>Ga0210004_1000515_pt1 | contig 24013 bp, 21 predicted proteins | sample CryGey13umfilter_FD_185450 | JGI IMG/M metagenome (GOLD analysis project Ga0210004, IMG submission 185450) | Groundwater microbial communities from aquifer in Utah, USA - Crystal Geyser 4/8/14 3 um filter (SPAdes) (version 3) | ecosystem: Environmental > Aquatic > Deep subsurface > Groundwater...
TTCAGGGGAATCTTCCTCAGGATTCTTCTGAAGGATATTTTTTAATTGAGCATAAAGTTCCTTTTCTTTGGTATCATCACCTAAGAACTTGGCTATCTTGATATGCTCTAAGATTATCTCTGGGGTTAAATGCTCTGGATATAAAGAAGAGATACGGGAATAACAATTATCGGCTAAAGAGAAATCACTCCCTCTAATAGATACCTTACCCAGCATTCTAAGAGAGAAAATCTGTAGGGTTGGAGAAGGGAATCTTTCGGAAAAGGAGAGTTTCTCTAAGATTTTTTTATCGTTGCGGTATTGATAGACTGGGAAGTTTTCTTTGCAGAGGTCCTCTAAGAGTCTTATCTGGAGAGAAAGAGAATCTTTGAGGAAGGAATATCTTTTTTCTTCTTTGCTCTTCTCTAAATATTCAATTGCAGACTGATAATTCTTCTCCTCTATCGCCTGGTAGAGGAGGGAAAGGGAATCGGCTGGTCTCTCACTGCCGTTACTAAAGCAAAGGTAATAATCCTTTTCTTTTACTCCTACTCCTTTGATGACCACCCTTTCGGTAAGGAGATGAATACCATCAGGATATTTGGTAGTATTTAGAGAAAAGATAGCCGGGAACTTAAAGAAGATGTCCAGATCTTCCTCATCACAGAGGAGTTTAACCTGGAAGATATCCTCTGAAGTTTCTCCGATAGATACTTGAACTGTACCTGAAGAATGGGAAGAATTAGGATCAAAGGAAAGAGTGGGAAGTTCGCTTGCTTTAATTAAAGCAGGAAGAGAGAAGAAAAGGATAAAAAGATAAAAGGCTTTAACTTTTTTCATCTCAGAGTATTTAGGCTATAAGGATAATATCTCAGAATGGCAAAAGTCAAATTGAAGGTTCTGGGATATTTCAAGGCTTCTTATACCCTTCTATTACCTCCCCTATCCTTACAGAGTAGCTCTTTTCATCTTTGGAGAGAAAGAAAATCTCCTCCTCTCCTTTTTTAATCTTTCCCAACCTTCTCCATAACATAGGTTGAGGAAGGCTTCTTCTTTTCTTCCGGAGGAACCTGCCTTCCAGAGGAATCAAGGTTCAGTCTGGTTGGTCTTTGAGACATTTTTTAACTCTCGCTAATTTGTTTTAGAAGGTATTCTAAATTATACCTGAGAAGTCCGTAAGCCTCTGTAGTAAGCTCTCTTTCCTTCAGCGTTTCTATTTCCTTCAGTAAAGATTTAATTTCCTCCTTAGCTTGAGAAAATTTATGAGAAGTCAAATATTTGCCAATCTTATTTAATGACTCCTCTATATTGTTTGCGGTTCTATTTGTTTCTATCCAACCTTGTTCCTCACTCTCTTTTACATAAGAAAGAACTTGGTCTAGAAAAGTTTTTGCAACAAATCTCTCTGGAGGGGGAACAGGCCCTATAGTCTTGCCAGAAACCCCTTTACCGTAATACTTGGTAATTTCAGAATAATGATCAGATATTTTTCTTGATGTTCCCTCTTCAGGAACTGTAAGAGCAGGTGTATATCCCTTTGCAAAACATTGGATAATACCTGGCAAATTTGAATCTTCCAGAACAAAACCTTCCTGAGAACTTCCGGGTAAAATTCCCCTTCTGTGTTCTTTCACATCTACCCATCGCCACACAAATGTTTCATAATAAAAATAGAGAATAGGGCTACAAAAAGATAAACGCCAGTTTTCATCGGGTCGCTTAACTGTCACGTTTCTCTCTATTTCATTTAAGCCATTCTTCCAAATCTTATCATATTCCCTGAATTGTCTCTTATAATCTTCCTCGTTTTTCAAAGGTTTATATGTTTCTATCAATCGCTTTGGCAGAATTTTGTATTCTATTGCAAACCGTTGGACCTTTTGTTTGCTGGTCTTTAAATTCGCGACTTTGTAATCATAGATATATTTTTCAATTGATGGGCTGAACCTAACTTCTCCTCTTACGATTACATCTACCTTTATAGGAGGTTCCCAGACTGCTTTAATCCTTTTGCCTGGTTGGATGCAGGAATTCCAAGTATAGATATATTCTTGTTTCTGTGAATTAAATTCAACCTTACTTTGTGGGTTATGTTCATATAAGTTTTTACCTGTTTTTGGATGAACCCCCTTCCATAACTCCTCTTTCGTTTCTGGTTTTACCGGCGCAAATTTTATAACTGGCTTCTCAAGTCTCTTACGCTCAGCAAAAGAAACAGAATAAATTACTAAAGAGAACGATAAAGATACTATCAGTACCAACACAAATCTTATTATCGTTTTTTTCATAGTCTCTTAGTTGTTGATGTCAAATTTCAAGGCCTAATTTTATTCTCCGAAGATTGTGTTAACCATTTGTATATACTCAGGCGCCACTCTGTCTTTCACTTTTTTTACCTTACTTTTGAATATCTTATAAAAATCTAATTTTCCTTTATTATTTTTTTTGATAATCTCAGATAACTTCTTATATTCATTATCTCCGAGCCAGCCCATTTCATACGCAAGTTCGGTGTTCTCTTCTAAAAGAGTGGCTATTTCCTTATTTGTGCCAATTTGTCCAGGACCCAATGTATAGCCAGTTACGCAATTATCTTCAAGTTTTAAAGCAATAGCATCCTTCTCATAACCATACGGATATCGTTTGTAGTATTCTTCTTTCGTTAATTTTTCTCCGTTTACAGATACTATATATGGGGCCTCTTTGGGGTGTCCTTGTGCATAGCACTTTACTATTACCGGTGGCGATTTACTACTGATTTCAAATATGGTTTTATTCCCCGGGCTAATCATATCCTCTCTCCCTATTTTGCCCCAAAATATTTCCTGCCTCCATCGACTACCAGAAAAGTAGTGCCAACCAGAGGGGTGTCCTTCCTCTACAATTCTGTCTGATCTTATGTCAATTCCAAAATTTCCTAAATCCTGCTTGCTTGTTAAAGCATTAGTAACAATATATTTATACAAATAGTTTCCCTCACTGTCTTTATTCACCTGACACTCAATAATAACATCAATCTTGTTGTAAGGTTCAAATAAAATTTTTAATACCTTTCCCTGGTCATCTTTACAAATATACAAATAATCGCCTGTCTCTTCTATATATTCAACTCTATCCTGAAATTCCTCAGATCTTTGCTGCCTCAACATCTCTATTTTGCCATCATCTGTTGGTGTAGGAACCCATTTTTCTTCAACAACAGGATAACTCATAGAGGAAATTATCCTTGTTATTTTTTTTAGATATTTTCTTTCAACCTCCCCATAAAGTGGAGTAATTGAAAGAATCTCAGCAACTATCCAAAACATTATCAAATATTTTAATTTTTCCATAGTTTCCTCCTGGTTTTTTACTCTCTAAAATGAATATGCGGACTTGTAGTAGAACTTTCGTCTACATAACTACTGCCAAGGTCTGTAATCTTCTGTTTTATAAAATCCCACTTCGCATCGGTTGGGGTACCGGTTGGATAAACATCGGCATTTTTACCAACACGGTGTTCTGAATGAGGTGGATCCCAGGTTGCCTTATAGTCAAAGAGTCCACCATAAACTAATGACATATCATTGATTGCAAGGTTTTCATTAAATTGCTCTTTGTATGCACCTCCAAGCTGCTGTATCTTGTCTTTTGTGGTCGATGTGCAGTAGTGATTGATAGGGTGGGTATCTGTATATCCACATAGATAACAGCCAGTTCCGCCAGGAAAATTACTCAGATTAAGGACTTTTACAGTTAGATTAACAGATTCAGTTTTCCCTTCAACCGAAGCCTTAATCTTCTCCGTTCCTCCAAATTTAGAAGCAGTATAAGTGGTTTGAAACTTCCCCTCATCGTTGGTTGTTCCTGAAGAAGGATTAAAAGTCCCAATAGGACGATTACCATTATGTTGATGGCCTCCAGAATATTGCTCTGCCTCAGCATTCATTGAAACACTTACATCAGGCATATTTTCTCCAGTGTCTTTACTCGTAACTGTAACTGTTATAGTTGATTGATAAGGACTGCCGCACCCGCCAGATGGCTTTATTGTTGTGGGATTTGCTGAAATTTCAATATTATATGAACTTACAATTATCTTCCCAGAAATTTGAGTAATGTCAGTATCTGTATTTAACTCTTCTTTCAAAGAACCAAGAACTTTATACTCACCAGCACCTGTATTATTGTTTGGGTCAAAAGTTGTACTGACTACACCAGTATTACCTTCGCCAGAACCAGGTTGTCCTGAAGTAGGGTCAAGTACAGCATTCTGGGAAAAGTCAGGATGAAGTTTCCAATAAACAGTGGTTGTGCTTTCAGTTCCCTTTATATTACCATATTGGTCCTGAACTTTTACTGATACAGGATAGGTTTCATTAAGGTCAATTTCAACCTCCCCAGATGGCTGAATACCATATATTTCCAGCTGAACAACTTCCCCTGAGTGAGTGCTACTCCAGTCTTCCCATTCTCCTCCACCACCTGTTCCACCCCACCAGGCACGTTTCCCTTCTACTTTAATCTGATAGCTTCCTTTTTGAACCTCGGTTTGCCAACGCACACTGGTAAGGTAATTATTATCCTTTTCTGGTGATTCAGGGGTAATAGAACCAAAATCTCCACTGAGCCCACTACCAACATCCTGCCAGCTTCCTGCCCCAATTTTTACCTTCCAGACAATAGTATTCTGGTCATAAACACGATGGTCAGAACAATAGACATAATGCCCTACCACAGGATTTTCAGCTCTGGGGTTTATACTTACATAGAAACGGTATCGTACTCCATGTGTAGCAATATTGCCTGAAGGACTGCCTCCAGGAGACAATGGAAACCAGTTGTGAACAATCACCATTGGGAAAGCAGAAATTACAATCACTAAGAAAAATATTATAAAAACTGGAATGTCAAAAAGTATTTTTTTATCTTTCACTTCTCTCTCCCTTTCTTTTGTTTTTGGGTTATCTCCTTTAATCTTTCTCTTGCCTGCTTTGCCCTTGGACTTTCAGGGAAATTCCGAATTAAGGTTAAATATTCCTGTTTTGCCTGTTTGTAAGACTCTAACTTAGTAAAAATTAAACCGAGATCATAGAGGATATAGGGTGCTAATCTATTGTTAGGATACTTTTCTAAAAATTCCCTAAAAGTAATAACAGCTTTCCCTAAATCCTCTAATCCTTGCCAATAGTAAATTCCTATTCTTTCCAGAGCATCCGGAGCATATTGTGACTGAGGAAATTTATCAACTACTTTCCTTAAACTCTCTACTGATTTTTGATAGTTTCCTAAACCAGCATAACAAATACCAAGATAGTAGTAAGATAAAGGGGCATAAACATCATCAGGAGATTCTAAAAGAAGCCTTTGATAAAGTTCTGCTGCCGCTTTATAATTCCCCTGAACGAAAAGATTATTTGCTATTTCTTTATATTCAGTAGCAATAGGATTTCTCCCCTTCTTTGACTTTTTTTCTTCTTCCTCTTTCCCTTTCTCCTCAGGTGGTTTTAGACCTAATTCTTCATAGCCAACAAGAAGGGCATAGGTTCTTCGGGCAGCTTCATAGTTCTTCATTTCATTGTAGGTATCGGTAAGTTTTCTGATGGCTTCTGCGCGGAGATAGTAAGATTTATCGGAGAGTTCTGTCCCCGGGTATTTCTCAATTACTCCCTGGAGATATTTAAGGATATAGTTTAAGGTAGCCGTTGGATTTGCTCCCCAGCGTTCCTTCTTAGCATTCTCATAGATGGATTCGGCTACCAGATATTCCGCTTCTTTAGAGAAAGGATGAAGAGGGAATTCCTTTACTAAAAGAGCAAACCTCTCTCCAGCCTTTTTGTATTCTTTTAACTTCAGTAGACAAAGGCCGTCATAGTAAAGGGATAAAGGCGCTTCCTCTATTCTCGTATAGGTATAGGCAATTCTTTCAAAGTATTTCTGTGCGGATTCATATTTACCAAGGTTATAGTAGCAGGTAGCTAAATGATACCGGGCATAGTCCTCTAATCTATCCTTTCTTGATTCAATAGAAAGAGGAATGAGAGAATCTATAGCCTTCTGGTAATTCCCTTTTTCTTCTTCTATTACCGCTAATTGGAACTTGGCCTTCTCTGAGAAATCGGTCTTTAAGAGTCTCTTGAATAAATCTTCTGCTTCTTCTCTGTTGCCAATTCCTTTCTCAGAAAGACCAAGATAATAGAGATATTCTGGGGAATCTTCCCTGGGATTCTTCTGAAGAATATTCTTTAGTTGGGAATAGAGTTCTTTTTCTTTATAGTCATTGCCTAAGAATTTAGCTATTTTGATATGCTCTAAGATTATCTCTGAAGTTATTTTCTCTGGATAGAGAGAAGAGATACGGGAATAGCAGTTATCGGCTAAAGAGGAAATCACTCTCTCTAATAGATACCTTACTCAACAACCTTAAAGAGAAGATTTGCAGGACAGGAGAAGGGAATCTTTCGGAAAAAGAGAGTTTCTCTAAGAGCTCTTTGTCGTTGCGGTATTGATAGACTGGGAAGTTTTCTTTGCAGAGGTCTTCTAAGAGTCTTGTCTGGAGAGAAAGAGAACCTTTAAGAAAGGAATATTCCTTTTCTTCTTTGCTCTTTTCTAAATATTCAATTGCAGACTGATAATTCTTCTCCTCTATTGCTTGATAGAAAAGAGAAAGGGAATCGGTTGGTTTCTTATCTTGGTTAGCAAAGGAAAGGTAATAGTCTTTCTCTCTTACGCCTACTCCCTTAATGACCGCCCTTGCAGTGAGAAGATGAATACCATCGGGATAGCCAGTAGTATCAAGAGAAAGGATAGCAGGGAACTTAAAGAAGATGTCCAGGGCTTCCTCATCGCAGAGGAGTTTAACCTGAAAGACATCTTCTGAAGCTTCTCCAATAGATACCTGGACTATACCTGAAGAATAGGAAGAATCAGGATTAAAAGAAAGAGTAGGAAGTTCACTTGCTTTAATTAAAGCCGGAAAGGCAAAAAGAAGGATAGACAGGTAAAAGGCTCTAAATCCTGACCAGTTTGGTATCTTTACTTTCATCTCAGAGTAAAGGATAACATAACAAAAACTAAAAGTCAAACCTCTAATTTCCTATCCAGGCCAAACTCATATCTTCTATTTTCCTAACTCTTTTGCTCTTTTGCGGGCGGCTTTGATGGCACGAGAAAAAATCTCCTTTAATCCGCCTTTTTCCAACACCTCTAAAGCCGCTTGCGTTGTTCCGCCAGGCGAGGTAACTTTTGCCCGCAAACTTTCCGGGCTTTCCTTTAGTTCTTTTACCATTTTGCCACTGCCAAAAACAGTCTGGGAAACTATTTGTAATGCCATTTTTTTATTTAATCCGTCCTTTTCCAGAAGTTCGGCTAATATTTCAATCATCCGAAATATGTAGGCCGGCCCACTGCCCGAGACAGCGGTAATAAGGTCCAGAAAAGACTCCTTCATCTTGATAGTTTCTCCCAGGCCGCCAAAGAGAGAAAGAAATTTTTTTTCATCGGAAGGACAGGTATATCTGCCTAAGGAATAAGCGCATACCCCCTCTCCTACCGCCACACATATATTTGGCATTACCCGGATAACGGGAACTTTGCCTAATTTTTTCTCTAAAAAATCGGTCTTGATGCCGGCGGCAACCGCGATAAAAAGTTTCCCCCCCTCCTCTATCCTCCCCCTCAAGGGGGGAGGAGATAGGTGGGGGTGTAATTTGCTTAATAGCTCTTCCATATCCTTTGGTTTTACCGCCAGAACCAGAATGAAAGAGAAATTTAAAGCTTCTTTCAGTTTGCTCGTGGTTTTTATCTTAAATTTTCTCTGTAGAAAGGAAATCCTTCTCCCCGATATATCGCAGACTAAAACATCTGTTGCTCTCCATCCCTTTGCCTGCAATAACCCCTGAATAAGAGCCGAGCCTAAATTCCCCCCGCCAACAATGGAAACTTTCATTTTATCTCAACCACGAATTACGCGAATTAATCTAATTTAGAAACCGACGAAGTCGTTGTGAGCGACAGCGAAACAATCTCTCATAAACTGTCACTCTGAGTGCCAACGAAGAGTCTCGTAGTTAGGGAGAGATTCTTCACTCCGTTCAGAATGACACATTCTTTAATTCGTATAATTCGATAAATTCGTGGTTTATAATTTAACTTCTTCTCCTTTTTCTGCTGAAAGATAGATTGCCTCAATGATTTTGACCACATTAAGAATCTCTTCCGGCTTGGTAATGGGTTCCTTGTTCTCCCGGATACATTCAACAAAATGTTCAGCCTCTTTCTGGTAAGGATTAACCTCTGGAAGAACCGGCAGGATATCCACTAAACCCCCTTGCTTTTCCGTAAAGATTTTTAATCCTCTTCCCCCCATTTTCCCCTCTTCCTCTGATTGCCCTACTTTTGCTCCGGCTTTTGTGCCAAAAAGAGAAAGGAATAAACCAGTTTCAGAATTTCCCGCCCAACTTGCCTCCAGGAAAAGGGTAGCCCCATTGGCAAACTTGATAAAACTTGTGGCTAAATCCTCGACGTCAAACGTTCCGGAATATTTGTCCCCGGTCCGCGATTCGACAGGCGGCCAACCGCCATCCGTTGCTTCTTTTTTAAATTTGTTATAACTAGAACCAACCACTTCAACCGGCTTCGGAGAACCCATTAACCAGATAGCGGTATCAAGCATATGAACTCCGCAGTCAATAAGAGGTCCGCCGCCGGAGAGTTTCTTGATGGTAAACCATCCGCCCAGACCGGGAATTCCCCTTCTCCTTAAGTAAGTGGCTTTGGCGTAGTAAATCTCGCCAAATTCTCCTTGCTCAATATATTTCTTTAAAATCTGAGTAGTGTTATCAAATCGATGGCAAAAAGCGACCATAAACTTCTTGCCTCTTTCCTTGGCCGTTTTCAGAATCTCACCTGTCTCTTTGCTGTTTAAAGCCACCGGTTTCTCGCAGAGAACATGCTTGCCGCTCTGCAAAGCAGCGACGCTCTGCTCTTTATGAAAAACGTTAGGCGTGCAGATAACCACGGCATCAATCTCTTTTACGGCTAACAACTCCTGATAATCACTGAATTTCTGGGGAATATTAAATTTTTCTGCTACCTTCTTTAGTTTATCTTCATTGGGGTCACTAATTGCCATAATTTCCACGTTCTCCAATTTCTGAAAGCAAGGGATGTGAGCATACTGAGTAATCCCTCCCACGCCGATAATACCAATCCTTACCTTTTCCATTTTTCTCCTAAATTTTAACCACGAATTACGCGAATTACTCTAATTTAATAATAAAGATTCTCTGATTGGATTTGTAGCGGTGGCATTCATGCCACTGTATTTATTCGTGCGATAAATCGCACCGCTACGTTTATCCCGTTAATTTCTGTCAAAAGTTTTAATTCGTGAAATTCGATAAATTCGTGGTTACCTCTCCAATATCTTATCAATATCCTTGCTTATCTGCAAAACCCTTCCTTCCGGGTCATTTTTATCAACCGGCAGTTCTGCGGTTAAATAATCGTCGTAACCAATTTCCGTCAATGCTTCTTTAACCTTTTTCCAGTTCACATCTCCTTGATGCAGATAGACAAAAGACTTTGTCCCCAGTTTAAAATCCTTGAGATGAACCTTTTTTATTCTTCCCGCGAGGCTTCCTATCCATTGCTGGGGATAACCGTAAAGAAGAATATTGCCTACGTCAAAGTAGGCCGCTACTACCTCTGAATTAAAGTTATCAATATATTCCCTGAATTCTACCGGGCTTAAAAGAAATTTATTCCAGACCTCCTCAATCCCGATGAATATTTTTTTCTCCTCATATTCCGGGATAATTTTTTTGATATTTTTGACGGAATTCCTCACCGCCTCCTCATAACTTATCTCCTCATTTACCACCCCCGGAACAAGAAGCACCGTATCGGCTCCTAAAAATTTAGCGGTTTTTAAAGAATTTCTCATTCCGGAGATTGCTTTTTCAATATCCTCCTCTTTGTTGCTGGAAAAGGGGAACTTCCAGTGGCTGGCATTCATCACTGAGGGAATTTCTATTCCCGTTTCTACCGAAGCCTTTTTCACCTCCTCTAACCCCTCATCGGTCTCGATGGTATTAATCTCTACCCCGTCAAACCCGGTTTTCTTAGCCAATTTAAATCTTTCTAAATAAGAGCCTTCCGGCAAGCTCCCAATACAAATCCCTTTCTTCATCATCCCTCCCTTTATCGTAACCTATTAGCGTCAAAAAGCTTTATTTCCTTCTCCCCTTGTGGGAGAAGGCAGAGGTTGAGGGGTGTTAGTTTTCAGAAACCCACCCTCACCCGGACCCTCTCCCCTCAAGGGAGAGGGAGAGAGGTAAGAATTTCTTTTTGAAGCTAATACATTACCCTTTATCTGGAATAGCAGAGCTTGCTCTGCGCGAGACAAGTCTCGCTACTCCATTAATAGTTCCGATATCTTTCTGCTGCCTTTCTCATCAAGAGAAAATTTTCTGCCGGGACACCCCAATGAATAGAATTAGAGGAACCAAAGATGTAATTGCCGCCTGGCTTCCCTTTATTAAAGCATTCCTTTACCTCTTTTTCAATCCTCTCTTCTGAACCATTAATCAAAGTATCGCCGCAATCAAGATTTCCCCAGAGAATAAGATTAGGGAATTTTTCTTTTAAGCTGGCCAAGTCCATCCCGGCGGTGGGTTGAATCTCGCCGAACCCATCCACTCCGGAGTTTATAAAAAGGTCACCGGCGATTGGCCAGACATTGCCATCAGTGCGAAAGATGTAGGGGAGTCCGAGTTGGTGGCAATGAGCGACCAATTTTTGAAAGCGGGGCAGAACCATTTCTCTAAAAATTTTCGGAGAATAAACCGGGCCTTTGGTATCGGCTAAATCTCCTCCCCCATTGATAAAGTCAATTCCGTGCCTGGCCGCTTCTTCCACATAAGTTAAAGCATAATGGAGAGCATTGTCTAAATGAAGTTCAACCAAATCCGGTCGCAAAAGTACCGCTTCAAGCCAGGCCGATTGAATGGGAATTCCCATTGCCTGGCTAATACAGATTGCCTTTTCCTTACCTAATTCTTCCACAATAGCATCTACCGCCTCCCATTGGTCTTCTTTAAATTTAATTGGTTCTTTTATTGTCTCCTTCAATCCTTTGCCAAGCTCTTCTATGGCTGCCAAACCTTTATTGCGAGAGGAAGAGTCAACAGTAAAGAATTGTCCTGACTCGGGACTAAAACGAGAAATAGAAAAGTTATTTTTGTCTTCAGAATCCTGGTAGCGGTAGGTATTCTCGGCAATTTTTTGAGGAAGATTTTGCTTATCTATATTTTTAGGAGGGACCAATCCCACGGGCACAATATCCAGATCAAGTTTTTGATGTAGCTCGACAGTATCCTCAATATGACGCTTGACAATTTGGTCCTGGCGGTCTTCCATCTGTCCTTCCAGCATATCCCTCGCAAATTCTCCACCACCGGTATAGGCGTAGCGACCTAAGATTTTGGAAGCAACCTTGGAGACAATCAACTGCTCAAAGACAGCAACTTTATCCGGTATCTGATGTTCAAAAACTTTTTTCACTCTCTCTTTAGAGGTCATATCTTCCAAACTCTTTTCCCGCTTCATACAGTGCCTCGATATTTTCAATCGGGGTGCAGGGAGCAAGATTATTCGCGGCAATAAGAATAAAACGCCCGCCTTCCATTATACCTGAGGTACATATCCTTTTTACCTCTTCCCTTATTGTTTCCGGAGAACCATCTTTCAGCAGCATTACCGTGGGACCACCGCCTATCTGAACATCCGGACCCAATTCCTGCCGAACCTTGCTAAAATCTACCGGGAAACCGGTATCAAAGGAATAGACCTTGAGGTTCTCTTTCAGGAATTTGAAATGGTGGGTGGCATCGCCGCAAAGATGAATAGAAATGGGTCCGCCATCACTGAATTCCTCTACCAGCCTTTTATGATAAGGAAGAACGAATTTTTGGTATTGCTCTGTTGAGATTAAAGCAATGGCGTCATCGGCAAAATGATAATTGGGTAGTTTGAACCTATCTTTATCCGGGGAATCAGGAATCCTTGACCAGCACCAGCGCCGGATAGCTTTTATCCGGCGAATGATATTTTCGGTAACAAAGTTCATCAGGTTATGGAAATACTCCGGGTCTTCATACATATCAATGCAAACCTCAGTTGCTCCTCTGAGTTTATAAGCCACAGAAAATGGGCCGTCGGTGCCTCCCCCGGGGATACTTGCCGGTGGGTTTACCGGGAGACCTTCAAACTCCATCTTCGGACATTTATCTTCCATATACTCAAAGAATTCCATCGCCCGAGATAAGAGATTTCCCCGGAGAGGGTCAGGAGACTCCATTGCGTATAGTTTATTCTTATCCCTCTGCAAGATGGGGATAGTATCCGGTACACCATTTCCAAAATAACGCAAAGGACAGCCAAACCATCCGGCCTCATAAGAATTCTGGAAATCTATATTAATCTGCCAGCCATCTTTTGGCGGTCCCATCTCGTTATCACAGATGAGGTTATAACGCACCCATTTCTGGTAAGCCAATTGGCACTCAATTTGCGCCTGGGGATTTTTGAAGAAATCCTCAAAAGTATAACCGGTATTATTTATTTCCGGATTAGCAAATAAATTGCTGATACTTCCCACAACCGTCACCGGAACCCGGTACGGCTTTCTATTATTATAGGCATCCCAGACCCTTTTTAATTCCTCGTTATGCTTTTTAAAATCCATTCTTTTTGTTAAAAAAAACTCATTTTTTCCCATCAATAATATCTTTTTTTCCACCCTTCATCCAGCATAATCAGGTAGTTTTCAACGGGAACATAATCGGCGATACTATTTCCCGAGCCAAGCGCATATCCTCCGGAAGTCCCAACATCATCGATTAAAAGGTTTACGTATTCCCGTATTTCCTTCTCGGTGCTGCGGCAAAGTTTATTCACATCAAATCCTCCTAAGATAGCAATTCTATTCCCGTATATCTTTTTAGCCTCGGTTACCGGAAGGATGGCATCCTCGTATGAATGTTTAGCATCTATTTGAACGTCATTAATAATCTCCTCCATTATTGCCGAGAGGTTTCCGCAGGAATGCAAGATACAGGGTTTCCCCTCCTTATGGATAATTCCGGCTAACTTTTTCCACCAGGGCAGGACAAACTCCCTTAAATCCTCCGGGGAAATAAGGGTCTGGGTTTTAAACCCTAAATCATCGCTGATAACAACTGCCCCTACTTCCTTAATTTTTGCCATACCACAATAACATTCCTCGTACAAAAGACCAAGGCGTTCAAAAATCTCACGGACGAGTTTACGGTCATCAGCCAACAGATAGCATAAACCTTCGTACCCGCAAAGCTCTTGCGCCGTCTCAAAAATACCCCCAGTCTGGCCGATAATTTTCATCCCTTCGGGTAAAATCGGTATAACTGCATCAAATTCGGAAAATGTTATTGATGCCGGCTCCGGCCAGGAATAATGATTAAAATCTTCCCTGTTTTTAATCGGATAGCCAAGTCTCCTGTCCACCAGGCTGCCCTTTTCCATCTCAAGGCCGGGCCAAACCGGGACGTAGTCATAGCCGGCTTTATAATAGAATTCCACGGTCGCGGCTCTATCCGGAAGTTTTTTACCCAGGATAGTTTCCATAACGGGCAGGTTGACAAAGAGTTCATAGAAGGGGATATAATCGGGTTGACCATCCCTCCATAGGACTTTCAACAATTGGTTGAAATCCGGTTTGGGCTTAATGGCAGTATCTTCTAATTTACAGTATTTACCGGCCATAAGAAATTTTTTGCGGTAATGATATCTTTTACCGGATTTTCCCCTGCTTCCCTTTCAATCACAAAAAACCCATTGTAGTTGATATTTTTTAATGCCTCCAGATATTTTTCAAAATCCACGTCTCCCTCTCCCAGAGGAACTTCGCCATTGTTCTTCTTTCCGTCTTTGGCATGGGTGTGAATAATATAATCTTTTAACTCCTTCACTCCTTCTATCGGGTCGTAACCTTTCATTATCAAATTTGCCGGGTCATAATTAACCTTCGTAGTCTCATATTTAATGGTGGAAAGGAACTCATACATCAAAGCTGGAGATTCAGGGCCGGTTTCCGTAGCCAGGAAACAACCAATCTTTTCCCCGTATTCTCCTAAGATTTCAAGAGCATACTTCATTACTCCTCTTTCCTTGGCATCTTCATCCCCGGGTATCTTGCCGATATGGGTCTGGACAATAGAACAACCTAAAGCCCTGGTTGCCTCCATAATCTTTTTGGTTCTTTTAATCCGCTCCTCCACATCACTTTTATCGGTAAATTCATGGCCTCCCAAATCTCCGCAGACCGCACTAATTACCAACCCATAACTCTCCACAAGATGTTTTAGGTCCCCTATCTCGCTATCAGAGAGTTTTTCAATGTCCAGCTCATCCTTTACATTTGAAAGTTGAATTCCGGCTAACCCAATCTCTCTTGCTTTCTCCAGACTTTCCTTTACCCCTAACTTAAAAGACGATAAAAACGCTCCAATCTTCATAACCTCCCCCTTTTTTTATACAATATATAAGTTGGTCGGGGTGGGCGGATTTGAACCGCCGGCCTCTTGGTCCCGAACCAAGCGCGCTAAACCGGACTGCGCTACACCCCGGGAATAAGTCTTCCTTTCTTATTTCTATCGTTAGCCTTCCAAAATTTCCTTTTCTTTTTTCTCCACCATCTCCTCAATTTTCTTAATGTAACTGTTCGTCAATTCCTGAACTTTCTCCAAACCTTGGTGGAGAGCATCCTCGGAAATTTTTTTCTCCTTTTCTAAATCCTTCAGGGAATTGTTGCCCCGGTGCCTCTCTGTTCTGAAGGCAATTTTGGCCTCCTCTCCTAATTTTTTGACAATCTTTATAATCTCCCGCCTGCGCTCTTCGCTTAAAGGGGGAATCGGCATCTTAATCTGATTTTTATCGGCAATGGGGTTTATTCCCAGGCCGCTAGCCGATAACGCCGTCTTAATCTTTTCAATCAAGGTCTTGTCCCAGGGAACGATCAGTAAAAGTTGGGGAGAAGGAACTGAAAGTGTTGCCACCTGCTTGAGCGGAAGCTGAGCGCCGTAAGAATCCACCTTGATTCCGTCTACCAGGGAGATTGAAGCTTTTCCCGCCCGCAGATTCCCGATAGTTTTACTGCTTACCTCTAAAATCTTCTCCATATTCTTTTCTATTTCCTGATAAGTTTTTTTATCCATTTTTAATTCACCTCGGTTCCAATTTTTTCCCCGCAAACCACCCTTTTAATGTTACCTTTTTCCAAAAGATTAAAAACGATAATCGGCAAATTATTATCCATACAAAGGCTAATTGCGGTAGAATCCATTACTTTTAGCCCTTTTTTCAGAACCTCAATATAGGTTATTTTGCGATACCTTTTGGCGGTCGGCTCTTTAAAGGGGTCAGCGCTGTAAATCCCGTCAACTTTGGTGGCTTTCAGGATAACCTCGGCGTTCATTTCAACCGCCCGCAGGCTTGCCGCAGTATCGGTAGTAAAATAGGGGTTCCCGGTCCCTCCGGCGAAGATAACAATTCTCTTTTTCTCCAAATGCCGAATTGCCCGCCGCCGGATATAAGGTTCGGCAATCTCGTGCATTTCAAGCGCGCTCTGAACGCGGGTGTGGATATGCAGCCTCTCCAAAGCGCTCTGCAGCGCCAAACTATTAATCACCGTGGCTAACATCCCCATATAATCAGCGGTGGAGTGGTCGATCCCTTTTCTTTCCACTCCTCGGAAGATATTACCCGCTCCGATGACAATGGCCAGCTCTACCCCTAAATTATAGACTTCTTTAATTTCCCTGGCAATGGAAGTAAGAGCAAAAGAATCAATGCCGGAGGTTCTCTTTCCCTGTAAGGCTTCCCCGGATAGTTTCAGCATAATCCGTTTATATTTTCGTTTAATCATTAGAAATCCTCCTTCTTTCTTAACCACGAATTACACGAATTAATCGAATTTAAAACTGACACGAAGTGTCATTGCGAGTCCGCCAGTGTATCATAGGCGGATGTGGCAATCTCATTGTTAAAAGCGAGATTCTTCACTTCGTTCAGAATGACTTACTCTTTTCTCTTTAATTCGTGAAATTCGATAAATTCGTGGTTTCATTTATTTATTTTTTCCTGGGAAAAATTGGCTCACCCTTTTTGATTCTTCTTCCCGGCGGCAAAAGTCCCCATTTAACCTCCCGGAAATTCTGTTCTTCGAACTCCCCGGCAATCCCCAGCCGCTGTGCAATTTTTTTAGAGGTTTCCGGCAGGAAGGGTTTTAAAAAAAGAGCGACCAGTCTTAACGTTTCCCCTACATTGTAAAGAACCGGGCCGGCCTCTTTTTGAGAAAGACGCCAGGGGCTCTTTTCATCAAGATATTTATTGGCTGCTCCGACAATTTCCCAGATTTTAATCAAGGCTTCATTATATTTTAATGCTTCTATCGATTTGATAATTCCGGGAAGAGAAAGAGATTTCTCCTTGAGTTTTTCATCTGAAGAACCACAAGAGGAAGGGATTTTACCCTCAAAGGAAGTCTCTAGAAGACTAAGACTGCGATGCAGGAGATTGCCCAGGTCGTTAGCCAGGTCGCTATTGTACCTCTTTAAAAATACGGGGGAAGAATATTCGCCGTCTAACCCAAAAGGCACCTCCCTTAACAGAAAATAACGCAGGCTGTCTGCCCCGAATTCCGAGATAATCTCTTCCGGGGAAACCACAGTGCCTTTTGACTTAGAAATTTTTTCTCCCCCGATTACCCACCACCCGTGGGCAAAAATTCTCCCGGGTAAAGGGAGAGACAGGGAAAAAAGAATTGCCGGCCAGATAACGTCGTGAAAACGGATAATGTCTTTGCCGATAAACTGCACGTCCGGAGGCCAATACCTTTCAAAAAGTTTTGCATCGGAAAGATAGTTAATTCCGGAAAGATAATTGAGCAGAGCGTCAAACCAGACGTAAATACTAAAATTTTCCTTGATTAAGATACCCCACTGGCAACCCGCCCGGGTAATGCTTAAATCGGTAAGCCCCCCCCGGATAAAATTCGTTACTTCTTTCTCCCTGAACTTTGGCCCGATAAAATCCGGATTTTCCCGGATATAGGAAAGTAAAAATTCCTGGTATTTTGAGAGCCGGAAAAAGTAAGCCGGCTCTTCCAAAAAACTGGCTTTTCTTCCGCAGTCAGGACAAAGGTTTTCCTTTAATTGGGAACTGGGAACGTAACTCTCGCAAGAGATACAATAACTGCCTTTATAGGTGCCTAAATAGAGGTCGCCTTTTTGATGGATTTTATCAAAAACTTCCCTCACGAGCTTTTCGTGGCTGGCTTCGGTAGTGCGCAGAAAACGGTCGTAAGAGATATTTAATTTTTCCCAGAGTTTTTGGAAGCGGGCGGCCGTCCGATCGGCCAATTCCTTGGGAGAAAGGTTTAAGGAGGAGGAAGCGGCCGCGATCTTTTGCCCGTGTTCGTCGGTGCCGGTCAAGAAAAAGACGTCTTTGCCCAATAGCCTTTCGCTTCTGGCTAAGACATCGGCGGCAACCTCGGTATAGGCATGGCCGATGTGGGGAGAATCATTCACGTAATAAAGGGGGGTAGTAATATAAAATTTGCTCACTTTTTATTATTAATTAGCCACCAATAACACACAAATCTACACTACTTACCACGAAAACACGATAGTATAAAGAAGACACGAAAGAAATAGCAACCACGATATTATCTCGAATTTCACGAATTAAAAACAGCATTCACCACAGAGGCACAAAGACACAGAGAACACAAAGTTCACCAAGAATTATAAATAAATTTTTCTTGGTTATTCTTTGAGACTTTGAGTCTTTGTGGTTAAAGTATTTTGTAGTTTTTCGTGCTTTCAAGTTTTCGTGTTCTTGTTGGTAATCTTTGTATGTTTTATTATTTGTGTTAATTCGTGGTTCCATTTATTTATTTTTTTCCCCATAATTCTCCCCCTCAAAAGCAAGACAGCATCTGAGTCTTCCGCAAAGTCCGGAGATTTTACTTGTGTCCGAAGGCAAATTTTGTTCTTTGGCCATGCGCATCGTTACGGGCTTAAATTTTTTTAGAAATAGGGCGCAGCAAATCGGCCGTCCGCAGATGCCATGTCCGCCAACCATTCTTGCCTCATCCCGAAGCCCAATCTGCCGCATTTCAATCCGGCAGTTAAAAATAGAGGCGAGAGTCTTCACTAACTCCCCGAAGTCAACCCTTTCCTCGGCCCAATAATAGAAAGTAATAATGGATAAATCAAAGGAATGTTCGGCATCAATAAGTTTCATCGGCACCGCCGTTTCTTCAATTTTTTTTAAGGCTATTTCAAAAGCTTCCTCATCGCGTTTATAATTATTCTCAATCTTTTCAATATCCTCTTCATTTACCTTTCTGAGTATTTTTCTTAAAGGAGAATCAATATCTTTCAGCTCAAGAAATTTCGGGGAAGAGATAACCTCCCCGTAATCTTCTTTTTCTGCTTCAGATTCAATAATACAATAATCGGATATTTTCAAATTCAGGTTTCCCACCAGAAAATAAGCGATTCGGTCTAATTTTCTAATTCGGACTTGCGCAACCCGTTCCATTTTTTGTATCTTCACCACAAAGGCATCAAGACTCAAAGAATAACCAAGAGAAAATTTATTTATAATTCTTGGTGAACTTTGTGTTCTCTGTGACTCTGTGGTGAATATTTATTTTTTCTTTCGTGTCTTTTTCATTCGTGTTAATTCGTGGTTTCATTTAAAAGTTTCTCTGCTTCTTTATATTTTTCCATTGCTTTCTTCTTTTCTCCTACAAACTCATAAAGGTGTCCCAATTCCCAGTGATAGAAACCTTTGGTCGGATAGCAAGCGATTGCCTCTTTTAACTGGCTAATCGCCTCTTCTGAAAAAGAAGGGTTTCTTTCCCAAATTGCCTTGAACCAATAGAGTTTGGCTAAATTGTAGTGGTAATAAGCAAGATAGGGATTGAGAAATATTGCTCTCTTGATTTCTTTAATCGCGGTTTCCAGGATTAAGGAATCCTTTTGCGAAAAAGCAATATTTTGGTCAATTTCGAATAAGCGGTACCAATAAAAAGGATTCTTCGGCTGCCAGAATAAAGCTTTTTCCAACATTACCCTTGCCCCTCTAAACTCCTTTTTATCCACCAACTGGATTGATTCTTTGGCTTTCCTCTCGGCTAAAATTTCCTTCAGGTTCCCCCAACCTAAAAAAGTAATCAGGACTATTATAAGGAAAAGGGTAGTCTTTGTCAAAAAGTTATTTTTTACCCGGTAAAATCGTTCTTCTTTCAAGAGAATCACTCCCAAAGCCAGAACGAAAAAGATTATGACGGCTAAAGAAGGGTTGTAGAGGTCAAAATCACCCAGGGAGTGAACCAGGAAACCAAAAATGGATAAGGATAATCCCAAAAGAATTAGGGGGTAATTTTCTTTTTTTAAATGTTGTGTGTCATTGCGAGAGCCGATAGGCTCGTGGCAATCCCTCACTTTATGAGATTGCTTCGGGATAAATCCCTCGCAACGACTTCGTCGGATTGCTTCACTTCGTTCGCAATGACTGAATGTATCAGGGATAATTCTTCTCATCGCCGCCCGGAAAAAATTCGCCCAGATCCAGAGGAAGAAAAGAAGCCCCAAAATTCCGGTTTCCGCCCAAACCTCCAAAAAATTGTTATGAGCGTGCTGGGTTTCCATCGTACCGGGAAGTTTATACCGGGCAAATCTGCTTCCAAAAGTCCCCGGGCCACTGCCAAAAAAGGAAGTCTCCTTAATCATCTGAAAACTCGCGGACCAATAACCAATCCGGTCCTGGAAAGAAGAAAAATGGGGCAACTTTCCGGATTTAAAGGATAAAGAGAAAACGAATAGACCAAGAAAAAGAAATACCCCGCCAAACAAGAGTATTTTTCTCCTCTCCCTTAAAAAATAAAAAAGAAGGAAGAAAATAATTATAGAAAACAAGCTGAGCTGTCCTCCAACCGATTTGGTATAAAAAAGACAATAGAGCAGGAGTGCTGAAATTGCCAGAAAAACAGATTTTAAAAAGGATTTGCTTCTAATCGCCATCACGATACTGATGGGAAAAATCATAACAATATAGCCGGCCAACATATTGGGATAGACAAAGGTGGAAAAAATACGGTTAGAAGAAAGCCGGGCTAAAAGAGCCGGCGGCAATTCCTCCATCCGGTAATGAGTAGCAATAAATTTTCGGGTTATCTCCAACCCCCAAAAATATTGATAGATTCCGTAAAGAGAGATTAAAACTGCGGAAAATAAAAGAACAACAAGAAAATTCTTAACTTTTTTCTCTTCAACATTATTGACCACCAGCCAATAAAGAAGAAAATAATTGATAAATTGAAGAAAGCTATGCGACGCAATATAACGGCAGGAAGAAAAAGAGGTGCTGAGAAGGAGGATAAAGATGAAAAATAAAATAGGGATATCCAGAGAAGTCCTGGAAACAAAAATGGTTTTCTCCTCCTCGCAGATGAGGCTGAAAAGCCAAAGAATAGCCAGGAAGATAATTATCAATTGAAAAACGTTATTGGGGATAGGATAAGTAAGGCCGTCAATGAAAGGCCGCAGAAGAATAAAAGCAAAAAGAAAACCCTTGATTATTGATTTGATTAGTTCTCTATTTTTCATGCAATAAATTAGATTGCGCAGCCTGCCCCGAGCCTGTCATTTGAGATTGCCACAGTCGTCCCCTCTGCTTTCTTGCGAAAGCAAGAAGGGGGGACTCCTTCGCAATGACAGGTGAAGGGGTCTTGTTCCTCGCAATGACTTTTCTTTGTCTTGTCATTGCGAGTCCGCCAATTACTTGGGCGGACGTGGCAATCTCATAAAAATGGAATTCCTATACAATCAAAGAACCTACAAGTTTATCCAGATTATAAATTCTTTTGCGGGAAAGATACCGCTTTAAGCCGGCAATAATTTCCCGGCAAAGATCAGGATTGATGAAAATAGCGCTTCCCAGGCCAATGGCATTGGCCCCGGTGATAATAAATTCCAGGGCATCACTGGTATTGGCAATTCCTCCCATCCCGATAATAGGCAAAGAAGTTGTCTTTCTCACCTGCCAGACCATCCTTAACGCAATAGGCTTTATTGCCGGTCCGGAGAGCCCCCCCAAAACACCTCCTAATTTCGCCCGTCCGGTTTCAGCGTCAATGCCTATTGCCGAGAAAGTATTCACCAAACTTAAAATATCCGCCCCGGCTTTTTCCGCAGACTTCGCTATTTTGCCGATATCGGTAACGTTGGGAGAGAGTTTAACCAAAAGAGGAAGATTGGTTTTTTTTCTCACGGCCTTGACCAAACCAAACGTTTCAACTTCATCCTGGCCAATAGTTAAATCTTTCCCGACATTGGGACAGGAGATATTCAATTCTATCCCGGCAATTTTTTTCCGGTTCAGCAAAGAGATAAGTTTCAGATATTCATCCCGAGTTTCTCCGGCAATGCTCACGATGACCGGGGTAGAAAATTTTTTGAGAAGACCGGGTAATTTTTCCTTTAAGAAAACTTCTGCTCCCACGTTGGCCAGGCCGATGGAATTTAAAATGCCGGATGCTGTTTCTACCACCCGGGGAGGAGGATTGCCGGCTTTCGGTTTAAGGGTAATGGTTTTGGTTACAACCGCCCCTACATCGTCAAGAGAAATCAAATCCTTGTATTCGTCCCCGTAACCAAAACATCCGCTTGCCAAAACAATAGGGTTTTTCAGGCTTATTCGGCCAAGATTGGTTTTCAGGTTAATCTTTTTCACCAGATGATCTCCTTACTGTCAAAAACCGGCCCATCTTTGCAAACTCTTTTATAGCCGTTTTTCGTTCTCACCGCACATCCCTGGCAGGCCCCCACCCCGCAAACAATGAATTCTTCCAAAGAGACATAACAAAGAGCCCGGTGTCTTTCGGCAATTTTCGCGGTTTCTTTCAACATCTTCATCGGACCGCAGGCGTAAATAACAGTGGGGAGTGGGGAGTGGAGAGTGGGGAGTAGTTCCTGCAGTAAATCGGTAACTAAACCTTTCTTCCCCAAACTTCCGTCTTCCGTGGAAATTTTGATTTTGGTTTTTAATCGCTTAAATTTGTCCCGGCCTAAAATATCCCGCTTACTTCTGCCGCCAATAAGGACCGCCGGGCAAGAGGCAAGTCTCTGGCTCAAAAAACAGAGGGATGCCACTCCCGCACCGCCGGCGACCAGGATAACTTTTGTTCTCTTATCCGGTAATCGATACCCGTTTCCCAAAGGCCCGATAACATCAAGGAGCTCATCTTTTTTTCTCCGGGAAAGTATCCCGGTTCCCGCTCCGGTCACCTTATAAAGAATTTGTATATTTTCCTTGTGAACAGAATGGATAGAAAATGGCCTTCGGAGTAAAGGAAAGATTTTTTCATTTACCCGAAGATGGACAAACTGGCCTGGCTTGGCTAAGCGGGCTATCGGCGGGGTTTTTAGAGAGAGCCGGTAGTAGGTTTCGGGCAAAAGTTCTTTATTCTCAATAATTCTGGCTTTTACCTGTAACATTGGAAATAGTTTAACATATTCCCGGTTCTTTTGACAATTTCCCTTTTCTTAGGGTAAAATAAAAAATACAAAAGGGAGGAGACAAAATGAAACACAGTATTCTTTTTCTGATTTTTTTCTTGATTATCGGCACTTTCATCGGCACCACTATCGGAGAACTCCTGGGGCTTTTAGTAGGAGAAGGAGCGAAAATCTACCCTTTCTTTCACCTGGGCATTTCCCCTTCTTTTGGTCCGGCTACTTTAAACCTCATTATTACCAGTCTTACCTTCGGCATTACCGCAAAGATTAACCTCTGCGGTGTCTTAGGGATGCTTATCTGCGCCATCTTCGCCTTAAAAAAACTCTAACCATTGGAAACCACGAATTTCTCGAATTGTACGAATTAAAGAGAAAAGAGTAAGTCATTCTGAACGAAGTGAAGAATCTCGCTTTTAACAATGAGATTGCCACATCCGCCTATGATACACTGGCGGACTCGCAATGACACTTCGTGTCAGTTTTAAATTCGATTAATTCGTATAATTCGTGGTTAAGATAAGAAAGAATGAAAAAATACCAAACCGGCATAAAAAACTGGCCCGAGGATGAAAGACCGCGAGAAAAACTCTTCAAGTCCGGAGAACATACCTTAAGCGATACCGAATTATTAGCCATTCTTTTACGCAGTGGCAGCAAAGGCCAAAGCGCCATTGATTTAGCCCGAAGAATTATCGAGGAATTTAAAACCTTCCGCAATATGAGCCATACCGATATTCGTCAATGGAAAGGATTTAAAGGCCTGGGCCAGGCCAAGATTGCCCAGATTAAAGCCGCGATTGAAATTGGCCGAAGATTCGGAGAAGAAAAAATAGAAAAAAAGAAAAAGATAACCTGTGCCAAAGATATTGTTGATCTTCTTATGCCGCGGATGAGGGACCTAAAATATGAGATCTTTAAAGTTTTATTTTTGGATGGAGGGAATAAACTTATTGAGATTTCCGAGATGGAACAGGGCTCCATCAGCCAGGCAAGCCCGGTGATTAGGGAAATTATGCACAGAGCCCTGCAGGGTTTCGCCGCCGCTATCATCTGCGTCCACAACCACCCCTCAGGTAATCCCAACCCCAGCCAGGAAGACAAAGATTTTACTAAAGAGCTTATCTCTGCCGGTAAGACTATGCAGATAAAGGTTTTAGACCACATCATCTTCGGCGACAACACCCACTTTAGTTTCGCCGACGAAGGATTGATGTAATAAAAGGATGCAGAAAATAGCCATTTATTTTTGACAAATTAGAAAAAAGTTTATAAAATATGAACAATATGTTCATAACTTGAATGCATAGGAATTTCCTTTTAAAACACTTACCACGAAAGCACGAAGACACGAAATAATAATAACCACGAATTTCTCGAATTTCACGAATTAAAACTTTTGACAGGATTAACATGATTAAAATCAGGAT
>Ga0210004_1000521_pt1 | contig 23915 bp, 23 predicted proteins | sample CryGey13umfilter_FD_185450 | JGI IMG/M metagenome (GOLD analysis project Ga0210004, IMG submission 185450) | Groundwater microbial communities from aquifer in Utah, USA - Crystal Geyser 4/8/14 3 um filter (SPAdes) (version 3) | ecosystem: Environmental > Aquatic > Deep subsurface > Groundwater...
CACCGGTATAAAAACCGAACATAAAATAAAATGCGTCTTTTATTGTAGTTTTTAATACAAGAGTGTTTGATCCGGGCTTATCAACCACCTTAAATTCGTATTCCGGCAGATATTCCCGTATGCTCTCTTTGTACGCATTTATTATCGGAAGGGCATATTCCTCTGTGGCCGGCTTGCCTTCATGAATCACAATCGTCTCGCCCACATAAACCTCGTTTGCCTTCGGCAAAGGCCCTCTGACCTCCGCGTTAAACCCCGCGCACCCGCCCGCCAAAACCGCGACGAGCAAAACCATTAAACCTATCAATATTGTTCTTTTCATCCCACACCTCCTATTTTATTTCCTATAATGCGTATTCTGAGCAATTATACTATAAAAGCCCCAAATCTATATTTGAGGCTTTTATAAGTATTAATTAATGGTTTTTAAAAAAATTTGAACAACTTCTTTGGCAAATCCCTCCTCTAAACCTTTTGCTCCGCCATAACCATAAGAAAAATTCCAGCCGCTTTTACTTGATTCGACAAGGATATCAGCTTCTGCAATCTTTCTTTGATTTTCTAAAATGATTACTTTAGCTTCGATTTTTGCCGATTCACCAAGATTAATACCAAGAATAGCGCCTGATATGCCCCTACCTGCAATATTACCATCTTCGTATTTTTTGAGAAACACCTTAACCCAGACTGACGAACCATTATTAACGATAATGTTTTTTTTCTCCCAACTTTTCCTTGACAAGCAATTTAACTCTCTCTATAACCTCTGGCGCTATCTTTCCAAGAGCAATGTCCTTCTCAATAATAAAATTGACAGATGCTGGTTGGTAATCAATTTTACCCTCAAGTTGAGTATTAATAGTTTTTGGGAAACCAGTGCACCCGCTCGCCAAAACCGCGACGAGCAAAACCAAACCTATCAATAATATCTTTTTCATATCACAAAACAAAATAAATGGTTGCTATCCGTATTTCTTTTCATTATTTTTCTTATTTTATTTTAGCTACGGGCAATGATAGTCTCACACCTGCAGTTTCTATTGATGGCAGTAATAGAGGCGTCTGGTCCCTATTAAGTTCAATAGACGCCTTTTCTGATACATTTGTTCTGGTATATTCATATAACTCTCCGAGTGATACTATTCCATCTTTATTAACGTCCGCCTCTCCCCTCATGCCTCTTAAGAGATAGTATGTAAATAATCCATGCTGAACTTTATCGTAATCAGAGCTTATCTGACTTCCTGCCGCCGCAGCTAACACCATAATTTTGCCGCCTGCAAGGATTGGATTTTCTATGGACATTACTAATGGCCTTGCGCCTGTCTTTGTTACGCTTCTGCCTTCTGCGCCTGAAAAACAACTGTCAAGCATTACAATCACATCCTTAGCTGGAAGTTTATTAAGCGATTCATACATCCTTTTTAATGAATACAGTTTAGACGGGTAATCCGGATGCCCTTCATACGGGACAAGGTGCGCTTCTTTGCCTTCCGTGTCCGGAGCGCCATGACCCGCATAATAGACAAAGACCGTAGAATTTTGTTTTACCCTTCTCTTAAGCCAGTCTTCCAGATAAGCCTCCAGGTCGCTCTTTGTGGATGCGCCATCAATCAACAGTTTAATATTTGTTTTAGGAATACCGACAACATTTTCAAGATAGCCTGCCATAATTTCAGCGTCCCTTTTGGCATACTTGACGGAAGGAATGATTTTTTCTCTGTAATTGCTTATGCCTATCACGACGGCAAAATCTTCTTTGCGTTCATGCCTCGTCTTCGGCGGAATATCATCTATATTAATTTCAGAAATTACTTCTACAACCTTTTTAATATCTGCCGGTTTCATAGCAACAGTTAACGCCTTTACCTCTGATGGCGAATAACCTCTGCCTTCTTTTATCTCTATGGAAAGCTCTGCTGTTGCTGCCGGTATCTGTGCGGGTAAAATCGCCTTAAACTCTACAATCTTCTTTTCGCTTGGCTTTATGTCACCGATAATCTTTCTTTCACCCAGATAATCCACAAGCGCCTTATTCCCTGAAAGAATGACCTGAACATCCTTTGCCGCTCCTCTGCCCTTGTTTTCCACCTCTACTTTTAATGTTATTTCTTCACCGCCTTCAAGGATGCGGTTGTTGTTAGCATCGTGAAGGATATAGGAGTATGAAAGGGCAGGCGGCAGTGACTTGAAATCTGGAGCAGATGCAAGTTCAGGTTTTGGCGGTATGACTGGTTTATCTATCGGAACTATAGAATCCGCAGGCTTAGTTTCTGTCTTTGAAGGTGGACTTGCAGTTGCCTTTGCAAAGGCAGTATCCCCCGTAATCGGCAAGTTATATTCAACCAACTTGCCGTCTTTTTTAATAGATATTTTTAGTTCACTGGCGGGCAATTTATCGTCGTGCATTGCTTCATCGGGAATCTTAAACCACAAAAAACCATGACTAAATGTTTTGGGCTTGACATCGCCGAGTTTTAAAGCTTTATTCTGTAAATCCTGTTTAACATCTTTATTAACGCTTGCTGTATGAAGCGCTGATATCGGAGCGCCGACATAAGCGCCCAAGAAAAACCACGTTGTTGATTTTCCGGCCCAACCTCTTCTAATAGCTTTATAAACATCTTCTTGTGGCAACGCGCTAATGCGGACGGCTGCTGCGCTTGGATGATTAAATTTGATTTGATAATTTCAACAACGCTTGGTGAAGTGTTTAAAACATTCAGATACACCGCCAATAGATTATTCCCTATTAAATTCTTATCAAAATATTTTTTACTGTCTTCTTCGGTTAAAATCGGAAACGCGGTAATTGTTGTATCATTATCCTCCACCTTCACAGTTTTGCTTTCATCTATTTGCGACGGTACGCTCTGTATGTTATAACTCGCGCACCCGTTCGCCAAAACCGCGACGAGTAAAACCAAACCTATCATCAAAAATCTTTTCATCTCACACCTTCCTTAAATTTTCCCCCAGCTCCAAAAACAAAAAAGGGCGTGCAAGGCACGCCCTTTCATTACTTTTTATATTCTTCCTGTAAGCTATAAAATCTGTCTGTCTGTCTGTCTGTCTGTCTGTCTGTCTGTCTGTGCATAATTAATGCCTGAAGCTTAGTTATCCCATTTGTTCTCCTGAAAAGAGTATTTGCAACCTAAGATACAAAAGAGCGATATTTCTGTCAAGGTAAAATTCACATCGCGCAGCACATATGCCAAAAGACAGACACAGCCCCGTAAAAAAATGCTTTAACAAGAGGCGCAGCCGCTATTCTTTAATGTAAAACTGCATCTTGATATTCGCCACATCAACTATATCGCCGTCTTTAAGCTCCAGACGCCCTTCTACGACAGCGCCGTTAATCTTAAGCTTCTTGCTGCTTTCAGACGGACTGATAAAATAACCGCTCTTGGTCCTGTTAATGAGGGCGGCAACTTTCGGCGCAAATAAACCCTTTAATTTTATCCCTGCCGTATCAGACTTTCCTATTGTTGTCAGCCTGCCTGTGAGCTCGTATTCTCTCTTGTCCGTATTCCCCTCAATTATCGTGAACCCGCCAAGCTTTTCTCCGGGTCCTGACTGACCGGCTGCGCGCGCTTCTTCTATCATTGCCTTGTGCTTCTTGGGGTCAATTATTATGGTCTCGCCCATCGCAGGCTTTTTAACCTTCAAGGTCTCTGTCTTGTCCTCCTCGACTGCTTGCGGCGAAATGAATATCAGGGAATGTTTGCCTATGACAATATCATCGTTGTTATTCAATGCACATTCAGAAATCCTTTTCCCGTTTACAAAAGTGCCGTTTGTGCTGTTCAGGTCTTCTATGAAAAACCTTCCTCCCCTGTTTATCAGCTTTGCATGAAAACCTGAGATGGCAAGGTTGTCAATATGGATATCATTGCCGGGATTCCTGCCGATTGTAACTGTATCCTTGTCCAGAGGTATCTCCTTCAAGACTGCCTCTTTAAACTTCAGCATAACCTTTGACATTATTGCCTCCTATGTCATCTGAAGAGATTTTTAAACTTTCTTAAAAAAGTCCTATCCTTAAACAAATATACAAGCGCCACGGTTATATTATCCTTCCCTCCGTTTTTATTGGCAATATCAATAAGCGCGCCGCAGGCGCTGCCGGGTTCATCAGAAGCGGCAACTGTAGAAAGGATAACATTGTCAGAAACCATAGTTGTAAGCCCGTCACTGCACAGGACAACCCTGTCGCCATCCATAAGGTCTATTTCGTCAATATCAATATCCATAGACAAAGTCGTACCGAGCGCCCTGGTAATAATATTTCTTACTTCTGAACCTTCTGCCTCTTCTTTTGTGAGCAGTCCGCTTTTTACCTGCTCCGACACTATTGAATGGTCATCCGTAAGCTGGATAATTGAACTTGTCCTGATAAGATAAATCCTGCTGTCGCCTGCGTGCGCTATGCTCATTTTGCTGCCGTCAAGCAAAGCAGCGGCAACTGTCGTTCCCATGCCGCGCCATTTAACATTGCTCTGCGACGCCTCGTATATCGCCTGATTGGCAAGTCTTATGCCTGATGCAATCCTGTTTGACGCCTCGGAGAATTTTTTGTCATAACCGCCCACAAAAGGCTCATTCCCTGCTCCGCCTAAGGCGGAAGAGCGCTTAATATAATCCCTTATTATCTCAACCGCCATCCGGCTTGCGACCTCTCCTGCTGCGGCCCCGCCCATGCCGTCTGCCACGATAAAAAGTCGCAAATCTTCGTCAACGCAAAAATTATCCTCATTGTTTTGCCTTGAAACGCCCTTGTCTGATTTCCCAGCCGAAAGAAATTTCAATGTTCAACCCGCTTTTTTCGTGCATGAATTAATATCGTTAACCGCATCCCTGCCGCTCTGGTATCTCTTCTCAACATCCTTGGCAAGAAGTTTATTTGTAATATCAACACAGCAGTCAGGGACGTCAGGCAATAATTCCTTTGGAGAGACATGAGGCGTATTGGCTATATTGAACATGAGAGTTGCAATGCTGTCGCCCTGAAAAGGCTTTACTCCTGTAAGGAGTTCAAAAAACACGACGCCGAGAGAAAATAAATCAGAGCGCCCGTCAACTTTCTTGCCGAGCACCTGCTCAGGAGACATATAGCTCGGAGTCCCGAGAATCACGCCTGTCTGTGTTTTAGATGTTGCGATAACCCTGGCTATGCCGAAATCTGTTATCTTCACCTCTCCGCCTTTAAGAAGCATGATGTTAGAGGGTTTTATATCCCTGTGAACAATGCCTCTGCTGTGCGCATAGTCCAATCCGTCGGCAACAGCGGCAATTACCCTTAAGACCTCTTTAAGCGGCAGCTTTCCCCCTGAAGAAGAAACCTCGCTCAGGTCTTTGCCTTCAAGAAGTTCCATAGCCACATACGCAACATCATAATCCTCGCCGGCGTCATAAATCGTCACGATATTAGGATGGGAGAGAGTGCCCGCCGCCTCCGCCTCGCGGAAAAACCGTTTCTTAATCTCATCAAGCTGCTCCGGGTCAATTTCATCAAACCTCATTGTCTTAACGGCAACAAGCCTATTTATTCTGGGGTCCTTGCCTAAAAATACAGTGCCCATTGCTCCATGTCCGAGTTCTTTCTGTATCTCATACCTGCCGAGCGTAGGCCTGGTCTCAGCGCCTTCCATTAATATAGTGGCTTCTTTCTTAGCGCCTGATGCGCCGAATATCATTGTCTCTCCAGCGGTCTTAAGCCTCTTTATCCTCTCTTTTGTATCCTTAAAATCGCCGGACTTTAAGACATGCTCATAAACAGAAACAGCCTTGTTAAACATCCTTTTGCGCTCAAAATCAAGTCCGAGGTTATAGAGCAGTTCCCTTACAGCCTCGTCTTCCACAGGGCATTTCCTGAATTTCTCAAAAGCGAGGTCCAGCATCCCCTGCCCCTGAAATGAGAGTCCGAGCATCTTATTAGTCTCTATGCTGTCAGTCTCAACAAGCTCCTTCCTCCTCTCTGTAACCATATACCTCTTGGACATTATCACAGTATAGCCTGCAAAGAGCAGCAGTGTCGGAGAAAGCATCATAATCCACCAGCCGTTTGCGGCAAAAAGATATGCGGCAGTTCCGTTCCATATCAGCAGTAATATTACAGCGATAACCGCGCTTATGCCTGCCTTGAGCCTCGGGATAATAAAGGAAATAAAGACGCCGAAAAAAATTATTGCGCCCATCTCCGCATATAAAGCCCATTCAGGCCGTGAAATAAAATTCCTATTTAAAAGATTTTCTATCACGTTCGCCTGTATTTCAATAGTCGGAAATGTATATTCAACCGGTGTTACCTGAAACGTTGCAAGCCCTGTTGCAGTGTGCCCGATTAAAACAATCTTATCCTTGAACGCTTCAGGCGAGACCTTGTTGTTCACCACATCAACAAAGGAATAGTAAGGAAACGTGCCGGCCCTGCCGTTATAGCTGATAAGCATTCTCTGCTGCCTGTCAGCGGGGATGTTGATTTGGCCCGGTTTCAAACCACCGGAAATGTGTATATCGGACACGCTATAATTCAGATATTTCATAACCGCATGAAATGCGAATGAAGGGAAGATGCGTCCCTTGTAATTTATAAATAAAGGTTCTCTCCTGATTGTTCCGTCCGCATCTGCGTCAAGGTTTATGTGCCCTAACGCCAAAGAGCCGGACAAAAATTCAGGGATGGGCGGTGCCGCTTCTATGGCATTGATATAGAAACCGTAGGGCGCTTCCTTTGAATTCTTTTTAAGCTGTTCCGGCATATTGCTCTCTGGGCTGCTCACCTGATTGCTGATGGTGAAGTATAGAGGCAGGATGACATTCTTTGCGGCGTCTATTGAGGCTGTCAGTCTCGTATCGCCGTCAAGGCGCTGCTCTGCCTCGCCAAGCAGGCTGTAAATGCCGGATAAATGAGCATTGGCCTGATATTTAGGCAGGGCTTCAACCTCTTTTTTCAGCGCCCTTATCTCAACAAGACCTGAATTCAGGTCCGGCTCTGTATAGAGAATATTCACCCCGATAATCTTGGCCCCATAGCCTGAAAGCAGGTCTATCATCTCAGCGATATAGGACCGGGGCCAGGGCCAGCGCCCGATGCTTGCGATGCTGGCATCGTCTATTGTTACTATGACAACAGGGCTTGATACCTTGCGCTGCCTGAGTTTTGTCATTGAGTCATAGGCCTTGTATTCCAGCAAGCGGAGCGGATACCATTCAAAAAAAAAGCCGCCCAAAACAAGAAGGGTAAGTAAAATGCCGATGAGCCAATCAGGAAATATGGTCTTTTTTAGTTTCATAACCGTATCGTTATGTAAATAGTATCAATTTTCATGAGCAATTGCAATACCGAAATTGCGCGGTGAATTATTCCGTTAACTCATTATTCCCTTGAAGTCATTTTCGCCGACAGGCCCCAGCGCTGTAAGCGCAACCTCACTCTTACTTAACAGGTTCTCTGCAAGTTCTTTAACCTGTGCGAGGCTTATGGAATTTATATCTTTTATTGTTTCCGAAGGCGAGTAATATCTGCCGTAATATATCTCCTGACGCGCAATGCTCTGCATCCTGCCGCTCGTTGATTCCAGGCCGAAGATAAGATTACCTTTAATCTGAGCCTTGGCCCTTTCTACATCAATGCCCGAAAGCGTTTCCGCCAAACCTCTAAGCTCTTTGAGAACAAGCTCTATCACCTGCAATACTTTCTTTTTCCCTGTCCCTGCATAAACAGCCAGCGCCCCTGTATCAGCGTAGGATGATATGTATGAATATATAGAATACACAAGCCCTCTTTTCTCCCTTATCTCCTGAAAAAGCATTGAACTGACGCCTCCGCCGAGAATCGTATTCAGGATGAATAATACATACCTGTCTTTGCTTGCCTGAGGCAAGCCTTCAACGCCGAGGCACAGATGAACTTCAGAGAGTTCTTTGCTGTAAATTTTTATTTTACTGTTAAACAGCGGCTGCTTTTCATTGACAGGCTCCGCTCCTTTCCCGAGAGAACTAAAATTATGATTTAGCGCATCAAGAAGCCTCTCTGTTTCAAAATTCCCGGCGCACGAGATAACAATGCCCTTGGTCCCGTAATGTTTTTTTGTGTGGCCGACCAGGTCTTCCCTTCTGAAGGATTTAATCGTCTCTCTCCTGCCGAGTATGGGCTGTCCTATCCCCCCGCTCCCCCATACCGTCTGGTTGAAGAGGTCATGTATGTAGTCGTCAGGCGTATCCTCAACCATCTTTATTTCTTCTTTAATAATTCCCTTTTCTTTCTCTGCGTCTTCTTCCGGGAATGTAGAGTGCAGGAATATGTCAGACAGGAGTTCTATGCCTTTATCAAAATATTCATCCAGGACTTTGATATAGAAGGTTGTGCTTTCCCTTGAGGTAAATGCATTCAGGTCGCATCCAATTGAATCTGCATCAACGGCAATATCTCTCGCAGAACGCTTTTGTGTGCCTTTGAAAAACATGTGTTCAAGGAAATGCGATATGCCGTTCTTCTCCTGAGGTTCGTTCCTGGAGCCGACCTTAACCCATACGCCAAGGGCGGCGGAACGGACGTCCTTGACCTGTTCCATAACTACCGGTATGCCATTTTCAAGATACGTTTTTTTAAACATAATGTTTGAGAGAAATCGTTCTAATCAAACCACCCCACCCCCCTGTGTCCCCCCTTATTAAGGGGGGAATTAAAGAGGGGTCAGGAGTGGAGTTAGTAAAAAAGCTTCCCTCCTATTTTAGGAGGGGATTAAGGGGTGGTAAGTTAAATGAGAAAGAACCATAATTTTAGAGATTGGAATTTGCTTAGGACTTAAAATTTAAAGGCTATTCCTTTACGGCCTCTTTCTCCCGCATAGCCTCTTTCCTGCTAAGACGGATTTTGCCGGTTGTTCTGTCCACTTCCAAGACCTTTACAGGGACTTCTTCTCCCTCATGAAGCACATCTGTAACCTTATCTATTCTCTTGAAGTCTATCTGCGATATGTGGAGAAGTCCTTCGGTGCCCGGCATTATCTCTACAAATGCTCCAAAATCTACAATGCGCTTCACCGTTCCGAGATATATCTTTCCAATTTCTGCCTCCGCAATAATCCCGTTGATTATCTCTATCGCCTTCTGAGCTGATGTTTCATCAACAGACGCAATGTTTATCACGCCTGCATCATCAATGTTTATCTTAACCCCTGTCTGCTCTATAATTCCCCTTATGACCTTCCCGCCTGTGCCGATAACATCCCGTATCTTTTCCTGCTTTATCTGCATTGTATATATCCTCGGGGCATGAGGAGAGAGTTGTTCTCTCGGAGCCGAAATCGCCTCTTTTATTTTAGAGAGTATAAAAAGCCTCCCCTGTTTTGCCTGCTCAAGCGCCTTCTCCATAATGGAGGAGTTTATCCCGCCTGTCTTCACATCAAGCTGAAAGGCCGTAATGCCGTTCTCTGTTCCTGTAACCTTAAAATCCATATCACCGAGATGGTCTTCCAGCCCGAGAATATCCGTAAGAATAATACTTTTATCGCCTTCCTGCACCAATCCCATCGCAATGCCTGCAACCGGAGCCTTTATCGGAACACCTGCATCCATAAGCGCGAGCGTACCGCCGCATACTGTCGCCATTGAAGACGAGCCGTTTGATTCAAGGATGTCTGAAACGATTCTTATTGTATAAGGGAATGCTTCCTTAGAAGGGATTACAGGCTTAAGCGCCCTTTCTGCGAGATTTCCATGCCCTACCTCGCGTCTTCCGGGGGAACGCAGCGGCTTTACCTCTCCAACGCTGAAAGGAGGGAAATTATAATGGAGCATAAATGTCTTATAGCTCTCTCCCTCAAGCGAGTCAATCTTCTGCTCATCATCCGAGGTGCCAAGCGTTGCCGCAACAAGCGCCTGCGTCTCGCCCCTCACAAAGAGAGCAGAGCCGTGAGCCCTCGGGAGCAGTCCCACCCTTGAGCTTATATGTCTTATCTCATCGGACCTTCTTCCGTCAGACCGTATCCCCTTTTCTATAATCATCTTTCTTACCAGGTCTTTTTCAAATGCAAAAAATGCATCGGCTATATCTTTGGTTATATCTTTTTCCGGAGTATTGAAATGCTTTACAGTCTCAGCCAGAATCAGGTCAAGTGTATCCTGCCTCACCAGTTTGCCCGGTATCTTTACCGCGGCTTCCATCTTTCCAAGCACATGTTCCCTTACCTTAGCCCTCAGCTCTTCATCAACCACAGGAGGAGTTACCACACGTTTCTCCTTACCAACAGCATTCCTGAAGTCTATCTGCACTGCAGCAATGCGCTTAATCTCTGCATGAGCATAATCTATCGCCTTAAGAAGCGCTTCCTCTGAAACCTCAGCTGTCGCTCCCTCAACCATCAGAACAGAGTCTTTGGTTCCCGCGACAACAAGATTCATGTCAAGTTTCTCTAATTCCGATAAGTCCGGATTTATAATGAAATCTCCGCTAATCCTCCCGACCCTAACAGCAGCGACCGGCCCGTCGAACGGGATATCGGAAAGCATCAGCGCAGCAGACATGCCGGTTATTCCAAAGACGTCGGATACATTCTCATCGCCGTATGAAAGAACAGAAACAATACCCTGAGTTTCACAAGAAAACCCTTTAGGGAACAATGGACGTATAGGACGGTCTATAAGACGGGACGTAAGAACTTCTTTTTCGCTCGGCCTGCCTTCCCTTTTAAAAAATCCTCCGGGAATCTTTCCTGCAGAATAAGCCTTTTCCTTATAATCAATAGTCAGCGGGAAAAAATCAAGTCCTTCTCTTGCGCTTTTTGCTGCGACAGCCGTCGCCAGGACAACCGTATCGCCATACCTTAAAACAACCGCTCCATCCGACTGCTTTGCCATCTCACCTGTTTCAATAATCAGCTTCTTCCCTTTAATCTCAATTTCTACTTTAGTCATTAATCCTCTCTTTTCTATTTTCTAAGCCCTAACCGCTCAATCACCTTTGCGTATCGTTCCTTGCTTGAGGACTTCAGATAGTCAAGCAGCTTTCTCCTCTGACTGACAAGTTGAAGAAGTCCGCGGCGTGAATGGTGGTCGCTTTTATGGGTTCTAAAATGTTCTGTTAGATAATTTATCCTCTCACTCAGGATAGCCAGCTGAACTTCCGGAGAGCCGGTGTCCTTTTCGTGAACCTTATACTGCTCTATAATTGTCTGTTTCTTCTCTTTATTGAGAGGCATTAAATCACCACCTTTCTGTATTTAGGTAAGTTAAAGGTTAACATAACGGCTTTAATTCTGTAAACCCTGCAAAACTCAGTGCTCTGCCTTGTCGCCTTATAACAAAAACACTTGACACATTATCGTTAAAATAATCGCCAGTTCAATAATGAAGTGCAACACTTGGGAGAGCAGAAAGGTAAAGGCTATCTTAAGTGTCTATGGGAATCTCTGGATACAAGTTCTTCTGTCGGAAAATATAGGGACACTTCCCATATTTCTTGACAAATTGGAATGTTTTGGATAGCATAATACCTATGCCGAGGATTGCAAGAGTATGTGCTGACGGATACCCTCACCACATAACACAAAGAGGTAACAATAAAGAGAAAGCCTTTTTTGATGATGAGGACAAGAGATTTTATCTTGAGGTGCTTCTCCGATATAAAGACAAATATAACATTAAGATACTCGCATACTGCCTAATGGGAAACCATGTCCATATCCTTGCAGTGCCTGAAAAGGAAACATCGTTTGCCAGAGGCATAGGCGGGACAAATCTGATTTATACTCAATACATAAACCGCAGATATAACAGAAGCGGAAGGCTGTGGCAGAACCGATTCTTTTCGTCAGTAGTGGAGAAAGAGCCTTATTTATGGGCAGTGATGAGGTACATAGAGCAGAATCCGGTAAGGGCAAAACTTGTAAAGAGAGCAGAAGACTATCAGTGGTCAAGCGCAAGGGCACATGTATTAGACATTAAGAACAACCTCCTTTCAAATGAGAGTTGGTTTAATGAGAAAGAAATTAAATCATATAAGGAATTCTTAAGTAAAGATGCTAAGGAGATAAATGCGGCTATAAGGCGTGCGACATCAACTGGCAGACCATTGGGCAGTGAAGGGTTTATAAAAAAACTGGAGAGGATATTGAAGCGAAATCTTTTTCCGAAGAAGGGCGGCAGGCACAAAAAGAAGGGGAAGAAATAATATGGGAAGTGTCCCTATGTTTTTCCTATGTTTTTCGCTATGTTTTTCGCTAGAGCCGATCGCAGCCCGCTGGGCTGCTCCGGCTCAGCTTTTCATCAATATTGACAAAAGGCACACATTGTCGTAAATATATATCATGAAGGTTTTCCGATGGGACAACGATAAAAATGAATTACTGAAGAATAACAGAGGGGTTTGCTTTGAACAAGTAGTTGTTTTGATGGAGCGGGAAGATGTGCTTGAAACAGTTGAACACCCAAATCAAAATAAATATCCTGGACAAAAAATAGCGACAGTCATGATTGATGATTATGCTTATCTTGTCCCTTATGTTCAGAAGAGCGACGAGATATTTTTAAAAACCATAATTCCCAGCAGAAAAGCCACAAACAAATATATGAGGTCAAAAAAATGAAAAAGACAATATTAGATGCAGAAGAAAAAGATATTCTGGATTCATATGAGCGTGGAGAATGGAAACCTATTAAGAATCCAAAAGCAGAAATCAATAAACTACAGGATTACGCAAGGAATACACTGCAAAAAGACAAGAGAATAAATATTAGAATGTCATCAAAGGATTTAGACCAGGTTCAGGTGATTGCTGCCCAAGAAGGCATCCCTTATCAGACACTAATATCCAGTGTTATTCATAAATATGTCTCAGGATATTTATTAGAAAAAAAGAGGGCTTAACCTAAAAAACTGCTGCAACTGAGAAAACACTTGACACATTATCGTTAAAATTTTATTCTTACAATGTATAAATGAAATAACAATATTTGCCGTCATTGCGAGCCGAAGGCGAAGCAATCTCAAAGTTTAGATCCCTCGCTGCGCTCGGGATGACAGACAGAGGCATTATGAAAAAACCGTGGGCTGGAAGGTTTACTGAAAAGACGGCAATGGTAGTTGAGCATTTCACAGAATCAATATCATTTGACCGGAGGCTGTGGAAATACGATATTGAGGGAAGCGTTGCCCACGCAACGATGCTCGGCAAACAGAAAATCATCTCTCGGAAAGACTCATCAGCAATAATCAACGGGCTCAGAAATATTGCAGAAGAAATTGAAGCAGGCAGCTTTAAATTTGCAGTTGAACTTGAAGATATTCACATGAACATTGAGGCGGCGCTTATAAAAAATATCGGGGACGCCGGCAAAAAACTCCACACAGCGCGTTCAAGAAACGACCAGGTGGCCCTTGACCTGAGACTCTATCTGAGGGCTGAGACAAAAGAAATAATATCGCTCATAAAAAATATTCAGAAGACGATGCTCAATGCCGCAGAAAAGAATACCGACATCATCATGCCGGGCTACACGCATCTGCAGAGGGCTCAGCCTGTTCTCCTATCGCATCATCTCCTTGCCTATATTGAGATGCTCCGGAGGGACAGGGAACGCCTTGAAGACTCTCTGAAGAGGATAAATGTCTTTCCTCTCGGCTCATGCGCTCTGGCAGGGACATCCCTGCCGATTGACAGGGTTTATGCAGCGAAGCTGCTTGGATTTAAAGCCATCGCTGAAAACAGCATTGACGCTGTCTCGGACAGGGACTTCGCAATAGAGTTTTTAACAGATGCAGGCATACTAATGATGCACCTGTCCCGCTTCGCAGAAGAACTTATCCTGTGGTCCACGGAAGAGTTTTCATTTATTGAACTGCCCGATGCATTTACAACAGGCTCAAGTATAATGCCTCAGAAAAAAAATCCTGACGTGGCTGAATTAATAAGAGGGAAAAGCGGAAGAATCTACGGAAATATGATAGCGCTCATGACAGTGATGAAGGGACTGCCCCTTGCATATAACAGGGATATGCAGGAAGACAAGGCGCCTGTTTTTGACACCGTGGACGCCGTTAAATTATGCCTGACAGTCCTTGCGCAGATGATGCCTCAGATAAAATTTATGAAGGAGAGGATGCGTGAGGCTGCAGGAAAGGCATATTCCACTGCTACAGATATCGCAGAATATCTCGTAAGAAAAGGAATTCCGTTCAGACAGGCTCATGAGATAACAGGGAAGATTGTCCGTTACTGCATTAAGAACAAAAAACAGCTTGGAGAAATTTCTGTCACTGAGTTCAGAAATTTTTCTAACATTATTTCAAAAGACATTTACTCGCATCTCAGCGCTGAAAACTCTGTGAAGGCAAAGAACTCAAGAGGCGGGACCTCCCCATCGGAAGTGAAAAAGCAGATAAAGAGACTGAAACGGCTGATAAAATGAAAGCGGTCAGCGCTCGGCAGTTAAAACAGGATTCAGGATACAACCCCCCTCTATCCCCCCTTAGTAAGGGAGGAATTAAAGGGGGGTATCAGGCATCATCATGCATCGTATATCGTGCATCTTTTTTGTTGTTTGCTGCTTGCCTCATACTTACATCTTCCTGCGGCAAAAAAGGGCCTCCTACCCTTAAAGCCTATGAAAAACCACTCGCCCCTGCCGCCCTTAAGGCAACACTCAGAGAGGACAGGATTATCCTCTCATGGGCATACAGTTCTAAAAAGGAGAATCTGAAAGAATTTCATATTCTCAGGGCAGAGGACAGCGGCTTTCAGAAAATAGCGTCTGTGAGCAAGGACGAAAGTTCCTACGCAGATTTTAATTTTAGGACAGGCGTTCCGTATAAATACAAGGTAGTTGCAAGGAGCCTGAAAAAAGTCCTCAGCAATGATTCCAATATAATTGCAATAAAACCCGAAGCCGTCCCTCCGGCTCCAAAGAATATATCATTCAAGGTCGGCAATGACGCCCTGAACATTTCATGGGAAAGCGCAGGCGAAAATGCGCTCTATAATGTTTACAGAAGCTCCGAAAAAGGTAAATACAGCATTAATCCAATCAATAAAGAACCGCTGACCGCGTCCAAATATTCCGACACTCTGGAAACAGGCGGACCTGTTTACTATACAATACGCAGTCTCCTGAACAAGGAATTCAGGAATGAGGGGCGGGCATCAGGGGAAACAGAGGTTAACCCTTCAACCTTTATCCCTACAAAGCCGGAAGGGTTTCAAACAGTCGCAGCAGACGACAAAGCCGTTATTATATGGAAAGAAGCTCCTGAGACCTGGGTAACAAAATACAGGGTTTACGAGAAAGTGAATGAAAAAGACGGATTCAAACTCGTAAGAGAATCCGTAACTCCTGCGTTTACTTTGAGAGAGAAAACAGGGATGAAGCACATATACAGGATAACTGCCGTAGGGCCGCTTAAAGAGAGCGAACCTTCAGAAATGATTGCGGTTGATTTTTAAAGGAGAGATATTTATGCCGAAGACAACCATTCAGGATTTTTTAAAGAAAAAATTAGAGAAGAAAAAAATCACGATGCTGACAGCTTATGACTATCCGTTCGCTCAGATAGTTGATGAGGCGGGCATTGACGCAATACTTGTCGGAGACTCTCTCGGAATGGTGGTTCAGGGATTGGAAAACACGCTTCCCGTCACAATGGATGAGATGATATACCACACAAAGATGGTTTCAAGAGCAGTTAAAAATGCAATGGTCATTGGAGACATGCCGTTCATGTCCTATCAGGCATGCGTAGAAGACGCCGTAAGGAATGCGGGAAGGTTTTTGAAGGAGGCAGGCACATCAGCAATAAAGATTGAAGGCGGCGCTGAAGTGGCAGAGCACATTAAGACAATGACAAAATCAGATATCCCTGTTATGGCGCACATAGGCCTTACTCCCCAGTCAATACACAGGATGGGAGGATATAAGGTTCAGGGAAAGACAGAGGAAGCGCAGAAAAAACTGATTAAAGAGGCGCACCTTGCAGAGGATGCAGGCGCATTCGCACTCTTGCTTGAAGCAATTCCAATGAACCTCGCAAAAAAAATAACAGAAGAGCTTTCCATCCCGACAATCGGCATAGGCGCAGGCCCGTTCTGCGACGGGCAGGTGCTGGTCCTTCATGACGTCATCGGGTTGTTTGACAGGTTCGTTCCAAAATTTGTGAAGAGATACGCTAATCTCAAAGAAGAGGCGCTGAAGGCAATAAAGGCTTACAAAGAAGACATAGAAAAAGGCGCATTCCCATCTGAAGAACAGAGTTTTAAATGAGCTGTATAGCCGCTGCAGAACAGAATGCTTCCAGCGCCAATCCTGTTATAGAACAGATAAAGAGCACCTTTCATTTGCTTTTCATTGTCATTGCCATACTGGCAGTTGTTGTTCTGTTCTTTATCGTGAGGATTATTTACAGGAACACTATAGGGAAGAAACTTCGCACCACATTAACAGAGGATTACAGGAAGGCGGCAGAGGCGCTAAAAAAAGAGGGCAGGTATGTTTCTGCAGCAGTTATTTTCGAAAATAGATTGAGGGACACTGAGACTGCGGCTTCACTATACGAGAAGGGCAGCGATTTCAGAAAAGCCGCTGAGCTGTATAATCTTCTTGGCATGAGCGAAAAATCGAGGGAAATGTATCTAAAAGACAACAATCCGGATGCAGCTGCCCAGAGTTTTATCATGGATGGTGATTACGAAAATGCCGCAAAGATATACGGCCAGTCCGGGAAAAAACTTGATGCAGCCTTTGCGCTGGAAAAGGCGGGAAGGAGATTAGCTGCCTCAAGGGCGTACCGCGAGGCAGGGAAATACAAACGCGCATCTGAGCTTCTTGAGGAAGAGGGAATGACAAAAGAGGCTGTAGAAATGTTTGGACTTTATCTCATTGGAAAGGAGATAGATTCAACAAATATCAATGATTTTTATGCCTACGCCTCTAAACTTGAAAAGGTCGGCAAAACAGAGAATGCCGTCAAGGCGCTGGCCCTCATAGATAGATTCAATCCTGCATATCTTGATGTACGAGAGCGTCTTCATACTCTTACCTCTTTCCAATGGGATACTATATCACTTGAAGGAAAAACAACACTCAGGGGGATGATAAAAGGAAGCAAAATCGAGCCAAAGCACTGTTTGAAGCTTTGGCTGCAGATACTAAAAACACTCCAAAATGCATACAAGTCAGGCAGGGGATTAGGTTTCATTTCACCTGAAAATATCATAATTGACCGCAGCAACAATATGTCTCTGCTTCAGAGCATTCCAACCTCGGCATATACATCACCGGAAAAATTGAAGGGAATAGAACTTCAACCCTGCGCTGATGTTTATTCACTCGGGGTAATCCTTTATGAGATGCTCACAGGGAGTCTCGATGGGTTGGGCTTTCAGAGGGTTACCGACATTAATCCTGAACTTCCCGATTGGCTTGATGAGATGATTATTAAGTGCATAAAAAAAGTGAAAGAAGACAGGTATCAGAGCATAGAGGAAATATTAGAAGACATAAAGTTACTTTCAAAAAGCAAAAAACAGGGATTGCAGCGGCAATAGATAAAAAAACCGAAAAATAGATATAGAGAATCGTCATTGCGAGTCCCGAGCTGCTCGGGACTCGCAATGACAGGCAATTTAAGGATTTATCGTTCTATGTCTATTTTTCGGAAAAAACTATTCTATTGCCAATTACACACAAACATGTTATCATAATTTCAGAGTTTTAGAAGTTTTTAGACCATTAACGGCCGCAAAGACTTTTAACTTTGCGGTTTTTTTATTTGTGCCCCTCTAAAAGTTAAATTCACAAGTAAGGAGGCGCACAAAATGACAGAAGGAACAGTAAAGTGATTCAATGAGTCCAGAAACGAGTCTAAAGGAATCAAATGAGCAGTAAGCTAAAGAATGCTGAACGGCTTGAGAGAAAGCAGCAGAAAGCTGATGCGGGCATTATGTCTGAACGCCATCCCGATGTTGCATCTGTCATTATTTTCATGAACTACTATCATGGAAGCAGCGCTCAGGTGATTATGCAGCGTACGGTAAATTTTTTCCCGGGCAGCGCTACATATTTCAATATGGAATGTATGAAACGTGATTGCATAGACGGAGGCTTTAACCTGGAGCCTGTTATTGCAAAAATGGTAAAAGGCCGCCTTAAATCAGCTAAAGGGGAACTTGCCTGCGCTGGAAAAGATTCCCCGGGCCACGCGAGGATAGGCTACAAAATTTCCATAAAGTACAACAACACTTCCCGTTAGAACAAAAAGTGTTGGTTTGAACGTAAATCTCAGAATAACTTAATCCCGAATTTCTTCAGGCTATCGGCGAGATAAAATAACGGAAGCCCGACTACATTCAGATAATCTCCCTCTATCTTCTTCACAATCACAGCTCCGCGCCCTTGTATCGCATAGGCGCCAGCCTTGTCAAGCGGCTCCTTTGTCGCCGCATATGCGCCAATCTCTTGAACGGTCATTTTTTTAAGCCATACCTTTGTCTCTATTGAGCGGGTTATTTTCTTCCCTGTCCCTGTGTCAAGAATCGTGTAGCCGGTGATGACGGAGTGTGACTTACCGTTGAGCATGGCAAGCATATTCCGAGCCTCTTTAGATGTATGGGGCTTCCCTAAAAATTTTCCTTTGAAAACTATAAAGGTATCGGCCGCTATAATTAGCGCGTTTTTATATTTGCCTGCAACCGCCCTCGCCTTTTTCAGCGAAAGGCGTTTTGCAAGATTATGGGGCTTGATTGCATTATCAAAAATTTCCTCATAGTCAGACGGTTCAACTCTGAACCACAGGCCGGTAAGAGCAAGAATCTCTTTTCTTCTCGGTGAAGTTGAGGCCAGAATAATTTTTTTCATGAATCACCTTTTTTATGCATACTGCCCCGCTGCCCAGCCTGACGCCCACGCCCAATGAAGATTATATCCGCCCAAATGCCCTGTCACGTCAACGACCTCGCCAATGAAATAAAGACCCTGAACTTTCTTTGCCTCCATGGTCTTGGATGAGAGTTCGTCTGTGTCAACTCCTCCTGCCGTTACCTCGGCAGTCCTGTATCCTTCTGTCCCTGCCGACTTTATAATCCACTCATGGAGAAGATGGGAAGCATCAAACAATTCTTTATCATTATATTGACAGAGCGGTCTTGAAGGAAGATAGAATTTACACCACGTATGTGCGAATCTCCTTGGCAGATACCGGCTGAGCATGTTTTTCATTTCTATCTTGCTTTGACGATTGGACAGAAAAATGCTGTGGGCGTCAATGCCTGGCAAAAGATTGACAAGGATTTCTTCGCCATCCTCCCGGTATGAAGATGCCTGAAGAATTGCCGGGCCGCTAAGCCCTTTGTGCGTAAATAACATTTCTCCTCGGAATTTATGTTTTCCACAAATTACCACAGCCTCAAGCGAGACCCCGCTTAACTCTCCAAACTTTTCGCGGTCACCCCGTGAGAAGGTGAATGGAACGAGCGCCGGTTTCGGCGGGATGATGCGAAGCCCGAACTGTGCGGCAACGTGATGGCCAATATCCGTTGCCCCGAGATTCGGATAGGAAAGTCCGCCTGTTGCTACAACGAGGGATTCGGATTCAATCGCTCCTGAATTCGTTTTTACGATAAAACTTATGTTCTTTGTAATCTCTTTAATCTCGCAGTTCAAACGCATTTCAACGCCGGAGGAGTTACACTCATCTAAAAGCATATCAACAATATGCCGTGAACTTCCGTTGCAGAACATCTGCCCGTCCTCTTTTTCGTTATAACTGATGCGGTGTTTTTTAACGAGTGCAATAAAATCCTGCGGTGTAAATCTGGCCAGGGCGGATTTGCAGAAATGAGGATTTGCTGAGATATAATTTTCAGCCTGAATGTTCAAATTAGTAAAATTGCATCTGCCTCCGCCGGAGACAAGAATCTTCTTGCCGATTTTTGAGGCATGGTCCAGAATGATAACCGGTCTGCCGCGCTTCCCGGCGCTAATGGCGCACATCAGTCCAGCTGCCCCCGCGCCGATTATAATGACGTTAGTGTTCATTCACCGATATATTATTCTTTCCTTATCTTCGGCCTTTTATTCATATCAAGCACTTTTTTGCGTAATCTAATGGACTGGGGTGTAACCTCCACAAGCTCGTCCTCTTTGATGAACTCAATCGCCTGCTCCAGGCTCATGATATTGGGCGGAATGAGCTGCAGCGCCTCATCAGCATTTGACGCCCTGATATTGGTGAGTTTCTTTTCCTTGATAACATTTACGTCAAGGTCATTATCACGCGAGTTCTCACCAATTATCATGCCCGCATAAACTTGAGTATTATCCTTGATAAAGAGGGCCCCGCGGGGCTGGAGATGAAAGAGGGCATAAATGGTAGATTTCCCTGCCCTGTCTGAGACGAGAGCGCCTGTCTGTCTCTTTGTGATTATGCCCTGCCACGGCTCGTAGCCATCAAAAAGGTGATTTAGCAAGCCTGTGCCTCTTGTGTCCGTAAGGAACTGCGACCTGAAGCCTATGAGTCCGCGCGACGGTATCCTGAATTCAAGCCTCACCCTGCCGTAGCCGTTGTTCTGCATCTTCTGCATCTTGCCGCGTCTCATGCCAACCTGCTGAGTCACTACCCCGACATATTCTTCAGGCACGTCTATGACCAGGACCTCCATCGGCTCATGAACAACCCCCTTAATCGTTTTTGTGATTGTCTCAGGCATAGAGACAGCAAGTTCATAGCCCTCTCTTCTCATTATCTCAATAATGATGGCAAGCTGGAGTTCTCCCCTTCCCATAACCGTAAAGGAATCGGTTCCTGAGAAATCAACTCTTATGGCAACGTTATATAAAAGTTCTTTCTCAAGACGCTCACGAAGATTCCTTGATGTAACATAATTACCTTCCTTTCCCGCGAAAGGCGAGGTATTGACCTGAAAGACCATGGATATTGTCGGCTCATCAACACTTATGCGCGGCAGAGGCTTAGGTGTTTCAGCGCTTGTTATTGTATCGCCGATAGTTATTCCCTCTATACCTGAAAGCGCAACGATGTCTCCTGCGCGGGCTTCCTTCACTGCAATCCGCTCAAGTCCCTGAAAGGTGTAGAGAGATGTGACCTTTGTCTTTGTTGTCTCGTCATCTCCCTTCACCATGACAACTGTATCGCCTGCTTTCACTGTCCCTGAGAATATTCTGCCGATTGCGAGCCTGCCCACATAATCGTCATAGTCAATATTAGCGACAAGAAGCTGCAGAATATCGCTGCTGTTATCCTCGGGAGCCGGAATGGTTTTTAATATCGCATCAAAGAGAGGTTGAAGGTCTGCCGTCTCATCCGACATAGCCGTTTTTGCAATGCCCTTCTTGGCATTCGTATAGAGCACAGTAAATTCAAGCTGTTCCTCCGTTGTATCAAGGTCAATAAAAAGGTCATAGACCTCGTTCAGCACATCCTGAATCCTGGCGTCTGCCCTGTCTATTTTGTTGACGACCAGGATAGGAGGCAGTCCGAGTTCAAGCGCCTTTTTCAGAACAAAACGTGTCTGTGGAAGCGGCCCCTCGGATGCATCCACAAGGAGCAGCACGCCGTCAACCATCTTAAGAGCACGCTCAACTTCTCCGCCGAAATCAGCATGTCCGGGCGTGTCAACGATGTTTATCTTTACGCCATTATATTCAACCGCAGTATTCTTTGCCATAATTGTAATTCCGCGTTCGCGCTCAAGGTCAATTGAGTCCATGATGCGCTCCTGCATTTTTTCAGGGGTGCGAAAGATTCCCGCCTGCTTAAGCATCCCGTCAAGAAGGGTGGTCTTCCCGTGGTCCACATGGGCAATAATCGCAATATTTCTAATATCCTCACGTTTCATATCTATCTATTTCTCCATTTGATATTCTTGGGTTGCTGCAGGGAAATGGTCTCCGGCAATACAACGCAGGTTTTTATTATAACCGAATCATTGTGATAAAAGATAGTTGAGAAGGGACAGTGCCGGAGTAATAAAAAATAAAGGCGCACATTTAGGGCTATTAATTTTTTCATATAAAAATGTTACACTACCGCTAAAAATGTTACACTACCGCTAATTATGGGAAGGGCAAAAATTCTTCTCGTGGAAGACAGCAAATCCCAGGCAGAAACTGCTAAGGATTTTCTGGAGAAAAACGGCTATGAGGTTATACTGGCTGAAAACGGTAAAACTGCCATCGAGGCAGTAAAGACTGCTCCAGTTGACGTCATACTGTTGGACCTCCTCTTGCCGGACATGAGCGGCAACGAGGTGTGCCGCTGGCTTAAGCTGAGTGAGGATACCAAGGGAATCCCCATAATCATGCTCACGGTCAAGGATGACGTAACCGATAAGGTCGCAGCCTTAGAGTCCGGCGCCAATGATTACCTGCCAAAACCGTATAACAATGTGGAGCTCAACGCCAGGATATATTCATGCCTGAGAACAAATGCCTTGCAGGATGAATTAAAACAAAAAAACCTTCAACTTGAATGCGTATTAAAAAAGGTTGAGCTTATGGCAGTTACGGACCAGCTTACTGGAATCTATAACAGAAGACAGGCGGAAACCATCCTGCAGAAAGAATTTAAAACAGCAGTTAGATACAAAACCCCCTTCACCTGCATGATGATAGATATAGACCATTTTAAGGATATCAATGATACATTCGGCCATCATACCGGGGATGCAGCGCTTAAAGAAATAGCAAAAATAATTGCGGAAAGCGCCAGGGAAGCGGATACTGTTGCAAGATGGGGCGGTGAAGAATTCATTGTAATATTGCCGCAGACGAACAAAGAAGAAGCCCTGCAAGCTGCGTCAAGAATAGTTAAGGCAATCTCAGAGCACAACTTCCAGGATATTCATGACGAACGGATTACTGTAAGCATCGGCGTTACGAGCATACCGCATCCCTCATTAAATATAGATACCGAAGAGAAACTTATTCATACGGCAGACTGCGCCATGTACGAGGCCAAGAGAAAGGGCCGCAACAGAACAGAGAGTATTTGAAGCCAAAAAAATGTATCTGAACGGACTCTGTTTTATCACCGCAAGAAAAGAATCCAGCTTGACTCTAAAAGAAATCGTCGCTATTATCCTCAGTTCCGGCGTTAGATGTATCCAGTACAGGGAGAAAGACAAATCACGCAGGGACCTCTACAGAGAGGCATTGCTCTTAAGAAAACTGACAACTGAATTCGGCGCCATATTTATCGTAAATGATTATGCTGACATTGCCCTGGCAGTAAATGCAGACGGCGTTCATCTCGGGCAGTCTGACCTGCCGCTAAAAGAAGCTCGGGAAATTCTCGGCAATAAAAAAATAATAGGCATATCCACACACAGCATTGAGGAGGCAATCGCTGCCGGGGCAGGAGGGGCTGACTACATAGGCTTTGGCCCCATATTTCACACAGCGACCAAGGACGCAGGAAAACCAAAGGGCATCGCAGCTCTGAGAGAAATCAAAAAAATAATTAAAATTCCTGTTGTTGCCATAGGCGGGATTAAAGCTGAAAACCTTGAATCAGTTATTGATTCAGGCGCAGATGCAGTCGCTGTCTCATCCGCAATCATTCAAGGCGATATTTCCGGCAATGTAACCAGCTTGCTGGGTATTTTGGAAAATGGCCGCCACAAATGATATGCTCAAAAAATATTTGACAGGCAATCTGATATATAATAATGAATTACCCTGCGGCAGAGACCGCAGGGTATCTAAATCAAATATATAGAAATTCTTATTATGTCATTCCGCACTTGATGCGGAATCCAGATATTTTCCTCTGGATTTCCGCTTTCGCGGGAATGACGAAAAAGGGACAATGTCCCTAAAGTTGTTGAAGTAAGAAGCGACCTCGATTAAACTAATTTAACCAAAAACTTATTTAAAGGAGGCCGCTTCTATGAGTAAAAGAT
>Ga0210004_1000523_pt1 | contig 23856 bp, 23 predicted proteins | sample CryGey13umfilter_FD_185450 | JGI IMG/M metagenome (GOLD analysis project Ga0210004, IMG submission 185450) | Groundwater microbial communities from aquifer in Utah, USA - Crystal Geyser 4/8/14 3 um filter (SPAdes) (version 3) | ecosystem: Environmental > Aquatic > Deep subsurface > Groundwater...
TACTAATTGGAAGATAAGGAGGAAAGATGCCAGAAGAAAAAAGAGCAAAAATTGGTTTTGTAGGTTGTGGGGGTCATGCCACAGGTTCTTTGTATCCAATGATTCATCTGATACCAGAGATTGATTTAGTGGCGGTCTGTGACTTAAAGGAGGAATTAGCCAAAAGAAATGCGAGAAATTTTGGGGCAAGAAAATGGTATACAGACTTAGATAAGATGTTCTCTGGGGAAGAGTTGGATGGAGTGATTATTTGCGGTCCACCAAAGATGCATTGTGAGATAGGCAAGCAATGTTTGGAGGCTGGCTTACCAATATTTGTGGAGAAGCCCTCGGCTATCTCCTATAAGGAGGCGATTGATTTAGCCAATTATAGCGAAAAGAAAAATTTGTTTGGTGGGGTGGCCTTTATGAAAAGATACTCCACAGGATATAGGATGGCAAAGAGCATTACCGAGAAAAAAGAATTTGGTAAAATTAATGAGATTGAGGTGCGTTTTGCCAATGGAAGATATCCGGCTATCTGGGGAATAGAGGAGCCAGCACGTGCCTTTCTCATTGGTCAAGCAGTCCATATCTTTGACCTGATTCGTTTCTTCTGCGACGAGGTAGAAGAGGTTTATGCCCGGTTGAATGAGGTAGAGAAAATAGACGGCTCTGGTATCTTTGGTTATGCGATTACCGTTGCCTTTAAAAATGGGGCGGTCGGCGTTATGAACCTTAATGCTTTGCAAGGGCCAAACTTTCAGATGTCAGAGTATTTTGCCGCTTCCGGTTACGAATGCTGGTTAGAGGTGAAGGATATGGTCTCCCTAAATTACTATTCTCACACTAAACCGATGCCAGAATTCAATCCAGAGGGAAGAGCTCAAATCTTCAGCTGGAAACCAGAGTTTACCGAGTTTTTAGCTTCTAAGGCAGAGGGAATGGTCGGCTATAAAGGAGAACTGCAAAACTTTGCTAGAAAGATATTAGGGAAAGAGGAGTTAAAAGCAGACCTTTTCGATGGAGCAAAGGCTTTACAGATTGCTGAAGCAATCTGGGAAAGCGCCCAGAGCAAAAAACCAGTGAAAATTGGGTAGCATAACCCTTTATTTGTTGGTTTTGTGACGTATCTGGTGAATGGCTATGCCACCAATGATCAACACAAATACCAAAGCGCCAATAAGAAGAATATAAAGCCCTATCATTTCACTCCTCCTTGTTTAAAATGGTTGCAATTATAAAACAACTTATAAAAAATATCAAGCCAACAATAAAGATTGGGACACTTACTATTTTAGCGATGAGTTGTCCCAGCACCAAGACCGCCAAAACCAATTTACCTATATCATACAGTGCCTTTGCTAGTAATATATTAGCGCCAAAAAGTAATTCCTACCAAACTCCTCAAATCCTCACCTAGTAAAGCATAGCACTTCTTTATCTCTAAGTAGGCATTTTCATAATTAATGTTACGTATTATTTGTTGACTTTTAACTGAAATTCTGGTATGATATCTCCTGTAAGAAAGGGGGATATTATGCCAAGAAAGAGTCCGTTTGAAATTGTTTTGACCAGTAAAGAGCGAGAGCATTTCATATCTCTGTCCAGAAAATATACGGCACCTTACAAGAATGTAATTAGAGCACAAGTAATTCTTCTTGCTGCACAAGGCAAAGAGAACAAGGAAATTGGTGAAAAAGTTAATCTTCCCAGAAAAACAGTCAGTAAGTGGCGTAAACGTTTTTTCTATAAACGAAAACAAGGGCTTGTGGATAAACCAAGACATGGCAGGCCATTCTTTTTTTCCCTCTGAAGAGATAGCACAAATAAAAGCACTCGCCTGCCAACTTCCGGCAGAGCGCGGTATCCCCCTAAGCCGGTTTTCTATCACTGAAATTGTCCGAGAAGTAATTTCAGAAGCCATTGTTCCTTCAGTGAGCGATTCCAGTGTCTGGCGATGGTTGCATGAAGACGCTATTCGCCCCTGGTTTCATAGATCCTGGATCTATCCCAGAGACCCGAAATTCATTGAAAAAGCTGGTAATGTGCTTGATCTCTATGTCAAGCAATGGGAAGGCCAATCCCTGGGAGAAAATGATTACGTCATCTCTGCTGATGAGAAAACCAGTATCCAGGCCAGAATTCGCAAACATTTAACTTCCCCTCCCTCTTTGGGAGAACCAATGAGAGTGGAACACGAGTATATTCGTGGTGGTGCATGGGCTTATCTTGCTGCCTGGGATGTTCACAGAGCAAGAATTTTTGGTCGCTGTGAAGCCAAGACTGGAATTAAACCATTCAATCAACTGGTGAAGCAGGTAATGTCACAGCCACCCTATAAAACAGCCAATAGAGTCTTTTGGATTATAGACAATGGTTCTTCTCATCGAGGAAAACCCTTCGTTGCTCGTCTCCAAGAGAAATGGCCAAATGCTATTGCTGTTCATTTACCCACCCATGCCAGTTGGCTTAACCAGATTGAAATCTATTTTTCTATTATCCAGAGAAAGGTTCTGACGCCCAATGATTTTCCAAACCTTCAAGCGGTAGAAAAACGTCTGCTGGATTTTCAAACCCGATATCAAGAGATTGCTCGTTCTTTTAATTGGAAATTTACTCGTAAAGACCTTAAAGAAAGAATTAAACTTGTTAGTGACCATATCATTGATCAATATCAACCGGTAATGCTCCAATCCGCCACTGAATCTTTGGCGAATGTCTATGCATAGCATAAAATACGTAACACAATTTATGAAATAGACCACTAAGTCAAATAAGCCAGAGTCCTCCCCGATAGAGCCACACTACTGATATTTTGTTTTTTCTTTCTTTTTTCTCCATCCATTTGACATCTTGATATCTTTATGATATTCTAATATGTGATAAAAACATATTAGATAAGTAAAGAAGAATGGGAAAAGAGGAAAGAACAGTCTTAAGGAAAAAGAAGAAAGATCTAACGGAACTTATAAAGAAAAGAAAACTCATCTTTGGAAATCTTTCCTCTGTCTATTTACCCTGTGGTAAGCCAAGTTGTAAATGTGCCAGAGGTTTTCTGCATGGACCAATGTGGCGGATTACCTGGAAAGAAAAGGATAAAAGATCGGCGATCCTTTATATTCAAAGAAATAGATTGGAGCAGGCAAAAAGAGGTGTCTCTGATTATAAGGAAGCTAAAAAACTTCTAAAAGAAATTGGTTTACTTAATCTTTCCCTTTTTCGTAAAGAAGAGAAGAAAAAATAATGGAAAAGAATTGTCCAGATAAAGAGGCTTGCCCTTACTTAAACTTTGAGAATCCAGAGAAGGTATTAGCTGAGAGGAATTATCTCCGAAGCAGGATAGATGAAATGGAAATTACCTTTAACCTTGCTACTGAAAAGATTAAGTTACAGAATAAGGAGATTGTTTTATTAAAAGAAGAAAACGCCGCCCTTAAAGCAGAGGCAAAAGAAGAAAGAGAAAAGATATACAAACCAGCAAAGAAGGAAAAGAAATCCGGGAAGCCTGGCGCTCCCTTTGGTCATATAGGAATTACCAGAGAAAAACCAAAAGAGCCTGACAGGAGAGTATCGGTTCATCTTAAACACTGCCCTCACTGTAAGGGAAAAGTGAAGAGAATCCGTGGAGAAAACTCTTTCTCTAACCATATCCAGGAGGATATGATCATTATAAAATTTAACACTCTATTCCGGCACTACAAGTATTGGTGTCCTAAATGTAGAAGAATAGTCCAGGGAATAGGGGAAGGAGAAATCCCCAGGAGTTACCTCGGACCAAATGCCATCTTAATCAGCAACCTTATCCACTATAGTGTTGGTGTCCCCTATGAGAAGATAGAAGGAATCTATACTAACATCTTTAATCTGCCTCTGACTACCGGTGCTCTAATTGGTATGGATAAGAAAGTTGCAGAAAAAGCTGAACCTTTATATAGTGAACTGGAAAAGAAGATAAAAAAATCTTCGGTTAGTTATACCGATGAGACTGGCTGGCCTATCAATGGAGACCCCCATTGGCTCTGGCATGCTGGCAACAAAGATCTCTCTCTTTATAAGATAGATAAGCACCGCAATCACCAAGTAGCAGAAGGGATTTTAGGTAAAAACTACAAAGGAATAATCGTCTCTGACTGCCTTGGTGCCTACAATTTAGTGAAGGCAGGTGCCAAACAGAAATGTATTGCGCATCTGTTGCGGGATGTAGATAAATTGACCGTTCTGTATCCAAATAACCCAGAAGTAATTGCCTTCTCGGTAAATTTAGAAAATATCTTACGCGAAGCACTGGACTACAAGTATGATTATGAAAATAACAAATGTACCATTAATGATTTAAAAAACGCAAAGGAAAAACTGGAAAACAAGATTGTCGCTTTGACCAATGTCAAACTTACAAATAAAAAGGCAGAGGCTTTAAGAAAAAGGTTAATCCAGCACAAGAATGAACTCTTCACCTTTCTTTCTCATCCAGAGGTGGAGCCAACTAACAACTTTGCCGAAAGGCAACTACGTCCCAGTGTCATCTCAAGGAAACTTTCCTTTGGCAACAAAACAAAGGAAGGAGCAGATAGGCATGCAGTGATGATGAGTTTGATTCAGACCGCTAAATTACAAGGCAAAGATCCCAAAGAGCTACTTCTTTCCCTTATTTTAGGTTCTCCAGAGATAAGGGCACCTACCTCCTGATAAAAAATCTGGTATAATAAAGGGTATGGATAATAGAATAGAAAACCTTTCTCTAAAAGAACTGGTTGAACTCCACGACAGAATTGCCAGACGAATATGGGAACTGGAGAAGGGGAAACTTTCTGAGAAATTAGGTGAATTTCAGATAGGGGAGAAGGTCAGTTTCCAGTCGGAAAGCAAAGCAATTACCGGCATCGTAATCAGGGTTAATCGGAAGACCTTGAGCGTCAGAAGTCAGGAAGGTTATTGGTATGTGGCCCCCTGGGCGGTGACAAAAATTCCTTAATCTCTGGTGGCCACGTATCAAATAACGGGATAGACCTGGTAAGGCTCTACCAATTTTTGGACTTTTTGACGCTAATATATTACCTTTGCTAACTCTTTACGCTGGTTCTTGTCTAATCTCATTGTTATTGATATAATTATAACTGATAAGAATGGTTCTGTCAAATTATCAAATCATTCAAGATGTAGTGGTCGAGCTTGCTCGACATAAGCAGAGCAAGCTCTGCAACTACAGTAGTGCGAACCTTTTAGGTTCGCTAAATGGGAGAAGGAGAAGAGAATTATGTTTAAAATAGGGATGGTTGGAGGAGCGGGGATTTATCATGCAAGGAGTTTTTCTGAGATGTTTAATGGGTATGATAGAAAATTGGCGGCCAAAAATAACTTTCCTCTTTATAATGCCAGAATTAAGAATGTTAGGGTTACCCATCTCTGGGATGAAAAGTGGAAAGATGCTTTATTATTGGCAAAAATTTGTGGTATTGGAAATGTAGTAAAGAAGAAGGAGGATATCATTGGAAAGGTGGATGGAGTAATTATCGCCGATGATTGCACGATGAAGCATCAGAGAAGGGCAATTCCTTTTTTGAAAGCCGGTATCCCTACCTTCATTGATAAACCCCTTTCTCCGGATATAAAAGAGGCAGAAAGCATTATAGAACTGGCAAAAAAATATAAAGCTCCCATGATGTCGGCCTCTGCCCTACGTTATGCCAAGGAAACAGAAAAAGTTCGGGAAGGAAAGGACGAGATCGGAGATATCCTTACCGGATTTGCCATTTGCCGGGAATGGCAGGGAGGGCTAGTCTTTTATGGAATTCATGCCTTTGAACTGTTGTATTCGATAATTGGTCCAGGAATAAAATCGGTAAGAAGTGTAGGGAAGAAAAAGGAGGATATCGTAATTATCAGATACAAAAATGGCCGCGATTTTGTTCTGGCGGCTTATGAGGAGATTGCCCCTCTCTTCCAGCTCAATCTTTATGGAACAAAAGGCTATAGGTTAATCGTAGCAAAAGATGCGGACCACTTCTATTCTGAGATGCTAAGACATTTTGTCACGATGGTAGAGACAAGGAAGGTGCCAATACCGCTTGAGGAAACTCTGGAAATAATTAAAGCGCTGGTCCTGGGGGAAAAATCAAGGAAAAATGGCAAAGAGATTTATTTGTAATCAGAAATCACAGATGGACGCAGATAAAGAATCAATTCAAAATGCAAAAGTGACGAAGTCATTGCGAGGAGTCCACTGTTTAAACGGACGACGTGGCAATCCCTCACTTCATGAGATTGCTTCAGGATAAATCCTTCGCAATGACAGCAATGCTGTCATCTGTGGTTAAAAATATAGGAGGGGGGATGAAAAAAGGAATTAATCGCTGGGGTTTTGTAGAGAAAAATGTAAGGGATTGCATAAAAAGAGCAAAAAAGACTGGGTTTGAAGGGATTGAGTTAAATTTAGAGGCAGAAGGAGAAATCACGCTTGCTTCCAAGGAAAAGGAACTTCTGGAGATTAAGAAATTTGCTGCCGATACCGGTCTGGAAATCTCCAGCATTATTGCGGCGCTCCTCTGGAAATATCCCTTAACCAGTGGGGACAAAACTATTGCTAAAAAGGGAAAGGATGTGGTGAAAAAGAGCGTGGAGATTGCCTCAATCTTACAGGCAGATACAGTCTTGGTAATTCCGGGAGTGGTCGGTTCGGTTTTGCTGGCACCAACCGAGGTTTATCCCTATGATGTTGTCTATAAAAGGTCACAGGAGGTTTTAAAAGAGCTGGCTCCATTTGCCAGAGAGCATCAGGTCTATCTGGGAGTGGAGAATGTCTGGAATAAGTTTCTACTTTCTCCGACAGAGATGAAGAATTTCATCGACGAGATAAATGAAGAATATGTGCAGGCTTACTTTGATGTGGGAAATGTGTTACTTTATGGATATCCGGAGCATTGGATTAGAATCTTGGGAAAGAGAATCAAAAAGGTGCATTTTAAGGACTTCAGGACAGCGGTAGGAACCCTGGATGGATTTGTTGGGCTTTTACACGGCGACGTAAACTGGAAGGAAGTAATGGCAGCCTTTAAAGAAATTGGCTATGATGGATATGCCATCGCCGAATACATCCCTTATAAATTCCATCCCGAGCAGCTTCCCGTGGATATCTCAAATGCAATGGATAAAATATTTCGGAGAAAATAAAATGAAGATAAAAAATATTTTTGTTACCGGTGCCAGCGGCAAGATAGGGCGCGCACTTCTTCCGGAACTTGTCTCTGTGGGGTATCATGTGCGAGCTCTTGAATTTGAAGAACCTCTTGAGTGCAAAGATGTAGAGATAATGAAAGGGGATGTCCGAGACCCTCAACTTGCCAGAAAAGCTCTTTTAGATATGGATGCGGTTATTCATCTGGCAAACTGTAAAGAAAATAGGGAACTGTTTATGGAAACGAATATTCATGGAACATTCTATCTTCTTGATGAAGCTAAAAACTGCGGTCACATCAAGCAGTTTATCCAGGCAGGTTCCGATGCGAGAGCAGGTATTTTCTATTATCCTCACCCTTATCCCATTGATGAGACCTATCCCCATTCTGCTTATCCAGGATATTATGCTTTCTCTAAGGTACTTGAAGAGGTGATGTGTGAGCAATACATCATTCAGTATAAATTACCAATCACGATTCTTCGTTTCTCCTGGGTGCATGATGAGGACGATTTCCTCTGCCATATCACATTAAGAGAGCCCAATTTCGGAGTTCCTATTTGGAAGGAACTTGCCAAAAGCCCTGAGCAAAAGAGTTATTTCGAGAAGGATATTGATGCGATAGCAAAACTTGTTCACCCCGGAGGAAAACCGGGGATCCGCCATATCGTGAGCATCAAGGACGCAGTTCAAGGAGTCATCCTTGCCATAGGAAATCCATCTGCGATTGGTCAGGCATTTACAATTACCGGTCCATCGCCTTTCAGTTATGGCTTTGCCGCCGAATACATCTCAAAAAAACTCAACCTTCCCATCGTAGAGTTTGAGGATGATAAATTCTACGATTTTACACACAACATCGCGAAGAGCCGTTCAATACTCGGATACGACCCCAAAGATGATCTTGCAAAAATCATCGATGATGCGATCGAGTTTAGAGAATCAGGGAAAAAACGCCATCCAACCAAATATATTGGTTAAAGATAATTATAAAGGATAAGCCCGATGGCAAAATATAAATCGGTTATTTTAGGATGTGGTCCCAGAGCTGAAGCTCACATTAAGGCATATGAAGGAATAGATGAAATACACTTAAATGCTGTTTGCGATAAAAACGAGACAAGGCTCATTGAATATGGCAAAAGGTTTAAAATCCCTGCGCTCTATACCGATTTCGAAGAAATGCTTGAGAAAGAGCATCCCGATATTCTTCATATTGTCACCCCTCCCGCTATCAGGGAAGTGCCTATTGAAACTGCAGCACGATTTAGCGTTAGGGGAATTATTGTTGAAAAACCGATAGCCTTAAATCAGATACAGGTTCGGAAGATTAAGGAAACAGTTCAACGCACAGGTATTAAAATCGCTGTGAATATGCAAAGAAGGTATTTTAAGAGTTGCCAGGACCTTAAAAAGGTTTTAGATGAAAGGAAGATAGGAGATATTTATTTTATTCGTTGCGTAGCTAAGGGGAATATCCTTTCCTGGGGACCACATTTGATAGATCTTGTGCTCTATTTTCTCAATGATGTATATCCTGCTTATGTATGGGCAACTGCATATGGGATGAATGGTTACGACTATGGGCATCCTGCGCCGGCTAATATGATGATTAATTTTCTCTTTCCGGGGCAGATTACTGTTTACTGTGAGGATGCTGAAGATGCGGTTGGCGTATTGGGTGAAACAGATTTCTGGATGCATGGTGAGCTTGACTTCTGGGGTGCAAAAGGTCGTGCCTGGTGGACCCAGAACAGGGATTGGGGGTACCAATCTGAAAGTATGCTCAAGCCGTATCTGGAGAAAACCTCCTGGAATGAAGACGATATTCCAGGACAGAGAGAATTTACACGCGCAATGGCACAGTGGCTGGACAATGAAAGCAAGGTGCATCTGAATTGCCTGGATAACGCATTAAAGGGATTTGATGCAATTATGGCGGCCTTTCAGTCCGCCTATACTGGAAAGCGTATTAAACTGCCGGCAGATGCTCCGGACGATATCAATGAAAAGTTGGAGAAAAAAATAAAAAAGGGAAGATGAAGGTATTTATTAATCACTGCCATGTCTATCCGGAAGACCTCTGCCAGGAGTGGTGGGCAAAGGAGGGAACGATTCCTAATTTGAAGAGATGTAGCCAACAACCACCCTAACCTATCCATTATAATTGAGCATGTAGGTGGATATGCTTTTTTTCATGGTATATCCTCAGAGGAGAAGGAGAAGATATTGGGAGGCAACCTTGCCCAATTGATAAGGAGGAAAAATGGATAAAATAGGATACGGAGTTATCGGATTGGGGTTCTTTGGTGAAAAGCATGCTGAGGTGTTATCAAAGATGCCCAATGTAAAGATATTGGGTGTGTGTCGACGCTCAATTAAACCATTGAAGGAGATCGCTGCCAAATATGGAGTTCCCCATACCTACACCGACTATAATGAACTACTTGCCAATAAAGAAATAGAGGCGGTAAGTATCACCACGATGTATAACCAGCACCTTGCTCCTACCCTTGCGGCCTTGAAGAGCGGAAAACATGTCTTTCTTGAAAAGCCCATGGCCTCAACGGTCCAGGAATGCAAAGAGATTATCCAAGCAGCAAAAGCAACGCAGCATTTCTTCATCGTTGGTCATATCTGCCGCTTTAACCCCAGGTATGCGATGGCGAAAAAAGAAATTTCGGAAGGGGCGATTGGCAAAATCGTCTCCATCTATGCCAGGCGGAATATCCCGGCGACTGTGAGCAAAGGGGTACTGGGAAAAATTGGCCCGATCATTGGCGATGGTGTCCACGACACCGACCTGATGCTCTGGTACACAAAAGCCAAAATTAAAACGGTATATGCCAATACAGTAAGCGTTAGAAAATTGGCTAATCCAGACATCGGCTGGACAGTGTATCGATTTGATACAGGAGCGGTCGGGGTCTGTGAGAATGTCTGGTTTCTCCCGGAGAAAACTCCATTCCAAATTGATGAACGCATGGAGATTATTGGCACAGAAGGCTCCCTCCATATTCAGGAAGGATCTCCCAATTTCTCTGTCTGTGATAAAAATGGTTGGAGGTCGCCAGATACCACCTACTGGCCAATGCTTCATGGGGTTCGAGCCGGCGCTCTTCGGGAGGAGCTCTCCTACTTTGTGAACTGTATCCTTGAAAGTAAAAGACCCACCATCATCACTCCCGAGGAATCCCTGGCCGCGGTAGAGGCCTGCCTGGCGGCTGAAGAATCGGCCAGAACCAGTAAAATCATAACTTTATCGGAGAGATAATAAAATTTGATGCATAAAATTATAATGAAAAGATGATAAAGATTGGGGTGGTAAATATTGATACCTCGCATCCAGCCTCATTTGCCAGGATATTGCATAAAGAGAATCGGGCAAGATATACCGGAATTTACAATGACGGCTTTAGAACCGATGAAGAGATAGAAGAGTTTATCAGGGAATTCAATTTAGAGAAAAGGTATGATAGCGTAGAAGAACTTGCCCAAGCGGTAGATATTGTTTTTGTTCAGGGATGTAACTGGGATAGACATCTTGAATTAGCTGAGCCGGCGATAAAACTTAGGTAAATATTCAGCAAACCACGTCCAAATTTCTCCCATAAAAAACTAACCACAGAGAACACAGAGCTAAGGCAAAGAGTACAGAGAGAAAGAAGAACAAAGTCGAGCAAGCTCGACCACTACACAATACACCCTGATTTATGTAGTGGCAAAGCTTGCTTTGCTCTTTTTTTGACGAGCTGAATATTTACCAGAATTCTAATTGTAGGGGTTCAATTCATTGAACCCGAACAACGGGCTTGATAAATCAAGCCCCTACAATAGCAGAGCAAGCTCTGCCACTACAAATATGACGTGGTTTAGTGAATATTTACAAACTTGGCAAACCAGTATTTATTGATAAACCGATTGTGGGAAATTTAGGAGAAGAAATTAAACTTACCGAGTTTAAAACAGATGACCCTTCCCTTTCTGTCCTGGCCTTCTGGTTGATATATGCCAATGGTGGCATGAAATAAGTTTCCTGGTAAATACTCTTTCACCGCAATTCAGTCATGCGTGTGTCGCATTAAACGAGAATCTTGAACCCATAGGAAATTATACCTTCTTTATAATACTTCAGGTTATAAGAGGGGAATCAGTAAGGGGGCGACGAGAAGCCCCCTTATGCAGTAGAGGGGGTAACAGTGAACTTTAGTTCACGCCATAGGGGGTGTAAACCATAGGTGTAAACTTTTTGCCAAAATTTAACAAAAATTTCCTCATCTCCCCAAATCAAAAAGTCCGAATAATCCAACCTTAATAAGTTCCATCCCAAAATCATTTCTTTAAAATTAATCCTTCCCGCTGGCTTTCATTTTAAAAATGTGGTATAACGATAATGTATGGAAGAAAAAAGGTTTTTTCTGTATGGTAGAACTATACAGGAAGGTGATCTTGCTCTTATCCGCCAAACGATCAATCAGCATTGGGAAAAAGGTAGAACCTTTATTTCCCAGGAACTTTGTCGAATTTGGAATTGGAGACAACCCAATGGCTATCCTCCAGAGATGTCGTTTGTAGAAGCCTGCTTCTTTCTCTTTTTCGTTCTGGGCTTATTAATCTTCCCCCATATCTTCGAGCCAACTACCATAACCGTAATCGGAATCGCACTCCTCGTATCTTTACTCCAAAAACTTCCATCTCTACCGAACCTCTTTTAGGAAAGATCAAAGATTACCCCTGCCTTTCTCTTAAACTGGTTGTTAAGAGATCTCCTGATGAATCTCTCTGGAATTATCTTGTTCATAAATATCATTACCAAGGTTACCGATTCATTATCGGTTCTCACCTAAAGTATATCGCATATTTAGAAAACCGGCCAATTGCCTGTCTTGGCTGGGGTTCTGCTACCTGGAGTATTAAATCCAGGGACCAATTTATTGGTTGGTCTGCCTTCAGTTAAAACGAAAGAATCTACGTTTCATCGTTAATAATAGTCGCTTTTTAATTCTTCCCTGGGTCAGAATAAAACATTTAGCTTCCAAGCTTCTTGCAGCTAATGTTAGGGTTCTACCCTCAGATTGGTTGAATATTCATGGCCATCCTATCTATCTCCTGGAGACTTTTGTTGAAAGAGATCGTTTCAAAGGAACCTGTTACAAATCAGCCAATTGGAGCTATATTGGTCAAACCAAAGGGACATCCAAAAAAGGTCATAAACATTTCTCTCACGGAATAATAAAAGATATTTATCTTTACCCTTTGAGGAAAGACTTTAGAAAGTTTCTCCTTTAGGATACCAGGAGCAACGATTGAATAAAGAAAAACTATTAACTGAAAAACTGCAAATTTTTCAAACAATTCTCTCTACCCCAATTTTACTTGCTATTGCCCAGAGTACAGGTGCTATCTATCCCTATTCTTCCACGATTACATTGGTACCAATGTGACTTTAGCTTTTGTGCTCATTATACTTCAAGGAAAACGAGACGGCATCCTCTCTAAACTTTGCACCGCCTATATTGTCGCAGGTGGATCCATTAAGGCCAAAAGAAAGAAAACTTCCCTTACCAAGATGGCTTTTAGCAAAAAACTCAAAAATACTCCCTGGATATTTTTCAGAGAAATCTTCTATAATCTGGTGGAGAGGTATTTTCAGACTCCAGATAATGCTGAAGCCTTGCAGTGGATGAAACAATTTAATGAGGTTTATATTCATGATGCTACCACAATAACCTTAAACAAATTTTTCAAAGATCTTTTTCAGGCGGCTCGTTTTCAAGCAGCAAAGATATTCACCCTTTTCTCTCTTAAACACCCAGGAATTGACCCCATTGTCACAGGATTCATCCAGCCTACCTTCTTCCCAAATGTAGAAATGGTTAAATCTCTTACCGGTAAAAGGCTCTCTCAAGTGCTCAAACATATCAAGGGTAACTGGTTAGATATCGAAGTTACATTCTCTCAATCTTCCCAATTTTCTGGCATGACACTGCGTCTTCTTGGAAATCTCTATGAAGGAAAATGGCGCTTTTATATTACCAACCTCTTTTCTCCTTCACTTACCCCTTTAATTGTTTATAGACTTTATGCTCTCCGCTGGCAAATAGAAGTTTTCTACAATACACTCAAAAATACCCTTGGCCTGAAAACTATCTGGTTGAGAACCTATAACGGCATCCTGGCTGAAAGCTATGTTTCCTTTATCACCTATATCCTCACTATTTTGGCGATGCATAGAACCGCCGATGAATTACATGTACCTTTCTATGAGCTCAGCTTTAAGTATAGTTATGAGGCAACCTCTTCTACTTTACAGAAGAATCTATCCAAGATCTTCTCTAATCCTGATTTTGATTTTGATAAGTTCTTCAAAGAGGTTGTCAGAAATGTTAAGAGGGCTAACAAAATAAATACAAAGTATCTGAAAGATAAGAAACAAAATACCTTTGAGATTCTCCCACGGGCTCCCACTGAAGTCATTCAACCCTCTGTTTATATTTCTTCTCTTTATCAATATAAAGTAGAGAGAAGATTTGAAGAGATAGAGATTTTGACTACAGCATAGATAGGCAGATAGCTGCGATCTCGTATTAAACCTGTTCCTGACAGGTTCAGGAATACGGGACTGTATCGAATTCTCTTTCTTTCTGGTAACTACTTTTAATCCTCCAACTAAAAATACTCCAATCTTTCAAGATTGCTCCTCGCAACTAAAATTTCAAAATTATCTCCTCCTAATTGTCAAAGAGCGTCAGATTATGTTATACTCTATTATCTTTGAAATTCCGCTACTTACTAATCATGCCATCTTCAGGAGGAATATACGTAATTAGACATTCAGGTTAAGCATGTAGTAAATTAACTCCTTTTAATACTCTAAAAATACAAAAAGTTTACACCTATGATAGAGGAGGGGGGTGATTTTATTTCGGGAATGTAGGGTCCATAGATATATCCTTTGTCCTCGATGTAAAAATTTTCCTTTTGGGAAAGTAGTTTTGTTTTAAGAATATTATTCTTAAATTCCTCAAATCTTTTTTGCGAAAAGAATCCTACCAAATCTGCTCCTCTTTTTTTAGAGAATCTTCTTAAATCTTCCTTTTCTATCTTCGCTCTTTTCTCTTTCTTTACTTTCCAGGCAATCTCAGGCAATTTAGCATTGATCAAGACGGTGGTAAAACAGAAATCGCCTTCATAAACTCCTAATTGCCGAGCAACCAAATCATCGGCTATTTCCGTTCGGGTAATGACGGAATAGCCAATGATGTCCAAATAATGACCGATTTCAAACTCTACATAATTTAATCTCCTTAAGATTGCTCCTTTAAAATCAGGGTTTTCTTCGTTAGCCTCTTTTATCCCCAAGCAAATGATTGATTCGGCATCCGGCAGATGAAATTCTGGATGCACAAGTGGATGAGATTTGAAATCGCTTTTATTGCCGATAGCCAAAAGGTCAATAGAATTCTCTTTGGCTATTTCTTTGATTTTGTTGACAATTTCCCTGGCAGAAACATTTAATTTTTCTTTCCTTCTATGAGGAGCGGAGGTATATTTATTGTCATAGTATCTCCTCTCTGGAACCATACAATATTTAAGGCAACTTCCTGCCTCGCCCCCACGCCGACCATACTTTTCCATCGTATGCAAAATTACCTTTTCATCCACTTTCTCTGGAATTTTTAGGTCTAAACTCAGCGCAAAATTCTCCGCCCAGGCACAGCGCCATTTATTGGTATCCGGGAATTTAAAGATTTTTCCGCCAATTTCAATCTTATTGATTCTCTTTACCTCTTTACGGAAGGCATCGGTAGGACAGTGCTTCACGCATTCCATGCACTTATCACATAAAGGTTTCCCAGAATAGATTGGGTCGGGAGTAAGTTCGGCTTCGGTAATGATGGAGTTTATCCGTTGCCGGGGACCAAATTGCGGGGAAAGGAATAATCCGCTCCAGCCAATCTCCCCTAATCCGGCAGCTACCGCCGCATAGCGATGCGCCAAATCAGGAGCAAAGTCAACTTTCAAATCTTTATACCCTTTATACCGCCAGATGTTGGTAACCGGAATAGGCAGGGTTATATATCCCTTCTCTTCCAAAAAACGTCCCAGAAGAAAAGCGATATCATCCAATTTGGGGTTCATCGCAGTACATTGAATGTCATAAGGACCGGTATCGTGAGGAGATGGTTCTCCTCCCAGTTCTACTGAAGCATCCAGATGATGAATTCCGACAACAATTACCGATTTAGCCGAGGGCAGAAGGTCTTTCGGGCTCATCCTTGCTGGTGCATTCTTAAACCTCTCCACCGGCGCAATCCCCACTAAATCCGCTCCACACTTCTTAGCATATTCCTTTACTTCTTTTGTCAATCTATCCATATTTTTTATTTTCTCCTTTCTACTTTCGCTGGTAAAAGCCAGCGTTCTCGTTTAATAAAATCTCCGTTGTTGAAGGTCTGCTCAATTAAATTTTTCTTTTCCAGGTAATTAAAGCAACTGCGCATACAACCGCGGGAGCCTCCAATGCCATAACTTCCTCCCACCCCCCATTTTGAAATCATTTTGTGGCCCTCAATGATATAGCCAGAGGGGAATTCCTCTGTCTTTCGCCATTCTCCGAGAGAAAGAGTCCAGCAGAACTTATAGGCGGCTTCTTCGGAAAAGTTCTGTTTTTTTGCAGCAATATCCCATCCTGGAAAGGACTTATGAATAAATGGAGAAACTCGTGAGTCACCTCCATGATAACTTAAAGTACATTTGCCCATATCAACGTCAGCCCATTCATAGGTATAACTTCCTATCTTAATCTTTATGGTTTTATTTTCCTTAAGATGAGGGATAGCTGCCGAAGGACATCCCTTTACACACTCCATACATCTTTTACAGATGGTTTTCGGTTTAACCAAAGGGTCAGGTTCTATCGGTAAATCGGTAATGATTGCGGCTAATCTTTGTCGGGGACCAAACTTCTTCGTTAAGAAAACTTTAGACCAGCCCATCTCTCCTATGCCGGCGGCAGTTCCAGCAATTCTAATTGCTAAATGCACGTTGGGAGGAACTCCTCCTGGTCTTAATGGCTTAACAGGGGGTTGAGATTCCGGCACTCCAGGATAATAAGGGACCGCTTCATAGCCAAAATCCTCAATAAAGCAACATATCTCATAAAGCGGGAGATGAATAAATAAAGTATTCAGCAAACCGTGGTAATCAAAGTAGGTATAACTTGGCCAATAGGCTCCCTCCTCAATTCCTCTCCAGCCACCGCGCAAGATTCGTTTACCTACCACAATGACCGAGCGGGCCTCGGGAAAGATACTGGCCGGATGCATCCTTTTAGGCGCATCCTTAAATCTTTCAATGTTGGCTACGCCAAATAAATCAAGTCCCTGAGATAAAGCGAACTTTTTTATGCTTTCTTTGGTTAATTTCTTCATTTTCTTCCTTTTATATTTTGTAGAAATCCATCTCCCTTTTTCCTATCTTCCAGGGAGCACGTTTTCTGAAAGAACTCTGAAATCTATTCTTTAATTTATTCATTTTTTCTAAATGGTCTATGCAACTGCGAACGCAGATTGCAGCTAATCTGTCCGGGTTTCCTGCGGGATGATACCTATTGGGTGAAGCACCATTTTTACAGGTGGTGCATTTTGCATAATCTATCTCAGCTACAAGCATTTTTTTGCCGCAGATATTTATTTCTTTTTCTTTTGTAGAATCGATAGCATCTAAGGGGCAATTCTTTATGCATTCCATACATCTATCGCATATTTTTTGTTTCAAAAGAGGATTAGGTTCTAATTTTGCATCGGTTAAGATTATCTGAAATCTTTGTCTGGGTCCAAATTCAGGAGTAAGCAATATCCCGCAGTAGCCAATCTCTCCTAATCCTGCTCGCATCGCGGCATCATCAAAATCAACCATCACATTAGGAGGAGGCTGATCAGGTCTAACCGCAATCCCCATCGGTGGTACTTGAGGAGGCAAATTTGGTAAGGGAACTGCCTCATACCTATTATCTTCCAGAAATTCTGCTATCTTAAAAGTTGTCATCGCTAAAAAACGATCCTGCAGCCAGACATCTCCATAAAGACTATAAAGGTCAAACTGGGTGCCTTCCTCCACGCCGCGCAAAGTGCCACGGGTTATTCTTCTCCCAATTACAATTATTGATTTTGCCTCGGGGAAAATGGAAGATGGGTTATGCTGAGCAGGAACATCCTTAAACCGCTCTATACTGGCAATCCCTATTAAATCGGCTCCACACTTCTTGGCATATTCCTTTACTTCTTTTGAGTTAATCATCTCTCCTCCCTCAATAATTAAACCTGATTGAGGCTTCCTTAGCCGCATCCTTTAATCCTTTGATAATTTCTCTTTTGTGCTTTCCTTTGAATCTCACTGAAGGTAGGTATATTCCCAGAGAGGCAATTAATTCTTCCCCAATAATAGAAACGGCAAGAGCGCAGATTTGTTTATCCTGACGAATTGCCATTTTCTCCCGCTTAATTTTTATCAATTCTCTCTGCAGGGAGACGAAATTATTGATTCCGTTCCACTTCTCACCGGGAAATCTATGACGTTTGGTATAATCCTTTAACTCTTTATCGGTAAGCTGGCTGAGGAGAGTTCTGCCGGTAACACTCCCGTAGGCATCAGGAGCAAGGGAAAAACTCGTATCTACCTTCAAGGGTTGCCGGCTTTCTACCTTAGAGATAACGAATCTTTCTCCCTGGTAGTAGACCGCCAGGACAATGGATTCATTAATTTTTTGACTGAGATTAAGCATCGCCGGTTCGGCCGCTTTTGCCAATCTATTAGTGATTAATTTTTCCTTCACTAAATTATAGCAACTTTGCCCCAGTCGATATTTTTTTGTTTCCTCTATCTTCTCCACATATTGATGCTGAAGCAGAGTCTTTAGAAGGTTATGAACGGTAGAACTTTTTAATTCAAGGATTCTACTTAATTCTAAAACGCCAATGCCTTTGGATTCGTCCTTAATGCGCCTTAATTCCTCTAAGATATTTAATGCCCGTTCTACCGATTGCACCATTCTTTTTTCAACTCCAATTTAGTCAACATTATTGAATGATATCCAACTATGTTGAATTATACCCCAAAAAAATAATTTGTCAAGTCAAAATCTATTCTCCATTACTTTCTCCCGCAGCAGTGCTTGTATTTCTTGCCGCTGCCACAGGGGCAGGGTTCGTTGCGGCCAATCTTTTTCCCCTCCCGGTGGTAAGGGTCTATTTTGGCGGAGGGTCCTGCGTGAGAAAGATTAGAGGAAACGGTTTTTCCCCCGGCAACCAGGACCTTTTCGTCAAAGGAGCCAACCTCGGAATGGACCAAAGAAATCGGTGTTTCCGCTCCTCTTTTTTCCTCTTCGGAGACTACCTCAACCTTAAAGAGGTAGTTGATGGTTTCTTCGCGGATAGCGTCATTCATCTGGTCAAAGAGGAGGTAACTTTCCTGCTTATAGGCAACGATGGGGTCATGCTGGCCGTAAGCGCGCAGTCCAATCCCTTCACGCAGAGCGTCCATATCATAGAGATGGCTCTTCCAGCGGTTATCAATCACCTGGAGAAGGATGCTGCGCTCCAGATGGGACATCAATTCTTCTCCCAGCCGTTTCTCCTTTTCCCGGTAGGCGTTCTCCACTTTCTCCAGCAGGGATTCCTTTATTCTTTCCTGAGCCAGACCAGGGTTTCTTTCATCCAACGGCTCGGGGGCAAAAGAAAATTGGAAGGTGGCTTTAGCCCATTTGCTTAATTCTCCGAGGTCCCATTCTCCGGGTTTAACCTGAAGGTTAAGACAGGAGTTAATTCCGCTTTCTACTTCTTCCAGGAGAAGGTTGCGAATGTACTGGGTGAGATCTTCCCCTTCCAGAATTGCCCTTCTTAAATCGTAGACCACGGTTCTTTGCTCGTTCATCACGTTATCAAAATCAACCAACTGTTTTCTGATTTCAAAGTTTCTGCCCTCTACCCGTTTTTGCGCATTTTCAATAGCCCGGGTAATCAAGGGGTGCTGAATCTCCTGCCCCTCCGGCAGCCGGTTCATAATTCCGGTTAGCCTTTCCCCTCCGAAGATGCGCATTAAATCGTCCTCTAAGGAAAGATAAAAACGGGAACTTCCCGGGTCCCCCTGCCTTCCGGCGCGCCCGCGCAATTGATTGTCAATCCTTCTGGCTTCATGCCGTTCGGAGCCAATGACGTGCAAGCCCTCCATTCTGGCTACGCCTTCGCCGAGAACTATATCGGTTCCTCTCCCGGCCATATTGGTGGCGATAGTAACGGCATACTTTTCTCCGGCTTTAGCGATTATTTTAGCTTCCATCTCATGGTATTTGGCATTTAAAATCTGATGAGGGACCCCTCTTTTTTCCAGAAATCCGCTTAATTTTTCATTCTTAGCCACCGAGGTTGTTCCTACCAGAACCGGCCGGCCCTTTTTGTGGAGTTCTTCAATTTCTTTAACGATGGCAAAGTACTTTTCTTTTTCGCTTTTATAAATTAAGTCAGGATAATAATAACGGATTAAAGGTTTATTGGTAGGGATGACCACGGTATCAAGTTTATAGATTTCCTGAAATTCGGCGGCTTCGGTGAAAGCGGTTCCGGTCATCCCGGCCAATTTTTGGTAAAGTTTAAAATAGTTCTGAAAAGTAATCGTGGCTAAGGTTTGGTTCTCGTTTTCTATTTTTACGCCTTCGCTGGCTTCCTTGGCTTCGATGGCCTGATGGAGACCATCGCTCCAGCGCCTTCCCGGCATCAAGCGACCGGTAAACTCATCAACAATAATCACTTGAGCATCTTTGACCATATATTCGTCATCGCGATTAAAGAAGATGTGAGCGCGCAGCATCTGGTTGATGTAGTGGGGCCATTCACTGGCAGGGTCTTCGTAAAGGTCTCCTTTTCCCAGGAGTTTTTCGCATTTAGATACGCCTTCCTCGGTAAGAACCACGGTTTGAGTTTCTTCGTTGGCAAGGTAATCATATCCGGCCTCAAGGTCTTTGCCGGCACCTTTAGCGTAGGTTTCTTCTTTGCTCTTGGTGATGGTTTTTCCTTTTAGGCGAGAAAAGAGCCGGTCAACAATATAATACTTCTCGCTGGATTTCTCGGCCGGACCGGAAATAATTAAAGGAGTCCGGGCCTCATCAATAAGGATGGAATCAACCTCATCAACAATGGCAAAGTGAAGTTTTCTCTGGACCCGGTCGGCCGCAGAAATTGCCATATTGTCCCTGAGATAGTCAAAGCCAAATTCATTATTGGTGCCATAGGTAATATCAGAATTATAGGCCCTTTGTCTTTCTGCGGTAGGCAGATCATGTTGGATTACCCCTACCGACAACCCCAATGATTCATAGACCGGACCCATCCATTCCCTGTCCCTTTTGGCTAAATAGTCATTGACCGTCACCAGATGGGCGCCTTTTCCCTGGAGAGCGGTGAGATAAAGAGGAAGGGTAGCCACCAGGGTTTTGCCTTCTCCGGTGGCCATCTCGGCAATTTTCCCCTGGAAAAGAATAATCCCCCCTAAAATCTGCACGTCAAAATGCCGCATCTTAATCTTTCTTTTGGCAACCTCTCTCACTACCGCAAAGGCCTCGGGAAGAATTTCTTCCGGAGTTACTCCCCGGGAAAGTTTTTCTTTGAATCCCGGGGTTTTATCCGAGAGCTGGGAATCAGAGAGTTTGCTTATCTGCGCTTCAAGGTCGTTGATTCTTGCCAACAAGGGTAGGAGGTTCTTAATCACCCTTTCCGAGCGGGTGGAAACGAATTTCCAGAAAAATCCTCTTCTTTGTTTTTTGGCTTCAAGAAGAATGTTTTTAAACCTTTCTTGCGGTTTCATAATTTAAAATTGCATAGGAATTTCCTTTTAAAACATTTACCACGAAAGCACGAAGACACGAAATAATAATAACCACGAATTTATCGAATTTCACGAATTAAAAGAACAATATTTTAAAGTTCTTAATTAGAATAATTCGCGTAATTCGTGGTTAGAGTATCTATGTTTATTTCGTGCTTTCAAGTTTTCTGTCTTCGTGGTAATCTTTGTAATTTAAACAAATCCTGGGCGTTTTTGGTGGTAGTCTCTCCCAATTCCTGCAAGGAGACTCCTTTGATTTTAGCCAGCTCTTCGGCAGTATAAAGTAAAAAACCCGGTTCATTTCTTTTTCCTCTCTTGGGTTGGGGAGGAAGATAGGGGCAATCCGTCTCTAAAAGGATTTTCCCCAGGGGAATTTCTTTTGCCACTGTTCTTAAAGATTCGTTCTTCTTGTAAGTGAGGTTTCCGGTAAAGGAGATGTAAAGACCCAGGGAGAGAACACTTATAGCAAAATTTATATCCCCGGAAAAACAGTGCATTACCCCTTTTCTTATCTTTTTTTCTTTCAGAATTGCCAGGGTCTCGGAGTTAGCGTCACGATTGTGAATGATGAGAGGAAGCCCCAGTCTTTCGGCTAAGAGGATTTGCCTTTCAAAAGATTCTTTTTGTATTTTCCGGGAGACCTGATTATGAAACCAATCCAGGCCAACCTCTCCGATGGCTACCACCTTTTTCTTTTGGGCTAAGTCTTCTAATTTTTGATAATCTTTGTCCTGCAGATTATTGGTACTGGTAGGATGAATGCCAACAGTGGCGTAGCATAAATCCTCTTTTTGGGCAAGCTCAATTGCCCTTTTGCTGGTTGACAAATCTGCGCCAACATTAATGATAGCAATAATCCCTGTTTCTTTAGCCCGGCTGATTACCTCTTTGATATCGGCTTCAAAAGGAGAGAAGTTTAAATGGCTGTGGGTATCAATGAACATAAGTGCCGAGGGGCAGAATCGAACTGCCGACGCCGGCCTTTTCAGGGCCGCGCTCTACCCCTGAGCTACCTCGGCAACATAGGTACACACACAAATCATTAAAACATAAGAGAAGGATGTATGTCAATTTCTTTATTTTTCTTTTCTTCCCGGTCTATGCTAAAATACTGTTGTGACTAAAAAATTTCGCGCTAACCTGATTTCATTTTTCTTTCTCCTTTTCTGGTTGGTGATGATTTCGCTTTTGCTGGGAAAGGAGGGGTATCTCTCCCAAAAATACCTTACCATGACCTCGTCTTCCCAATCTTTGCCTTTCCGGGAGGAGTGGTTTGCGATTCTTTATCAGGAAAAAAAAGTTGGCTACGTGTATCAGGTAACCAGACCTTCACCAAGAAAAAACACTCCCTATGAACTCTATAGCCGGATGAAACTTTCCCTTTTTCTGCTGGGGGAGGAGATTCCGGTAATCCTGGAGGGCTCGTCCTTCCTCAATAGAAAATATCAGCTGGAAAACCTTTCCTATTCTCTAAACACCTATCTTTATCAGGTGGAAATAGAAGGGGAGAGAAAAGGGTCTTTTTTGGAATTGGAGGTAAAGAGTCCGGGGGGAAAAATAAAGAAGAAGATAAAGATAGGAAAGAAAGCTTTTGCCAATACTTTAATGCCTTCCTTGCTTGCTGGGAGAAAACTGGTTCCCGGCACTTCCTTTAGCATCCCTGTATTTGACCCCTTGAGTTTGAATTTAGGCGAGGCAAAAATTGAAGTGCTTGCCTTTCCTCAAAGGGAAGGCAGGGAACTTTTTCGGTTAAGAATGACCTATCAGGGGATTATCACGGAGAGTCTGGTTACTAAAGAAGGGGAAGTGCTGGAAGCAGAAACCCCTTTTGGTTTGAAGTTTAAAAAAACCAGCCGGGAACTTGCCCTCGGAAAGTTGGAAAAACAGAAAATTCCCGAACTTCTCAAAAAATTCTCGATACAGTATGATTAAAATAGTCCATTTAACCAAAAGGTTTGGGGAGACCATTGCGGTTAGCGAGCTTAATTTAGAGATTCCCCGGGGAGAACTCTTCTGCTTTATCGGACCCAACGGGGCGGGGAAAACCACCACCATCAAACTGCTTACCGGGCTTTTAAAACCAACCTCGGGAGAAATTTTTATTGGCGGTTATAATATCCAGACTGACCACCTCAAGGTAAAGTCTCTAATTGGTTATATTCCTGACCGCCCTTTTCTTTATGAGAAATTAACCGGGGAGGAATTTCTTTCCTTTATTGCCGGACTCTACGGAATAAAGCAGGCCGATGAAAAGATTGGAGAACTCTTGGGATTATTTGGTCTTTCCGATTATAAAGAAAGGTTAATTGCCAACTATTCCCATGGGATGAGGCAGAGATTAGTCTTTTCCGCCGTTCTGCTGCATCAGCCGGAAGTTATCATCATTGATGAGCCTTTGGTTGGCCTGGACCCCGCCAGCAGCCGATTGGTTAAGAACCTTTTAAAGAAAGAAGCAACAAAAGGCAAAACCATTTTTCTTTCCACCCACACTCTTTCGGTGGCTGAGGAGATTGCCAGCCGGATTGGCGTAATTCATCAGGGCAGGTTGATTGCTTTAGGTGGATTGGAGGATTTGAGAAAGAAGGCTCACCGTTCCGGGAAATTGGAGGAAGTGTTTCTGCAACTAACTCAAGATTAGACAAGTATATTTACTGCATAGAGATTCCTTTTAAAACATTTACCACGAAATCACGAAATAAAGAAGACACGAAAGAAAAAATAAATATTCACCACAGAGTCACGGAGACACAGAGTTCACCAAGAATTATAAATAAATTTTTTCTTGGAGCGCTTTGAGTCTTGGTGCCTTTGTGGTAAAATTT
>Ga0210004_1000545_pt1 | contig 23335 bp, 12 predicted proteins | sample CryGey13umfilter_FD_185450 | JGI IMG/M metagenome (GOLD analysis project Ga0210004, IMG submission 185450) | Groundwater microbial communities from aquifer in Utah, USA - Crystal Geyser 4/8/14 3 um filter (SPAdes) (version 3) | ecosystem: Environmental > Aquatic > Deep subsurface > Groundwater...
CCTCGGGGCGACGAAGGAGGCGCCGAGGTTCGCCAGCAACACGGAGGCGTAGCGCATGCCTTTGGTTTCGTTCTTCGGGTTCTGGTCCCAGCGGACGCAGTCGATCACGACGCGGCCTTTGCCGCTGGGGAAGGCGACGACTGCGGGCGGGAGCGTCAGCAGTTCCAGCTTCGAGGCGTCCAGCGGCTCGCGGCCGATCTCGAGGGCGTCGAGGGTGAGGTTGCGGTCTTCGCCGTGCTCCTGCACGTCGTTGACGAACGCCACGCTCAGCTCCGACTTGCCTGCCGGCAGGTCGATCATCGTGTGGTAGTCCTTTGGGTCACGCTGGGTCAGGCTGAGTTGGGCCAACGTCTGGTTGGCGCGGCGGAGGGCGACCAGCGGAAGAACGCCTCCGGCGGGCGTGCCGCTGGCGTAGACGGTCACGGGGCGGATGCCGGGCTTGTCGGTCTCGAAGGCGAACGTGCCCGTTCCGACGGTTGCGAAGTTCACCGCGCCCCCGTCCGCCGCGACACTCACGTATCTGCCTTCCAGCGCCATGCTCTCTGCCTCAATGCGGGTGGCAGCGCCGCCGCTGGCAGTGGGCACGAGCGCGCGGTCGATGACCGTTGGGTCGGGTGCGAAGGGGCGCATCCACGAGTTGCCGCGGCCGAGACCGCCGAACGTGAGGTCTTCGCGGCAGAGGCCGGACAGGAGGCTCGTCCCGATGCCGCGCGCCGTGATCGGGCCGGAACTGGGCAGCACCTGGAAGCCTGTTGCGCCAAGCTGCTCGCCGAGGCGGGCGAACGTCTCACCTTCGGGCGCGTGCCAGTAGACGGTCGCGGAGGGTGACGACGCGAGGTATGCCTGGAGTGTCGCGCCGGAACCTGCAAGCGCGTCGCCGCCGCCGTGCAGGAGGACGAGGCTTGCGTCCTTGACGTCGCCTTCCTTGAGCGGACCGGCGGTGGCCTCGAACGCCACCCCCAGCCGCTTCAGGCGAGCGGTGAACGCTGGGTCGTCGGACAACGCCACGGTTCGCGGGCCGCGCGGGCCCCGGTCTGCAAGGTAGTCGAGGGCGTTCTGGAGCAGTTGGCGCGCTGCCGGCTCCGTGTCCAGCTTCGCACCTGTCAGCGTTTGCAGGAGCAGCGCCGCGCCGGCGCCGGTGGGGACTTCCACCAGCGGCGATTGAGCGAGGCTGCTCTCGCCGCCAGAGACGAGCAGTGGCTTGACGCCGCCCGCCGTCGGTCGGAGGAACTCGCGCTGTGTCACGTAGTTGTCGCCGCGCCAAAACTTGACGTCGTCCTTGCCGAAGCCCTTCAGAACAGGATGGTCGGCGGCCTGGAGGAAGGTCAGCGTCGAGGCGTGGTCCACCAGCGACACGCCCAACGGCACGCCGTCGTAGTTCGTCTGCTCCAGCACCAGCGCTCGTCCGCCGCGGTTGAGGAAGCCGATCAGTTCGGCGATGCCCGGCGTCTCTTCGCCGATGCGCGGGAGCCCTTCGACCTGCTTGGCTTGCTCGAACGCGGCCGGACCAATCACCAGGAGCGTACCGAGTGGGTCCGCCTTCGCGAGGTCGGCAAGCGCTGTCAGCGGGGTGAAGCTCAGCCCGTCGGCCTTCGCCTTGCCGCTCCACTCCTGGTGCGGATCGAAGACGGCTACCTGCATGTCGGCGGGCGTCTTGAGCGGCTGACGCGGGTAGATCCGGACGGATTGACTGCCCTGGTGGAGCGTCTTACCGTTGGCGCTGAGAGTCCATTGAAGCGCGAGGTCTCTGGGCGCTTCGGTGTCCGGCATCGGCACGGTCACCTCCACAGCTTGGTGTCCGGCCGGCGCCAGCTTCAGCGACTCACTGCCCTTGATCTCGGTGCCGGTCAGTGACCATGCCAGTACCAGTTCCTTGTCCGCGGTGCTGTCATTGAACACGTCGAAGGTTCGTTTGACCGCCTCGCCGGCAAAGAAGCGCGAGTCCACGTTTCGCAGGAACGCGGCGACCGGTTCGTAGACTTCCTTTTCGGTCTCAAACAGGAGGTCGCGATTGACGCCTCCCCCCGAGTTGATGGCTGTCCACGGGCACGTCCCCGACACGCCGGCGCGGCGGTAGGCCAACGTCTGGTAGCGCCACGCCTCCGCCTGCGCTCTGCGGTGGTACTCGGCGCGGTCCTCGTACGCTTCGTCGCCGAAGAACACGCTGCCCGGCGAGAAGTCCTGGTAGGGCACCCACAGGTACTCGCCGATGTAGAGCGGCTTCTTCCGGTCCCAGCGGAAGCCCTGTCCGCGGCTTCCCAACAAGCCGCCTTCGACGCCGGTCTGCACCGTCTCCGACAGCCAGTCGGCGGTGTTGGGGTAGGCGTAGTTTGCAGGCAACTCGTGCGGGTAGTGCAGCCCAACCACATCCGCCGCACCGTCGGGGTCGAGGTCGGCTTCGTAGGTGATCAGGTGCGTCGAGTCGAGTTGTTTCACGAACCGCCCCAGCTCTGCCAGCTTCGCCTCGGTGTCCTTCCGGTACCGGGCGGCGCCGCAGTGGAGGATCTCGTTCTCCAAGCTCCACAGCACCAGCGACGGGTTGTTGCGGTCACGCCGCACCATGCCGGAGAGGTGCTGTTGCGTGTTGTCCCAGAACAAGTCGTTGTTGTAGCCGTACGATCCGCTGCCGTCGCACCACAGCGCGCCCTCTTCGACGATCATCAGCCCGACCTCATCGGCTTCCTCGATCCACTGCTTTTGCCATGGTTGCGTGTGCAGGCGGAAGGCGACGTTGTTCCCAGCCTTGATCTGCGCCAGGTTCGCCCGCACCTCCTCGCGCGTCTGCGGAGACGACGACGGCCACGTGCTGGTCGCCAGCAGGTGGCGCTTGACGCCGTTCAGGTAGAAGTCCGGTCCCTCCGCCCACAGCTCGCGGAAGCCGAACCGCTCCTCGCGAACATCGACGACCTTCTGCCCGCGCCGCAGCGTCAGCCGGAGCCGGTCGAGATGCGGGTCTTCGGGCGACCACCAACGCACGTCGCTGACGGGGGCGGAAAGCGACCACGCGCGCTTGGGGATCGGCGCGGCGGGAGTGGTGAGGGCGACGCGGTCGCCGTCAAGCACCTCCGCCTGCACAGTCAGCCCCGCCTGCCAACCGGCAAGCCGGCCGGTGACCGTCAGCTGCTTCTGCCTGAATGACGAGTCGATGGCCACCTCGTCCAAGTACACCTGCGGCCGCGACTCCAGCCAAACGTCGTCCCAGATGCCGTAGAAGGTGAAGTGCCCGCCGATGGGCGCGACGATGCTTCCATTGCCGACATGCCGCGCGTCGCCCTGGTAGTCGGCGGGGATCGAGTACCCGTCGGCGAAGGTCGCGCTCCAGTCCTGGCAACGGACCGCGAGCTGGTAGGTCCGCCCCGCCTGCACGTCCGGCAGCTCCAGCTCGAACGGCGTCCACCCTTCCAGCCGCTGCCCCAGCAGTTTCCCGTCGAGCAGCACCCGCGCGTTGTAGCGAGCGCCGCCGAGCGTCAGGAACACGCGCCGCCCCTGCCATTCCTTCGGGATCTCAAGCTGCCGCCGGTACCACGTCCAGAACGTGCCGCGGCGGGCGTCGCTCTGCTGGGTGTTCGGCACCGGTCGCGGCTCCCAGCCAGTCCCAGGCGGCTGGTCGGCAGTCTCCTGAGCGGTGACGGCTTCCCAGGTGCCGTTGAGCGAGCGTTTGCCGCGGAAGGCCTCGGCTGTCTCAGCCGAAGCGGAAGGCAACCACAGGAAGCTGGTCAGAGCGATCAGTGCGAGCGGGAGGGGGCGCAAATGAAGTCGGCTGAGCATGTTTGGGACTCCTTCGAACGCGCGTTGTCAATCCGAGCCGCGACCGTGAGGGAGCGCGTGGGCCGTCGGCGTCGCGGACCAAGTCAGCGTGTCACGCGCTCCCTCACGGTCGCGGCTCGGATTGACGCGCGTCTCCATCTGCCGGGGTGCTGAAGCGAACCGCGAAAAGGGGCGGTTCTCTCGAGATCGCGCAGTGCTACCTCCGCCGCACCGTGAAGAAGGTGCCAAGCACTCCGCTTGCGGCGTTGCCTCCGGGGTCGTACGCGGCGCGATCGTACATCACCAGCACTCTGTCGGGCGACACTTCTTCGATGGAATTGTAGCAGGTGCTGCTTCCGGCGTGGAAGCAGAAGTGCCCGGTCCAGGTGCGGCCCGAGTCGAGGCTGAAGGTGAGCCAGTCGCCGGGCCGGCCGTAGGTGCACACGAGGACGCCGCTGTTCAGCAGGCAGGTGTTGGGCCACACGCCTCGGTCGGCCACTCGTTCGGGTGGGCCCCACGTCTTGCCTTCGTCGGAGGAGCGGCACTGGTAGAGCGGGTCGGGGTGCTGCCGGCTGCCGCCGGTGCGGAAGAGGCACAGCAGGTCGCCGTTGGGCGCGCGGATCAAGTCCATCTCGTTGCAGCCCTCGGCGCCGAGGGTTGGGTCGGCGGCGACGGTTGAAAGGAACTCCCAGGTGAGCCCTCGGTCGGTCGAGCGGCAAACGAAGCCGCGGTACTTCTTCGCCCCCCATTTCGGCAGGTAGGTCGGGATGGGCGTGGTGTCGTCCCGGAAGTTGCCGGAACACGCCGCCAGCAGGCTGCTATCGCGCAGTTGCACGATGGCATGGTCGCACCACGGGCCGTCCCGTTTCGAGCCGTCATCGTCGGTGGTAGTAACGAACTCCGGCACGTGCAGTCGAGCGCGCAGCGTCGGTAGCGGCTTGCCTTCTGCGTCCCACCGGGAGAGCGCGCTGGAGTACCAGCCCTGCTCGTCGGCTGCGTGCGTGCGGTAGTCGAGGGAGATTACTTCGCCCTCGGCGAGTTGGCACGCGCCCACCCACGGACCGGCGGCGTCGAGCCAACTCGCCCCGCCGTCCGTCGAGCGCTTACCGCCGACCTGCAGCGTGCCGTTGGCGAACCGGAACATGTTGAGATACGACGCCCCGTCCACGATTGGTCGCGTGTCGCCCCGCACGATCTCCAGTCCCGGCACGTCTGGCGTGGCGACCTCCGTCGCGTCGACTTCGCCGCCCTGGAATCGGACCAACGCCCAGGTGGAATCCGAAGTGGCGGTGGAGCTGCTCGAACCGAAGGCGACGCGATTGCGCCCCGGCACCAGCACCTCCTTGGTGAACTTGCCTCGTCCGTCGATCAGCAGCTTGCCGTCAGCCCGCACTGCAATGTCGGGTGCTTTGAAGGTGATGCGGTACGTGTGGAAGCTGTCGCCCTGGGCGAAAGGCGCCGACAGGTCTGCGTGACTCAACATCACTCGGTCGGGGAAGAAGCTCACATCCTCCTCGTGCTCGCCGTCCGCTACGTTGACGCAAGCTCCCCACGCCTCGCTGGCCTGCGCGACCTTGAGCCGCGCCTCCACCGTCGCTCCCCGCTCGGGCGTCACGTGCCAGTCGAAGTAGTACAGCCGGCCGCTGTTGGGCTCAGTCGACGCGTCCACAATCCGCAGGCCGTCCGGAGCCCGTTCGGAACGAGTCTGCGGCCCGATCCAGGCGCCAGTTGGCTGAAATGCGAAGCTCTGGTCGTAGCAGACATGCCAGGGCGCCTCGGCGGCTGAAGTGAAGGTGCTGAGAGTGGCGTTTAGGAGTGAAAGCGGCAGTAGCCAGGGCATGGTTGTCTCCTCCGGGAGCAACGTAGAGCGGGGCAGCCTGCCCGCTCAGGCCCCTCCTCAGCCGCTGAACAGACCGGGGTACGAGCGTGCAGGCTGCCCCGCTCTACGGCCGTCACGGCGGCGGCACATTCAATGGGTTGACCACGGGCCACTCGACGGTGTTGCCTGCTGCAACGCTGGGGTCGCTCGGCGAAGGTCCGTAGTTCCCGCGGAGGCTGCCGCCTACGACGAACTTGGCGTGACCGTCGGCGAAGACGATATTGGCGCCGTGGTCGGGATGACGGGGGCCGTTGGAGGTGCACGGGTTCGGGCCGGTCCAGCCGTTGGCGTACTTCAGGCGGGTGAGACCGAAGCCCGGGAATGGCTCGCCCTGGAGTTGGATGCCGTCGAAGTCGCCCCAATCGTTGAAGATGCCGGCTAGCGAGGAGTCGGCCATGACGGCGATGCTGGCGACGCCCGCCCGAGTGCCACTCAGCACTGCGAGCCTGTTGAGGTTGTGTCCGTACGAGGGTGGAATCCCGTGTGCCGTGTTGTACAGGTACTCGTTGTAGCCGAGGTTGCACTCGAATCGGTCGGTGGGCGGCCCGAACGTCGTCCGGTAGCCGCTGGGGCACACCCACACCTGGTAGTTGCGCAGGTAGGCGTTCACCAGCGGCACGACCATCTGCCAGTCGTAGCCGGCCTGGTACACCGGATTCAGGCGCGGGTCGGGCCAGCCGGGGAGCGTCTCGTCGTAGTCCTCGGCATACATTAGCAGGGCGCTGCCGAGCTGCCGGCAGTTGCTGGTGCACGCCGTCATGCGAGCCCTTTCCCGCGTCCGCGCGAACACCGGGAACAGGATGGCGGTCAGCACCCCAATGATCCCGATGACCACGAGCAGCTCGACGAGGGTGAACGCGTCGCGAGGCCGCATCGATCCGCAACCTGTGCCAACCGCTGTGCCGCGAACGCTCACTCAGCACGTACCCTTCGGCCTGGGGCGCTGTCGCCCCCTGCCCAAGTCGCCAAGTCCCGCTGTCCCCAAGTCACTCCTGCACCGCCACCGCCGGCCGCACTTCCTGCGCTGGCTGCGCCTCCGGGACCGGCTGCGCTTCCTGCTGCCTCTCCTGGAGCCACTTCTGCATGTCGCCTTTCTCCAGCTCGATCCTCACCTCGGCCGTCGTCTGTCCTTTCACCACGGTCAGCTCCTTGGAGTTGCCCGGGAGGTACTGCTCTCCCATCGCGCTGAAGGTGTACGTCCCGGGCGGGACGCCGGCCAGCACGAACTTGCCGTCTTTGTCCGTCATTGCCATGCCGTAGAACGCGGGCGGCGCCTGGCCGCCGGACTTTATCCGGAGCGCTGCGAACTCCTCGCGGGGCGTCGTTAGGACTCGGGCACCCGCGACCGGTTTGCCGTCTTTGTCTACCACTGTCCCGGTGACGGCCCCGCCCTCGCCCAGGACGAAGTCGACACCTTCAACAGGGGCGTCATTGGTGACGGTGACCTTCTCCTTGGAGCGAACAGCGGTCATGAGTTCGCCGATGCTCCGTTCTCCGGAGGCGACCATGCACATCAGCCAGTACTCGCCGGGAACCAAGTTCTCGATGGAGTAGCCGCCGTCCTTTGCTTCCGCTAGGCTGCCAGGCATGCCAGAAGCCAGCCGTTGCGTGCGCGGCGCCGCGGGTACCGCAATCACCTGTGCGTAACCGAGGGGCTTGCCGTCGGCGTGGGTCACCTTGCCGCGAATGATGCCCTTCGGCACAGTGAGCGCGAAGTCGAGGGCCGTCGCCTGCTGGTCGGCGACCTCGACCGACTCTTCGGCCGCGACCACTTGCCTCTCCTTCCAGACTGACGCCGAGTACTTCCCCGCCGGCACGTTGGCGACCACATACTTCCCGTCGGCGCCCACCTTGCCGGCGAGCAGCCCCGGACGCTGGTCGAGGTTGTTCGGGTCGAACCACCTCGGGTCGAACCACCGGTTTGGGTCGCCCTGCGCGAACAACGCGACATTCGCCGAGCCGCTCAGGGCCTTGCCGTTCTCACCCTTGACCGTGCCGGTCACGGAGCCGCCTACTTGCAGTTTGGCCTCCACGGGCGTAGCGGTGTCCCTCTCGATCTTCAGGCCCGTCAAAATGACAGGCGCCGCGTTGGGGTAGATGACAATGAGGCTTTGCTCTCCCTCAACTTGACGGTCCAGCAAGAACTTCCCCTCGCCATCGGCGGTTGCTGTTGGTTCCTGGAAGTACTGGTTCTGCGCCCCGGCATACACCTTGGCGCCGGCGGCGGGTGACTTCCCGTCCGGTTTCAGGACCACCCCCGCGATGGAGCCGTAGAACTGCTGCTCCAACTCACAGACCAGCGCCTCGCCGGCTTCCCCTGGCTTGACGGTGAGGGACGGCTTGCTGAAGGGCTTCCGGTCTGTTGCTGACACTGACAGGTGGTACGTGCCTTCCGCCAGCGCGGGCAGCACGAAGGTGCCATCGGCCGCAGAGCGCGTCCGCATGTTCCGGAACCAGAGGGTGCCCAGGTAGGGGTCGTCGTCCTGCGATTGCCGGTCCTGGCGGTTTGCGTTCACCCAGGCGTTCGGCAAGGGCGCTCCCGACTCCGCGGCTTTGACGACGCCCTTGAGGGTGCCGCCCTTGCCGAGCACCGCCTTGACACCGGCGAGGTTCTGCTTGACCTGGAGTTCCAGGCCGCTCACCGCGGCCGGGACCGTTTCGGCAAGCGCCTGCGACAACGGTTCGCTCCGCCAGTCGTCCGGTCGCCAGGGCACTGCGCAGATCCCGTAGGTCCCGGGCGGCAGGTCGGCAATCCGGAATGAACCGTCCGCCCCGACTGGGGCCGCGTTGGCCGTGCGCAACTGGTACTTCTTGTCGGTTCGCTGATACTGGCTGTTGGCCTGCTCCCAGTCGTCTCCCTCGCGGACGGGGATCACCATGGCGTACTCCGCCGGTGTCTTGCCGTCGGGCAGGTAGACGAAGCCGGCGAGGGAGCCGTAGACCTCCTTGGTGAACTTGGGCGGCGTGAGCTGCAGGTCCACTTTATCGGGCGCCTTGTCGGCGCTGATCTCAACGCCTTTGCGCTCCGCCGTGCCGAGGTCGCCGGCGGTGAGGCGCACCGAGTACGTCCCCGGGTTCTGCGCACGGCACCAGTACGTGCCGTCGTTTGTCGTCTTGGTGCCGGAGGAGTAGCTGCCGCGGTTTTCGAGCTCGAGACGAACCTGCACCCGGCGGTTCGCGACCGGATTCCCCTCCGAATCGGTCAATCGCCCCCGCACCAGCAGCGGCTGGCGCCAGCCGACGGACAGCGTCACCGACGGCGGCTGTGCGCCATCGACTACAAGCACGTCCGGTTGGTGCGCGATGGGCAGACCCGGCGACAGCCCACACACCTGGTAGGTACCGGGTGCCAGCCCGGTGACCTCGAAGTTGCCTTGGCCGTCTGCCTGCGCCGAGCCGTAGTCTGCCTGGTCCCAGGGCCACCGATCCAGCTTCTCGAAGGTGTCCTGCCGGACTCGGTAGTCGAAGTAGTTGCGGAAGACGGTCGGCTCGATGGCGGCTGCGTACGCTCCGGGCATTGGCTTGCCGTCTTCGTCGGTCAGGCGGCCGCGGATCCGGAGACCCTCCTTGTCGAGCACGAGTTCGATGCCCGCGGTATCCTGCGTGACCTCGACGGTCGTCGTTGCGGGCAGATAGGGCGCGAGCTTGGCGGTCACCTGGTGGGTCTGCTTCTTGACCGTGGAGAACTCGAACTTGCCATTGTCGTCTGTCTTCGTGGTGCTCCCGGAGTCGCCGAGGGACACCTTGGCGCCCTTGGCCGGTTGGCGCTGGGGTCCGGCCAGCACTCGACCGGCCAGCCGCACTGCCGGCTCCAAGTCGAACGCCATTTCCGGCAGGTCGCGGTCAACTGTCAGGCTCACCTCGCCGTGGTAGGCGCCAATGAATCCATTCTTGTGCGCGTTGGCCCCGTACGTACCTGGGGGGAGGGCGTCAAACGAGAGCCGGCCATCGGGGCCGGTGTCTGCGCGCAGGTTCATGCCGGACATTCCCAGGTCTGACGACTGTGGGTAGAGAGAGACCTGAGCGCCCCCGACTGGCTCTCTGGTCTCCTTGTTGCGGACGAGGGCGCTCAGCTTGCTTCCCGTGCGCAGCTTGACGTCGCCCAGGTTATAGTTGAGCTCCTCCAAGTCTACGTTGGGCTTGGTGCACCAGCCGACTCCCTCGACGCGAACCGCCAGTGACACGTTCTTCACCGCTGGCATGATCACGCGAAACCCGCCACTCGGTTCCGTGTTGACAGTGTAGCCTCGGCTGGTAGCGGCGCCGTCTTCGCGGTCATACCGTGCCTGCAGCGTCACCTCCCGACCGGCTACGGGCAGGCCCTCGGGATCCAGGAAGCGACCGCGAAACGCCTGGTACGTTGTCAAGATCAGCTTGAGCTGGGCCGCGCGCGCCGCTCGCAGGGCGAGATCCTGCTGCGCAAGCAGCTCGTCGCCACGCTCGACAACGCCGACGACGTATGCCCCCTCCGGCACGCGCTCGAAGGTGAAGTTCCCCTCCTCATCTGTCCGGGTCTCGCGCCGCTGCTGTTCGTCCGCGGCGGCGTTGGGGTCTGCTTTGCGGTCAAGCCGAACTGTCCGCTTGGGCACGGGGCTTGTCTTGTCTGCGGCGACCACTACGCCAGTGACCGTTGACAGAGCTGGTGGCGGTTGGCAGAACGCCCCCGTTGACCCGAGTGAGAGGAGTGCCCAGGAGAGCAGAGCGAAGCGAGCAGTCATGGCGTCGTTTCCTTCTTGCTGCGAGCCGGTCCAGTCAGACGTGGCGCCTCGGCGAAGGCGCGCGTTACCGCAAGTCTATCCAAACGACGCGGCCCAGTCAACCGGCAGCCAGGTCGCGGGATAAGGTGTGGTGGGCAGGGAACTTCCTCCGCAGCGCAGTACACTAAACGACAGCAAGCGGCATTGGGTTCGCCAGCTCCGTAACGCGTTCTGAGAGGAACGACCCCACCCATGAAGCGATCACCCCGCGCATCCCATCTCCACCACCTCGTGGCGACGACGATCTTCGCCGCTGGAACAGCGAGAGCAGTGACCCTCGGCATCGACGGCGGCCAGTTCACCCTCGACGGCAAGCCCACGTTTCTGGTCGGCATCAGCTACTATGGCGGGCTTGGCGCGCCGCAGGAGTTCATCGCGAAGGACTTCGACGACCTGGAAGTGCGCGGGCTTAACTGGGTGCGCGTGTGGGCGACTTGGGGCGCCCACGACAACAACGTGTCGGCCGTGGATCCGGACGGCAAGGCGCGCGAGCCGTCCCTCGGCAACCTGAAGTGGCTGGTTGAGCAGGCGGACATGCGCGGCCTCGTGGTGGACGTGACTTTGTCGCGCGGGGACGGTGCCAAGGGCCTGGTGCCGACGCAGGCAGCGCACCTCGAGGCGGTGGCAACGCTGGCTCGTGCCCTCAAGCCGCTCCGCAACGTCTACTTCGACGTAGCCAACGAGCGCAACATCCGCGACGCGCGATTCGTCTCCCATGAAGAGATCAAGGCGCTGCGGGACCGGATCAGGGAGATCGACCCGAACCGATTGGTGACCGCCTCGCACGCGGGCGGCGACCTGTCGCGGAAGGAGCTGGAGGCGTACCTCAGCGAGTCCCAGGTGGACTTCTTGGCACCGCACCGGCCGCGAGACGCCGCCTCCCCATGGCAGACAGTTGAGAAGACCAGGGAGCTTCAGCGATGGATGAAGGACCTCGGCCGCCTCATCTTGGTCCACTACCAGGAGCCCTTCCGGCGCGACTATGGCCCCTGGCAACCCACGGCGCTGGACTTCCTGATTGACGCGCGGCAAGCACGGGAGGGCGGCGCCGCCGGTTGGTGCCTGCACAACGGCAGTCCCAAACACGGCGACGGGCCGCGGCGCTCATTCGACATGCGGCCGGAGCACGGGCGGCTGTTCGACCAACTCGACAACGATGAGCGTCTCGCCGCTGACCAGGTGAGCCGCATCAGCACCGGCACAACCAAGACGTGGCTGTCGCTCCTCGACGGGCGTTGGTATCTCAACGGCCGGCTGACGTGCCTCGGCGCAAAGGCCGAGGGGCTGCTCATGAACGTCCGCATGGTCAACGCGGTGTTCGAGGACGCCAACCAGAAGACGCGACCCAAGGGCTTCGACCCCGACGCCAACACCGAGTCCTTCCTCGCGCAGATTCCCGACTATGTCGCCCACGGCATCCGGGCGTTCACCGTCTTCCTGCAGGGCGGCATGCCCGGCTACGAAGGCGCGATCAACTCGGCGTTCACGCCGGACGGCGAGCTGCGACCGGAGTACCTCGCGCGCGTCGAGCGGGTCATCCGAGCTGCTGACGAAGCTGGCGCAGCCGTCATTCTCGGCTGCTACTACCAGCGCCAAGACCAGATTCTGCGCGATGCCACCGCCGTGCGAGCTGGCGTGGTCAACACCGCCCGCTGGGTCCGCAATCAGGGCTTGGCGAATGTCGCGCTGGAGCTCGCGAACGAGTACCCGCACGGCGGCTTCGATCACCCAATCCTCAAGACGCCGGCCGGCGTTGCCGAACTGATCCGCTTGGCGAAGGCAACCGTCCCCGGGATCCTCGTCTCCGCGAGTGGTGTCGGCAACGGGAAGTGTGACGACGAAGTCTGCGAAGCCGCCGACTTCGTCCTGGTCCACTTCAACGGCACACCGGTCGAGCAGATCCCGGCACGAGTAGAGGCGCTGAAGCGGTACGGCAAAGCCCTCGTCTGCAACGAGGACGACAAGAACAGCGCCGACAGCGCCCGCGCGGCCGAGGTGTCCGTAGCCGCCGGTTGCTCGTGGGGACTGATGCGTAGCGGCGTGAATCAGTACGTGTCGTTTGCCTTCAACGGAGCTGCAGACGATCCGGTGGTGTACGGGAAGCTGAAGGAGCTGACCAGCCCGTAGGGTGCTCCGGTCCGTCGTCTGCGCGTCGGCGCAGAGCTGCTTCGACGGTTGCTAACGTTCGGAACGTTAAGCAGATCAACGAAACACTGTGGCACGGTCGTCTCGACGACCCGGGGGTGCTGCCGCACCTCAATCTGCTGGCGCAGTGCCCATTCGTGTTCAAGGTGGCCTGCGGCCTGGATGAGCTGCCTGAAGAGCCGGGCGTTATCCTGGTCCGTGGTGCGCGCCAGTACGGAAAGAGCACTTGGCTGGAAGGGCAGATCAGGCAGACGGTGGAGACGTTTGGCCCGGGGAGCGCGGCACTCAGCCGCGGGTCGGCTCCACGCTACGACATTCGCATCGGCCCCAACATCCTCTCCAGGAACGCGAACGTCCCCACTCCGTTGATCGTGTGCGGGCCGTCGAAGACTTCGAGTTCGGTCCGGTCGCCGAGGCCCAGTTGGTCGTAGCGGCGGCGGGTCTTGGCGTACTCGTAGGCGACCCATTCGTCGGGGGCGACACCATCGTTGTGGCCTCGCTCCACCATGAAGGGACGCGGGCAAATGAGCCAGCTCATCTCGGCGTAGTTGAAGGTGTTGCCCAGGTCGAACTCGGGCATCTCGTATTCGCCGCTCAGCAGGTAGCTGTAGGGCTGACGGGCGGAGACGTTCTTCCAGATCCACTCGTCGTAGTCGGCAGAGCAGATCGAGAGGCAGTAGTTCTCCAGCAGCGCCGGTACGCGCATCGCCGTCTTCCCGCCGTAGCTGAGTCCGTAGAAGGCGAGGCGCTTCGGGTCGACGCCCGGCAGTGACGCCAGCCATTCCAGCGTGCGTTCGTGCTGTCGCACGATGAATGAGAACAGCGACAGCTTCAGCGGGTTGGCCTTGCGCTGAAGCACGCGGAAGTCGTCCATGCCAATGTACGGATTCTGCGGGGCATAGGTGACGAATCCGCGCTCGGCCAGCTTGCAGGCGAACTGGTGGTAGGCCTCGTTGTCCCCGGCCGGATCGGCGACATCCTGGGGGCGTCCTTCCAGCCCGTGCTGGCACACGACTACGGGCCGGCGTTCGCCGTCGGCGAGGTCCTTGGGCAGCAGTAAGATGCCGTAGGCGAATACGTCGGGATACACGTCGAGCACGACCTCGTGCCCGGTGAATGCCGGCGTGTCGTACACTTGACGCGTGCGGGGATTGGCGGGGAGGGTAGCCGGCGGCAGGGAGCCGAGCACTTCGTCGCGCAGGTACTTGCGGTACCGCCGACAGCTCTTCTGCCAACTCCCGACACTGGAGGCGTCGGCCTTCGACCAGAACCGGGCGCGCGTGAACTCGGCTTCGCGCATCAAGTGCTGGGTATGCTCGAGCAGTTGATGAAACTGGCGCTTCAGGCGTTCGGCCGGGTCGGGGAGGTCGTCAAGCGGCGAGGGCGACGAACCGTTCGGCTGCAGGCTGCCGCCGACGCCAAGCGAATCGAGAAACGTCGCCAGAGCACGGTCGGAGCCGGGGTGGGTATCGGTGGCGTCCACCAAGCTGACTTGGGCCGGCGGGGTCAATCCCTCCAGTAGCGCGCGGGCGCGTTGCACCTCGCGCTCGACGGCCGCGAGTGATGGCGTCGTGATCGCGCCCGGCGCGGCGCCGACCCGGTCGGGGGCTTGGGGCGGGCCGGTGATCTCGGGATGGCGGCAGTGCTCAACGGTCAGCGGTCGCGGCGCGAGGAGGCTGGCAATCTCCGCATCGCCGAACTCGTCCAGCAACGCCCACACGTTGCGGTAGATCGGTTCTCGCCACAGGTTCTCTCGCGGGCCGAAGTAGCCGCTGATCAGCGCGGCGTCCACTCGCGTGTCGAGGGCGGCAGCGCAGAACGCAACCAGCCCACCCTCGCCGTAGCCCGCAAGCCCCACGGGGCGTTGCGCGCCCGCGCTCTGCTTGAACCAATCGACGGCGGCCAGCACCTTCTGCACTTCGTAGCCGAGGACGTGCCTGCCCATCTCGTAGGCGGCCCGATACAGGAACTCCCGGTGCGGCTGGTTGGTCATGCGCACTTGGGGGATTCCAGAATGGGTGCAGTCGCGGTCGAGGAGGACGGGCACGAGCACGCGGCAGCCGTTCTCCGCCAGGCGCCGAGCGAACTGACCCTCGGAGGGGACGCCGGGCGTCATCCCGGTGAGGCTCTCCGGCGTCCAGTCGCAGTCGGGAAGGGCGACAACCTCGGCGACCGGTGTGCCGTTCGGCTCCAGCAACAGCCCCTCACCCTCAACGCCCGGCAGCACGACCCAGCGGACGCTCAGGATCTTGTACCCCTCTCCCATGCCGACATAGGCCGACTGCCCCAGCGGCCGGACAGTCTGCATCTCGACCGGCTCGCGCGCGTCCACACCGCCGAGGATGCGTGCCAGCCGCTCCCGATTGGGCTTGACGGAACGGGCGTACTTGGCCGGTGAGGAGAGGTCGCGCTTCCAGTGCGCTTCCCGGCGGGAGGGAGACGCCTGTAGCTCGCGCGTAAGGAACCGGTCGATGCCGGCGACCATCTTCGCGGCGAGATCGCCTTGCAGGCGGAGTGGTTTGGTTCCGGGCAGTTGGTGTGCGAACATGTCGCTTTGTCCTTGGAGCAGCGGGATGAGGCGGACCCGTCGAGATTCGCTGTGGGCCCCGGCGAACCTGCCGGCGGGTGAGGGGCGTTGACCTGCTGGCGCCCTTCGCGCATAATCCGCCAGACCTCGGAGGTGACTCGGGATGGCCCAGCCGGAGCCGGAACTGCAGATTGCCTGCACCAAACCCCACGGCGCCCTCGCGCGAATGCTAATCGACTTGGGCATCCGCGTCGTGGCGGTGGTGGAAGACGAAGGCAACGTCGACCGGTACGTCCTCAGCAAGCGCGTCGCCGTCGAGCGCCGCACGGGCAACAGCTTCGTGCGCGGCATCCTGGAGAAGACACTGTTCACCAGCGCCGTTTACCTGCGGGAGCACTTCGAGGTTCCGGTTCTCATCGTCGAGGGCGAGGTCAACTACGAATACGGCGGGATGAACCCACAGGCTGTCCGCGGGGCGCTCTCGTCGCTGCTGCTGCTGTACGGCGTGCACGTGCTGGCCACCCCGAACGCCGAGGAAACGGCAGCGGTCATCGCGATGGTCGCCCGGCAGGAGCAAGTGGGCCTCCCCGAGATCTCGCTGATCCCCAAGCGCAAGGCAGCCGACCTGCCGGACAGGCAGCGCCGCGTCATCGAGATGCTCCCCGGCAGCGGCATGACTCTGGCGCGGACGCTGTTGCAGCACTTCGGTAGCGTCCAGCGCATTGTCAACGCGACTGAGGACGAACTCCTCGCCCTCAGGGGCATCGGCCCGAAGACCGCCCGTGAGATGACCCGCGTCCTCACGGCGGAGTACGACGCCGTCGACACCGAACGCGATCTCGAGGACGCAGTCGTCGAGGATCACTCGCTGCTCTTCCCGCAACCGGTGGAGTTGGTGGACCGGCAGCACTACCTCTACGCCGACGAAGAAGGCCGGCAGTTCCTCGACCTCGTGTTCATGGATGTAGCCGCCAACGAGGTTCTCATCGTCGAGCTGAAGCGCGGCAAGCTAACGCACAACCACCAGGACCAACTGGTTCGCTACCTCGACAACGCGCACCGGTCGAAAGTCATCGGCGGGCTGTTGAAGCAGGGGATGGAGCTGCGGGGCGTCCTCGCGACGGTCGAGGAGTGCGACCTGAAACCCAGGCGCCGGAACGTGAGCGTGACCATTGTGGACCGCGAGGCGGCGATCGAGGTGCTGAAGCGGCGGAGAGCAGGGCGGTAGGTGACTAGTGCCCCTGGTCGGCGCCCTGCTCGTCCTCGAGGTAGGCGAGTATGGCCGAGGTATCCAACACCAATCGTTCACTCACGTGCGCGGTCCTCCGCACGTTGCCGAAGAAGCGCCTGCCCAAGCCCCGCCCCTCGGTAGGCGTCTCGCGCCGAGGCGATTGGGTCGCGACCCAGTGGGATCACGCGGATGCACTCACCGTCGTCGATCCACTCCAGCTTCGATGCCAGGTCGAGTCCATGTGCCTTTCGGATAGACGCGGGAACCACGGTTTGTCCGCGCGCGGTCAGTGTTGAGATCATCGGCTCACCTTCGTGGGTTAGTCCTACAACCGTACTTAGCGCGAATGTGCTCGGCGAGGGTCTCCTGACCCCGCCGCTCCCCGGACCGACAGGTCTCCTCGAATCCCGTGGATTCGCAGCCCTTTGAGACCTTCCGGTCAAGCGTTTCGGGGCGGTCGGAGACCTGCCCCGAGCTAAGTACGGTTGTAGTATTAGGTCGGGCAGCCACCCGGCGACGTGCTGGTAGGACGGCTCCCCTTGCGCGAGCACCCGGTCGCCCAGGACATCGGCGGCACTGTTTTCGACCCAGTTCATGTACCCCGCGGGGTATCTCTGGAGCGGCCGCGCGATTCCGGCAAGCTCCCCGACCGCCTTGCGGATCTCGGCGACGACGCCCTTCCCGTCCAGGTAGACGAACACTCCCCAGTATCGGAAGCGCTTCTCCAGCACCAACGCTCGCGGCGTGTCGGTTCGTGCGACGGCGAGCCAGCCCCACGCGGACCCGCCCACCGACACGGTGCGCTCTTCGCCGGTCTCGGCATGACGGAGCGCCGCTGTCTCGCCCCTCCAACGCAAGAGCGCAGGAACTTCGAGCGTCTTCCGTTCCTGCGGTTCCTCCGGCGGGTAGTACCAGTCCTCCGCCACCGGCGCGAAGTCGTCGATCTTCAGGTTCTCGTCCACGAGCCCTCCCCTATCTCGGCGCCTGAGCTTGAGTTTGGGCGCCTTCTCGATTTCCTCTCGCTTGTTCGGTGGGTCGAATGGAGCCACGGCAAGGAAGAAGCCGTCGAGGTTCGTGTTGCCCTTGTCGGCGAGTGACTCCAGCCGCAGTGTGTGCCAGCCCGCCGAGAGGTCGCCCAGTGCGACCTGAACGCAGCGCCACTCGCCGTCCGCTCCGTGCCCCCATCCACCAGTCGGCGGGAACACGACGTCGGCCGCGTGGCGGTCGTCCAGCGACAGCGCGAACCGGCTCTCGGGCTCCGCTTGCCGGGCGGCGCGAAATGCAACGATGCACTGGTCCAGCGGCGCGTCCAGGCAGAACCGATAGACAACGAAGTGCCCCTTGGCGCCGCCCCAGTTCGACCCGAGGCACTGCCCGCCGGAAGCGCCTGGCGGCGGGTCGACTCGCTGTGAGCCGAACTGCTCGAAGTAGTGCTCGCCTTCGGTCCACAGCGCCTCGGCTGTACGCGCCGGCGCAGCCGCGGCGACGGGCGGCAGGAACATACTCAGTAACGCGACCGTCTGCAGGGGGATCATCGGGACTGGTTCTCCGTTGTTGAGGCGACAGGATAGCCGCGACGGCGGCGGAACTCAAGCCGACCGGCAACCGGAAGGACCCGGCCCAAGGGTGTAGAACCCAGAGGGTGCCCCGGCGAGCTCGTCTCGCCGGGGCGTATCCATGAAACCCAATCCGGTTGGACCAGACACTGTCGTTAACCTCTCGCAGGAGCAGATGCATGGCAAGAACAAGTCTGGTCGCGCTGATCGGCGGCCTGTGTGTGACGGCAAGCTGGCTGTGGCTCTTCAGCAGCCGCGCCGGGATGGACCGGGAGCGAGCGCTGTGGGGGCGATTCGCCAGGCTCCAGACTGAGCTCGCCGACCGACCGGCGGTTCAGGAGCAACTCAAGGAGGTGCGCGAGAACCTCGACAAGCGACACCTTGAGGCCGCCAGCGAGAAGCTGACCCAGGTAGAGCGACAGGCCCGCTGGTTGCGGGGACAGTCCACGGGAGAGGAAGGCAGACCGCCGCAGAGTCCGGACGCAGCTCCCGGCCAGCGAGTCGAGGGTGAGGGCGCAGGTTCGCCCGGTGGTGGGCCAGGTATGTCTGGAACGGACATGCGGGGTAAGCGGAACGGCGCCGAGCAGTGGCGCCGAGGAAACTGGCAGGGGAAGGCACCGGCCGAAGGAATGGGTGGCGAGCAAGCTGGCGCCGGCGAGCGGTGGCAGGAGGAACGCGAGCGGCTGATGGTGTTTGCTGCGCAACTGCCACCAGCGGACCGCGAGCGCGTGCTCCGCGAGACGGCAATGGTCGGCGCTGAAGTCGGCCGCCAGGCTAAAGAGGGGGGCGATCCGGCGCCGCTGAAGGCACTCCAACGACTCATCCGGCGAGCCGGCGAAGGCCGACTGACGGCGGATCAGTACCTGACGGAACTCCGTCATCTGGGCGCCCAAACCGGACTGAACGGCAAAGCGCCGGTCGGGGAGCGTGGCCGGCCGAGCGGGCCCGAAAGGACTCAGCGAGCTGGCGCCACCGGGCCGCAGCCGTGGCAACGGGGAGCCGGGCGAGAAGCGGGCGGAGGCACGGGAGCGGCCCCGCAAATCCCGCCCATGGCGCTCGAAGCGCTGGCCGGCCGTTGGGGTGGCGGCGGCAAGGCCCCCCGTGAGCTTGCAGAGCTACGGTTGGACAACCCCCGACTGGTGGTTCTGGTCGATCCGAGAACCGGCTCCCTCACCGTGACGGACCGCGTGACCCGCAGGACTTGGCGCGCAGCGGCCGGGGTAGATTCGCCGTTGGAAGGAGCCAAGGTGGAGGAACGCGTTCTCACCGCGCGGCTGTCGGGCGGCTTCCCCTGCCGGTTGCGCGTGGCGCTGGCGGACGCGGACTTGCGCATTGAGCTCACCCCCGAAGCGGTGCTTTCGCCGGGCGAGACGCTGAAGCCGGTGATCGCGTACCCACCGGCATTCGCGACTGCCGGCGACGGGCATTTCGCGCTCCCCCGCGAGAACCAGCCGAGCTTCGTCCCCGTCGCCAGTGGCAACGCAGCGTGGCTGCACGTCGCCGCGGTGCTGACTTCGCCGTGGTTCGGGTACGCCGATCCGCGCGGCGGGTACGTCGTCGCTCTCGAAGGCAAGCCCGGCTGGGAGGTCGCTCTTCGCCTCGAGGCGCCCAAGGGGAGCAGCCGCCTCCTCAGCCCGGTGTGGGCCGGAACCCCAGAGTCGTTGGGGCAGACGCTGGCGGCCACGATCCGCTTCACCTCCGAGACGACCTTCCCCGGCTTGGCGCGCATGTCCCAGTTGCTGACCGACCTGGGGTCGCCGGCAGCGGCTCGGGAGCGGTCTCAATGACGGCGACGATCGCGACGGGCACGGCGATCTCCACGAGCGGACTCCGCAAGGTCTATGGCGGCGGACTGCGGCGGAAGCCTCTGGTAGCGGTGCAGGCTCTGGACCTGGAAGTCGGCTGGGGAGAGGCGTTCGGTTTCCTCGGCCCCAACGGCGCCGGCAAGACGACGTCGGTGATGATGCTGCTGGGAAGCGTGCTGCCCACGGCAGGCAGCGGCGCTCTCTGCGGCCACGCGCTAGGTCACCCGGCAGGGCGGAAGCGCGTGGGATTCCTCCCCGAGAAGTTCCACTTCCACGACTTCCTCACCGCCGCGGAGCTGCTCGACCTGCACGGCCGGCTCCACGGCATGTCGGCGGCCGACCGCAAGGCGCGCGTTCCCGCCGTGTTGGAGTTGGTCGGGCTTGCCGACCGGGCGCGCGTCCCCGTGCGGGAGTTCTCCAAAGGAATGCAGCAACGAGCGGGACTGGGGCAGGCGCTGGTCCACGACCCCGACCTGGTGATTCTGGATGAGCCCACCTCGGCGCTCGACCCGCTGGGCCGCCGGAAAGTGCGCGATATCATCCTGTCGCTCAAGTCCCGCGGCAAGACCGTGTTCCTCAACTCCCATCTCCTCTCGGAAATCGAGCTGTGCTGCGACCGCGTCGGAATCATGCACCACGGCCAGTTGATCCGGCAAGGCGGAATCGAGGAGTTGACAGAGCCGTCCGTCTCGGTCGAGATGCGCCTCCGCGGGTTGACGCCGGAGTTGGAGCAGCGTCTGGCGGCCCTAAGCTCCAGCCTGACCGTGACCGGCGAGCACGTCTCCCTCCACCTGTCTACGCCGTCCACCGTGTCCACCCTCGCTCCGATGGTTGTGGCCGCTGGCGCAGAGCTGCTGGAGCTGAAGCCACAACGCCAAAGCCTGGAGGAGCTCTTTGTGAGGCTGGTCGGCGGCAACGGCGCGGAATCGCAGAAAGGGGCAACGGCGTGAGAGGGCTCTACGAGATCGCGCGGCTGACCATGTTGGAGTCGCTCAAACGACGAACCGCTGTCGTCGCCATCCTGTTCACGATGTTCCTCATCGTCGGCATGACGCGGCTTGCCGTCCGCACCGAACGGAAGATTGAGCACCGGCGAGTGGAGCGCGGTCGCCCCGCTGCGGCGCTGGTCGAGGGCAAGCCGGTGGAGCACGCCCTCTTCACGGAACTCATGCGCAAAGGCGGGCTGTGGATCGTCCGCACCTTCACCATGTTCTTGGCCATCCTGTTTGCGGCCGGCGCCCTTGCCGGAGAACGCGAAAGCGGCGCACTGCACACGGTGATCTCCAAGCCAATCACCCGGTGGCAGATTCTGTTGGGCAAATGGCTCGGGCTGAACGCCATTCTGCTGATCTACCTGGTCGTGCTGGGCAGCCTGCTCACCGGCATCCTGTGGTGGCGCACCGGTGCATTGAACGAGCAGATCTTCTCTGGGGCGATAGCCTCGCTGATGTTCGGGGCGCTGTTCACGACGTTGACGCTCTCACTCTCCGCCGTCGCCTCGACGTGGCTCTCGGCCGGGATCGGGCTGCTTAGCTGGCTCGTCGGCAGCCAGGAGTACGGCCTTCTGCGCATGATCGCCCACGGGCTCAACCAGAACGAGCCCACGCGGGAAGCAGCCGAGACGCTCTACGGCGTCTGCCGCTGGTGCGGCATGCTCGTGCCCACCGGCCGGATCGCCCTCTGGATCGACCACGTCAGCGGCCGCCTGGACCTCGATGGCTTCATGGGCAGGCAGCCGTTCGTGCGACCCGAAGCGAGTCCGTGGGACTTGGGATACGTAGCGGTCTACGTGGTGGCGCTGCTGCTGCTGAGTGGGTGGGTGTTCTCGCGGACGGATCTGTAGCCTGGGCAGCCCTCCACAAGGTGTGTCGAAGTTTCCTACGCAGGGATGATTGCGGCGCTACGCGTCGAATGGGGAACCAACGTCACACCTCACCTGTGTCTCTTCGGCACGATGCACGGAAAGGAACGTACCCATGGCAAAGCGAGTCTCGCACCCCCCAACCAGCCGCTCCAACATCGTCCTCTTTATGATGGACACCCAGGGCGCGCGGAACATGCACTGCTACGGCTACCGGCGGCCGACGACGCCGAACATCGACCAGATCGCGAAGGAGGGCTGCCTGTTCGAGAACCACTTCGTGACCGCGCCGTGGACGCTGCCGGTGCATGCGTCGATGTTCACGGGCCGGTATGAGTCGGGGCACGGCGCGGGCGCGCAGCATGAAGGGCTGGAGCCTGGATTGCCGCAGATGGGTGAGGTGTTCACGAAGAACGGCTATCGCACAGTGGCGCTGTGCAACAACGGCTGGGCGTACGACAGCGGCAACCCGTGGTCGGCTGGCACTGGATTTGAGGAGCACATCCGGTACGGGGCGGGCAACGTCGAAGCCGTCGCGCCCTACGTCCCCAGCGACAACCCCGACGAGCGGGACAACGGCTCCTTCAAAGCCGTCGGCGTCGCGTGCAAATGGATCGACGACAACGTGGTACGGTCGCGCAGCAAGAAGCCGTTCCTGATGTTCGTGAACTGCACTGAGCCGCACGATGTCTACAACCCGCCCGAGCCGTGGCGCAGCCGATTCCTGCCGGAAGGCGTGACCTACGAGCAGGCCTTGGCCGCCAAGGGCGGGCAGGCCGTCACCACCATTGGCGACAAGCCGCTGACCATCGACGATTGGATCGTGCAGCGCGCGTTGTACGACGCCGAGACTGCTTGCCTCGACCACCGCATCGGCTGCCTCGCTGAAGAGCTGAAGCAGCGCGGTGTCTGCGACGACACAATCTTCATCGTCACCGGTGACCACGGAGACGACCAAGGCGAGCACACGCACTACTCGTATCACTCTCAGAACGGTGTGTACGACAGCGTGTGCAAGACGCCCCTGGTGATCCGCTACCCCAAAGCGTTCAAGCCGCGGACCCGCTGCAAGGAGCTGGTGCAGATCAACGACCTCCTCCCGACGCTGATGGAGCTGTGCGAGATCGAGGACGAGGAAGCCCGCGCCAGCATCCAAGGCGAGAGCCTCCTTGCCGCGCTCACAGGCCCCACCCGCGAGTTCGCCCTCATCGAGGCCCAACGCGCCATCCACGTCATGCGCCGCGGCTGGACCGAAGCCGGAACCCCCGCCGACCTCGACGTGCGCTTCGCCAACGTCTGGTACAAAGCCGCGCGCACGAAGACCCACAAGTACATCTGGGCGTCCAACGGCGCCGACATGCTCTTCGACCTCAAGCGCGACCCCGACGAGCGCTGGAACCTGATCGAGCAGAAGCCCCAGCTCGCCAGCAAGCTTTGCAAGGCGCTGGAAGCCAAGCTCATATCCATGGAGCAGCGCTACTACGTGGACATGTTCAAGCCGACGAACACCCGGTCACACCAGCCCGCAGTCACCCGCCGACTCCAAGCGTGGGGGCTCTACCAGACTGGTACCGTCGCGCCGTATGACCCGGCGGAGCAAGTGCGGTGGGAGCAGGAGCACGGAAAGTAGCACAGGTTGCCGAACCTGTGTCGCAAGGGTGAATGCCGGTGACGACACACCTGGCCTACGCGTTGACGCTTGCGGTGTTTGCGGCTTCGCCGCCACCCGTGACCGGCGAAGCCGCGGCGCCGCCCCTTACCCTCCCCCTCACCTACATCCAGTCCGGCTTCACCACCGACGACCCGCCGGCGTGGTTCTACAAGACG
>Ga0210004_1000547_pt1 | contig 23290 bp, 21 predicted proteins | sample CryGey13umfilter_FD_185450 | JGI IMG/M metagenome (GOLD analysis project Ga0210004, IMG submission 185450) | Groundwater microbial communities from aquifer in Utah, USA - Crystal Geyser 4/8/14 3 um filter (SPAdes) (version 3) | ecosystem: Environmental > Aquatic > Deep subsurface > Groundwater...
TCAGGCAGACGCTGACGTTGGACCAGGCGCTCGCGGAAGCCAAGCGCTGCATGAGCTGCGGCTACTGCTTCGACTGCGGCAATTGCTGGAGTTACTGCCAAGACAACGCCGTGGTCAAACCTCTCACCAAGGGCCAGCCGTACAGCTTCAAGCTGGACTTCTGCAATGGCTGCAAGAAGTGCGCGGAGCAGTGCCCCTGTGGGTACATCGAGATGTTCTTGCCCGGCACCGGCCCCAAGTCAGTGACGGAGTTCCGGCCGGTGGTCGGAGTGTAGGAACGGCAGGCGCGCCATTCTCCGGAGCCCTTCGTCTCAACAGCCCTGCACGGAGTCGCGCAATCACAGCAACCCCCGACCCCTCAAGGTCACCCATGAAAAAGCTGCCTCCCCGAATCGTCGTCTCGGCGTTACGCGGCAGCGCCGGCAAGACGACGGTCGCCCTCGGAGTCGCGGCGGCGCTGCGCGAACGGGGCGTACGGGTGGCCCCCTTCAAGAAGGGGCCGGACTACATCGATCCGGCGTGGTTGACCTTGGCTGCCGGGGCGCCGTGCCGAAATCTCGACACATTCATGCTGCCCCGTGATAGGGTCCAGCGTTGGTTTGCCGAGTGCACCGACCCGGACCAGCTTGCCGTGATTGAGGGCAACCGAGGGCTGTACGACGGGCTGGACAGCGCCGGCACCCACAGCACCGCGGAGCTGGCGAAACTGCTGGCTGCCCCGGTTGTGCTGGTGCTGGACTGCACCAAGGTCAGCCGCACGGCCGCGGCGATGATTCTGGGGTGTCAGCAGTTGGACCCGGCGTGTCAGATTCGCGGCGTCGTCCTGAACCAAGTGGCGCAAGCCCGGCACGAGTCCAGCCTTCGCGAGTGCGTCAAGTCGGTCTGCGATTTGCCTGTTCTCGGCGCGCTGCCCAAACTGCGCCACAGCCGCACCAAGGAGCGACACCTGGGCCTGGTGCCTCCCCAGGAGCACACTGCGGTCGAGGCGGTGCTCGCCGACGCCAAGGAGCTGGCCGAGCAGTACCTCGACCTCGATGGTCTCCACAAGCTTGCCCAGCAAGCGCCGGCCACCTCGGTGGCCGATTGGGAAGCGCCCCCTCCCCGCGCCCGGTTCGACGGGGTGCGCGTCGGGGTGCTTCGCGATTCCGTGTTCCAGTTCTACTACCCCGAGAACTTGGAGGCATTTCGCGAACTGGGCGCGGAGGTGATTGAGCTCAACTCGCTCACCGCGGCCGAGTTGCCGCCACTGGAAGCGCTCTACCTCGGGGGCGGCTTCCCGGAGACGCAGGCTGCAGCGTTGGCAGCCAATGCGGGTTTCCGCGAATCCGTCCGGGAGGCAGTCGAAGGCGGCTTGCCGGTGTTCGCCGAATGCGGCGGGCTGATGTACCTCGGTCGCGAGCTTCGCCTGGGAGACGAGTCCTTCCCCATGGTGGGTGCCTTGCCCGTTGCCTTCGAGCTGAACGCGCGGCCGCAAGGACACGGCTACACCGTCCTCGCTTCTCGGCAGCCCAGCCCGTACTTCCCCGTCGGGCGCGTGCTGACGGGACATGAGTTCCACTACTCCCGGCCCGTAGTCCTCGACGACGCAAAGCTCGCGTTCGCCTTCTCAGTCCAGCGCGGCACCGGCTTCGGGGGGCAAAGCGACGGCCTACTCTATCGGAACGTCCTGGCAACGTACACGCACTTCCACGCTCTGGGAGTCGACGACTGGGCCGAGACGCTCCTGCGCCAGGCGGTGCTCACTTGACAGGCGAAGGGAGGTACCGTTCGCCGTTCGCAGAATGAATCCGCGCCAAGGCGTGCCCTGTTGTTGGCAGTTACATTGAAAACCTTAGACTAACTTCCTGAGGAGGAATACCCGTGGCTACAGTCAGCTTGGCCGGAAAAGACGTTGACATCGACGAGGATGGTTTCATCCAGGATCCGGAGGTCTGGGACGAAGCATTGGCTCAGGCGCTCGCCGAGACAGAAGGCGTCTCCGCGATGACCGACGAGCATTGGACCATCGTGAAGTACCTGCGCAACTACTACCTCGAATTCGGCGTTGCGCCCATGATCCGCAAGCTCGTCAAAGAGACGAAGACCCCTCTCAAGCAGATCTACGAACTGTTCCCGTCCGGCCCGGCAAAGGGCGCCTGCAAGGTCGCAGGCCTACCCAAGCCGACCGGGTGTGTGTGAGTTCCGCTCGGGCAACTCGTCGCGCCAATGAGCCCAACGCCCCTGCTCCCGCGGGCAGGGCGGGCTCCTCCCTGCAGACCGTGGAACACCTGCTGCGCAAGCATCGAGACGCGCTCCTGGAGAAGTGGATCGAGGCGGTCCTCTCGGTGTATCCTCCGGAGACTGCGAAGGTCTTGCGGCGGAGCAAGGATCCACTGCAGAATCCTGTCGGTACAACCCTCTTCGAGGAGTTAGACCGGCTGCTGGAGGCGCTGCTTGAAGGCGCTCCCGACGAGGTTCTCCGGCCGCCCCTGGACGAAATCCTGAAGGTCCGAAGCGTGCAGGGATTCTCGCCCTCGGCGGCCGTGTCCTTCGTCTTCCGCCTCAAGGACATTGCCCGGGAAGCGGTGGGTGCCCCGCAGCGGCGTGGGCCGGACCCCGCCGCCGTTCATGAGTTCGAAGCACGCGTCGAGCGCCTCGGGCTAATGGCCTTCGACTCATACGTGCAGTTCCGGGAGGAACTCTACGAGCTGCGCGTGCAGGAAGCCAAGCGACAGGTCTCCTGGTGGTTGAGGAAGCTCGGCCGGAATGACGAGGCCGTTCCCGAATCCCGCAAGCCGGCAGACGAAGCGGCAAGCTGACGGCTGCGAGCTGAGCGCCGGGAGCGGTCCGCTCACTGCAGACTGACGATCGAGGTCCTGAATGATGACCATCCTGCTTCCCCTCGTTGCGGCCGGGGTGCTGGCGGTGCTCCCGGCACTGGGGGCGCACGTCACCGCCGGGCGCTGGTTCTTCGGCGTCCTGTTCCCGTACTTCGCCCTGGTGGTCTTCCTCGCGGGCGTGACGTTGCGGGTGTTGAAGTGGGCAAAGGCGCCGGTGCCGTTTCGCATTCCCACCACGTGCGGGCAACAGCAGTCGCTCTCGTGGATCAAGTCCAGTCGCCTCGACAACCCTCACGACACGGTGGGGACAATCGGCCGGATGGCGCTCGAGGTGCTGTTCTTCCGGTCGCTGTTTCGCAATACGCAGGTGGAGTTGCAGGCGGGTCCCCGGCTGGGATACGGGTCTGCGAAGTGGCTGTGGGCGGGCGGGTTGGCATTCCACTACAGCTTCCTGGTCATCATCCTGCGACACCTGCGGTACTTCACTGAGCCGGTCCCGCGGTTCGTCGGGTGGGTGCAGAGCCTCGACGGGTTCTTGGAGGTGGGCGTGCCGCCCGTCATGATCACCAGCGTGGTGCTGGTCGGCGCAGTCGGCTTCCTGTTCCTGCGGCGCGTCTGGTCGCCACAGTTGCGCTACCTCTCGCTGCCGGCGGACTACTTCCCCTTGTTCCTGATCCTGGCCATCGGCGCCAGCGGGCTGCTGTTGCGGCACGTGGTGCGCACCGACATCGTCGGCGTGAAGACCCACATGCTCGGCGTGTTGAGCTTCCACCCTGCGCTGGTCGACGGCCTGCACGGGCTGTTCTACACCCACCTGTTCCTGGTGTGCGCCCTGTTTGCGTACTTTCCGTTCAGCAAACTGATGCACCTGGCCGGGGTGTTCTTGAGCCCTACTCGTAACCTCGCGAACAACAACCGACGGGTCCGACACGTCAACCCGTGGAACTACCCGGTGACGGTCCACACGTACGAGGAGTACGAAGACGAGTTCCGGGACAAGATGAAAGCAGCGGGCATTCCGGTGGAGAAGGAGTAGTCCATGTCAAACGCCCAGCGTTTGTCCGCAGACCCGAAGCCTGACGAGATGGACTTCTACGACCCGCAGACGGTGTCGCAGGTCGACTACACGCCGCCGGCCGCCGGCTGGATGGCGACGAAGCCCGACTTCCGGCCGGGGACGTGGATCTATCCCGGCAAGGCAAAGCACCTTGAGTACCTGGGCATGGCAAACCCCCGGGACTGGTCGCCTGCCGACGAGGACTGGAAGCTCCCCGAGAACTGGAAGGAGATCCTGCTCAACGGGATCAAGGAGCGCCTGGAGAAGTACCGCTCGTTCCAGTTGTTCATGGACCTCTGCGTCCGCTGCGGCGCGTGCGCCGACAAGTGCCACTTCTTCATCGGCGGCGGCGACCCGAAGAACATGCCGGTGCTGCGGGCGGAGCTGCTCCGGTCTGTCTACCGGAACGACTTCACCACCGCCGGAAAGCTCTTGGGCAAGTGGGCGGGCGGGCGCGAGCTGACCGTAGACGTGGTGAAGGAGTGGTTCTACTACTTCTTCCAGTGCACCGAATGCCGGCGTTGTTCGGTCTACTGCCCGTATGGCATCGACACTGCCGAGATCACCATGATGGGGCGCGAGCTGCTCAACCTGCTCGGGCTGAACGTCAACTGGATCATCGAGCCGGTGGCCAACTGCTTCCGCACCGGCAACCATCTGGGCATCCAGCCCCACGGACTGAAAGACACGCTGGAGTTCTTCGCCGAGGACATCGCCGAAGTCACCGGTATCGAGCTGGAGATCCCGCTCAACAAGAAGGGCGCGGACATCCTCTTCGTGACGCCTTCCGGCGACTTCCTGGCTGAACCGGGCGTGTATACGTGCATGGGCTACCTGATGCTCTTCCACGAGTTGGGGCTGAACTACACGTGGAGCACGTACGCTTCCGAAGGCGGGAATTTCGGGCTGTTCACCTCCCACGAGACCCTCAAGCGCCTGAACGCGAAGATCTACGCGGAAGCGAAGCGGCTGGGGGTGAAGTGGATCCTCGGCGGCGAGTGCGGGCACATGTGGCGGGTGCTCCACCAGTACATGGACACGATGAACGGCCCGGCGGACTTCCTGGAAGTGCCGGTCTCGCCGATCACGGGGACGCGGTTCGAGCATGCGGCTTCGACGAAGATGGTCCACATTGTGGAGTTCACGGCGGACCTGATTCGACACAACAAGCTGAAGCTGAATCCCAGCATTAACGACGGCCTGCGGGTGACGTGGCATGACTCCTGTAACCCGGCGCGGGCCATGGGGATCCTCGAGGAGCCGCGGTCTGTGCTGCGGAACGTGTGCAACAACTTCTTCGAGATGCCGCCCCAGACCATCCGCGAGCACACCTTCTGCTGCGGCGGTGGCGCCGGGCTGGGGACCGACGAATTCATGGAGATGCGGCTGCGCGGCGGCCTGCCCAGGGGCAATGCCGTGCGCTACGTTCAGGACAAGTTCGGGGTGAACCGCCTGGCGTGTATGTGCGCCATCGACCGGGCGACGCTGACGACGGTGTGCGACTTCTGGGCGCCCGGCGTGCAGGTGACCGGTCTGCATGAGTTGGTCGCCAACGCGCTGGTGATGGAAGGCCAGAAGGAGCGCGAGCTGAACCTGCGTCTGGAGCCGCTGGAGGACTTGGCGGGCGGTGACGAAGTGACCAGTGGGGAGTGACCAGTGCAATGAATGATCGCCCGAAGATCGTTGGCGGGATCGTGGTCTTCCTGGCGGTGGTAACGCTGCCGATCTGGTTCACGCTGGCCGCCGGCAACCCGGCGCACCGGCCGCAGCCCGAGCTGCCGGCCGGCGGGCAGTGCGTCGAGCCGAGTGAGTTCATGCGAGACCGGCACATGGAGCTACTGAACCAGTGGCGCGACGCGGTGATGCGGCACAACCAGTGGCGCTACCGAGCGGCGGACGGCAAGGAGTACGCCATGAGCCTCTCCAACACGTGCCTCTCCTCCTCCTGCCATTCGAGCAAAGCCCGCTTCTGCGACCGCTGTCACAGTTACGCAAACGTGAACCCCAACTGCTTCGATTGCCACGTCGACCCGACGGCAGAGAAGCAGTAGTGGACGAAGGCGCCTCTTCAGGGAGCAGCTGATGGACCAGACGAGAAGGAAGTTCCTCCAGACGACCGGGATCGGTGCTGCCGGCGTTGGGGGCGGCGCAATCACCTGCCAAGTGCTGGCCAAGGCGCTGAGCGGCGGGCAGTTTCAGCCCGACCCGCGGGCGCTCACAGCGAAGCGCTGGGCCTTCGTGGTCGACACGGCGCGGTGCAGCGCCTATGGGGCCGACTGCACTGCCTGCAGCGACGCATGCCACCAGTGCCACAACGTGCCCAAGCTCCCGGATCCTGCCGACGAGATCAAGTGGATCTGGAAGGAGACCTACGAGGGTGCCTTCTCGGACCAGGTGAGCGAGTACGTGGACGAGGAAGTGCGCCACCGGCCGGTGGTAGTCCTCTGCAATCATTGCGAGAACCCCGCCTGCGTGCGCGTGTGCCCGACCAAGGCCACCTTCAAGCGCGAGGACGGCGTGGTGGTCATGGATGAGCACCGGTGCATCGGCTGCCGGTATTGCATCGTGGCGTGCCCCTACGGCGCGCGCAGCTTCAACTTCCGAGACCCGCGGCCGTTCCTGACGGAGACCAACCCCGAGTTCCCCACCCGCCGCAAGGGCGTGGTTGAGAAGTGCAACCTCTGCTCCGAGCGATTGGCGGAGGGAACGCCGCCGGCATGCGTCGAGGCCTGCCCGGCCCGCGCGATCCTGTTCGGCGACCTCGAAGACCCCGAGAGCTTGGTGGCGCAAGTCGTGGCCCAGGGGCGCACGATCCGGCGCAAACCGACTCTGGGCACGGAGCCGCAGGTGTACTATACCCGCGAAGGTTAAGAACACACCGAAGCTATTGCACAAGTTCGACGCCTCTGCGTGCACAGCAGTGTGTTGGGTGCTCACCACACGCCCACGGGTGAAGTTCTGCGAACTTCCACTTCGGTGTGTTCTTAACCTTCGCGGGTATACCTGACGGAGGGGCCGCGCGGCAGTCATCGGTGACCGCTCACCGCTCACGAATCACCAGTCACCAACCACAACTCCCCACTCCATCGAGGGAATCATGATCGAGAAGAGTCTGCGCGGAAGCTCCCGTTACTGGGCCGTCTTGGCAGCACTGGGCGGCGTGGCGTTGGTCGGGGTGCTCACGTACCTCTACCAGTTCAAGGTCGGGCTGGGTGTCACCGGACTCAGCCGCGACATCCCTTGGGGGCTATACATCGCCCAGTTCACCTTTCTCGTCGGCGTGGCTGCTTCGGCCGTGATGGTGGTGCTGCCGTACTACCTGCACAGCCACAAGGAGTTCGGCCGGATGACGGTGCTAGGCGAGTTTGTCGCCATCTCGGCGGTGCTGATGTGCATGATGTTCATCTTCGTCGACATGGGGCAGCCCACGCGAATGATGAACATGGTGCTCCACCCCACGTTCAACTCGCTGATGTTCTGGGACATGACCGTGCTGTTCGGCTATCTGGTGCTGAACGTTACCATCTCCCGAGTGACCTTTGGCGCCGAGGCGAAGCGCCTTCCGCCGCCGCAGTGGATCAAGCCGCTCATCTACCTCTCGATTCCGTGGGCGTTCAGCATCCACACCGTCACCGCGTTCCTCTACTGTGGGCTGGGCGCGCGCCCGTTCTGGTTCACCGCCATCCTGGCGCCGCGGTTCCTGGCGTCCGCCTTCGCCGCCGGCCCGGCGTTGTTGATCCTGCTGGGGCTGCTCCTGCGCAAGTACGCCCGCTTCGATGTGGGCGCGCAAGCCCTCCGCAGTCTCAGCGTCATCGCGGCCTACGCCATGGCGCTCAACGTGTTCTTCATTCTGTTGGAGCTGTTCACGGCGTTGTACAGCGGAATGCCGGAGCACACGAGTCACTTCCAGTACCTGTTCTTGGGGCTGAAAGGCAAGAGTCTCCTGGTGCCCTGGACGTGGACCTCGGTCGTCTTGGCGCTCGTGGCGGTGGTCCTGCTGGTGGTGCCGCAAACCCGCAACAACGAGAAGCTTCTCCCGTGGACGTGCGTGGCGGTGGTGCTCTCCCTGTGGATCGAGAAGGGGCTGGAGCTGGTCGTCGCCGGGTTCGTTCCCTCGGTTTCCGGCGCTGTCACCGAGTACCACCCCACCATCCCCGAGGTGCTCATTGCCGTGGGCGTATACGCCATCGGGTTGATCGTGTTGACGGTGCTGGTGAAGGTGGCCGTGTCCGTCCGCCGGGAGCTGTGGCAGGGCGTGCCCGGCGCTGCAGACGCTCATGCCTCAGCGGGCCACGACGCCCACGCCGCCGCCTGACCACGCTTTCCCCGCCCCGCCCGAATCCGGTCTACTGCGCGCTCACCCTCCCGCACTCCGGACCCCGCCGCGCCTGGTCTCCTTCCGAGCCGCCCCGCGACTGAACGCCCGGAGGATTCTCCGGGCGTTCGGCACCGCCTTCGTGTACCAATCGGCCCGCAACTCCCACAGCGCGTCGCCCGCTGGCGGCTGTACCGGGAAGCCACTCCGCAGTACTTCGCCCAGCGCCATTCCGGCGGCCACCGCCACGTTGAGGCTCTGCGAGCAGCCGCACATGGGAAGCTGGAACCGGTGGTCGGCCAGTCGCCGGAGCGTGGCGGAGAGACCGACGTGCTCGTTGCCGAAGAAGAGCGCACTGCGGTCGGCAAACGGGGCGCACTCGGCCAGGGGCATGCAGTCGTCACCCAGGGAGCTGGCATAGACGGTGAAGCCGTTCTGCCGCAGCCACGCCAGGGCTTCGTGGGGGGACTGGTGGCGCTCGATGGTCAGCCACTGATCGCTCCCCTGCGTGATGATCCGGTTGGCGCGGTACGGGTTCCGGGCCTCGATCACCAGTACTCGCTGAATCCCCAGAGCCTCACACGTGCGGACTACGGCAGAGATGTTCTGCGGCTCATGGAGGTCCTCAATCGCCACGGTCAGGTTCATGACGCGAGAACCCAGCACAGTCTCCAGGCGCTCTCGCCGCCGAGGGATCAAGTGGGGTTCCAGGAGGGTGCAGACGGTCCGTGGGTCAAGTGTGTCCATGGCTGGGTGTCGGGCGGAAACGACGCCCCCGGTTGTCAGCGGGCCGCCTTCAGCGTCCAGGCTTGAAGGCGGCCGAGCTTGACCAGGCGTTCGCCCTCGAAGCCCGCCGGCCAGATCCAGCGTCCCTCGTAGCCGATCCCTGCCAACGCCGGATGATCCTGCTCCACCGGTTCGTTGGGTAGTGGCCGAACGGTGAGGGTGTTGCGCTCCCCGTTCAGGTATTCCCCCAAGGCCCGCAGGTGACCGCCAAGACTGACCGGGTAGTCGTAGGGCAACGCCGCGGGGAGGAAGCTCCCCAGGCCGCGCTCGACCTGGAGCGCGGCGTGCCGAATCCGGGAGCGGTCCATCTCGACCGGCGAGACCGCGACCTGCGGCTCGTGCGTCGGGCCGAACAGCCGCCGAACGGGGACCGCTTTCCCGCCCGGGTTCGCGACCGCCCAGTTGAGGGCACCGAACACCTCGGCCGGGGTGAGAAGGTGGCCGTTCAGCCGCACGCCGGCCGGCCGAGTGCGGTTGGCGACAACCAGCGCCAGGCGCCGAACCTGTTCGCGAGACAGGAAGTCGGGACAGGGGTTGGGGTTGGCCGCGATGAGGTCGGCATAGGTGACCGATTCGCAGTTCGGCAGCGACTTGACGTGTCGCACGAACGCCTCGAAGTTCTCCAGAGACTGGCGGTAGTTGATGTACGGCCGCGGCTCAGGCTTCTCCCAGTGCGTCGGCCCCAAGGCGAGCCGGTTACGGTTGTGGGCATCGACGAACTCGGCGTTGTACAGAATTGTCGGGTGGACGCCGCAAACGATGTACTCCTCATCGAGCAGCGCCTCAAACTCCTCGATCACGCCCTTGAGCGGCAACCGCCGAAGGGCGCCATCGAGCGAGAAGTTGTAGCGTTGGTGCAGCAGGTTGCAGTACCAGAGGAGTTGCCCGGGTCGCTCACTGAGGAAGCTTCCGGCGATCATCTGGAAGCCCAACAGCCGGTACCCGTAGAAGCCCTGTGGCGCGCAGTCCTGCCAACCGGGAGGCACCGCCGCCGGGAGGGTCGTCACGCCGAAGATCTCCCGGAGTGAGTCGGCCGCGCGGCCCTCATTGGCGAGGAACTGACGCACGCCTTCGTCCCAGTCACGCTCTTCAAGGTCCTGCACGATGGTCGGTTGCCACGAGTGGCGGTTGCTGTGTTGGTTGATCTCGTGCTTCCGCAGCGACTCAATGGCGTCCCGCCGCCCCAGCCGCTGAATGAACCGAGCCCGCTCGCCGACGGTGCAGAAGGCGCCGCGGAAGCCGTGCTTCGTCAGCGTGTCGGCGAGGTGCTTGGCGGTGTCGATCGTCTCTGGAACGAGATAGTCTTCGTGGTCGAAGGAGAAGACAACTTTGGGCATGGGCTCCCCCGCAGGTGAGGCTTCGCGCCCCGGCAGGGGGCTGGTTCGGATTCTCGCACACGCGAGGCGGCCTCGCAAGACCTGAGAGGAAACGCCGAGTGCGGACGGCGGCTGCGGTACGTCCGGTGTCCCGTGCGGAGCACGTCATCCCGTAGCCACGAGCGCCAAGCGAGTGGACGCTCGTCGCAGTGTCCCTCGGCTTGGCGCCTCGGGCTACATTTCACAGCCTTCAGACCCTTCTCTGCGTTGAGGTTGGCAAACCTACGAGGTAGGCCGGGTGACCTACACGTGTAGGTTGGCAAACCCAACGTGTAGGGGTCATGATCGGAAGTTGTGGATCGGGCGAGGAAGGTGGTGTACCCTCCAAGTTGTGAAAAGCCGGGTCGGAAGGCCCGCAAGGAGGATACACCGTGTTGGAGTTTACGTTACTGTCCCAGGAATGTACCGAGGAGAATCTGGTTGGTCTGGCCTTGGATGAGCTGGCTCGCGAGGGGGCTCGCCGCATGATCTGCACGGCGTTGGAGGCGGAGGTGAGCGAGTACTTGGCGCGGGTGCGCGCGGCACGGGATGAACGGGGGCACGCGCTGGCGACGCGGAACGGGAAGGCGCAGGAGCGGACGGTTCAGTTGGGGTGCGGCGAGATCCAGGTGCGGGCGCCACGCGTGAATGATCGGCGGGTGGATGACGCCGGCGAGCCGGTACGCTTCCAGAGCCGGATCCTGCCGCCGTACATGCGCCGGAGTCCGAACATGGCGACGCTGCTTCCGGTCCTGTATCTGCGGACGCACGGCGTCCGTGCGCGGGGGCTGTCCACGCTCGCGCCAGGCGCGAGAGGTGACTTCAGCGAAGCGTTGACCCCACTGCTGGGGGAGGAGGCCGCCAGGCTCAGTCCGGCGACCCTCGTACGGCTGAAGAAGGAGTGGACGGGGGAATACGAGACTTGGAGCAAGCGCGACCTGTCGGCTCACCAGTACGCCTATCTCTGGGCGAATGGCGTGTATTTCAATGTCCGCCTGGAAGAAGACCGGCTGGCTTGTCTGGTGGTCGTCGGCGTGCGGGAAGACGGGTCGAAAGAAGTGCTGGCCATCAGCGACGGCTACCGGGAGAGCACCGAGAGCTGGAAGACGCTGCTCCGCGAACTCAAGCAGCGCGGCCTGAGCGAGCCGCTGCTGGCCGTGGGCGAGGGGGCGCTGGGCTTCTGGGAAGCGCTCCGCGAGCTCTACCCGCACACTCAGGAACAGCGGTGCTGGGTCCATAAGATCGCCAACGTCTGCAAACTCTGCGAGTTTGAGGACAAGCTACCGAAGCGCCTCCAGCCGCGCGCCAAGAGCAAGTTGCACGACCTCCTGAACGCCGAGAGCCGGGCCGCCGCCGAAGCCGAATTGGAGCGCTTCCGACGCAAGTTTCAGGCGAAGTATCCGAAGACCGTCAAGTGCCTGGAGCAAGACTGGGACCAGTTGAGGACCCTGTACGAGTTCCCGGCGGAGCACTGGATCCACATTCGGACGACCAATGTCATCGAGTCGCTCTTCGCCACCGTGAAATTGCGCGTCCGCACGACCAAGGGCGCTGGCTCCCGGGAAGCCGGGTTGGCGATGGCGTTCAAGCTCGCCCAAGTCGCCGAGCAACACTGGCGACGGATCAATGCACCGCACCGCGTCGCCCAGCTCCTGGCGGGTGCCCGGTTCGTCGACGGCTTGCCAGCGCCCGAAGCCGAGTCCCAAGAACAGTCCCGAGGGATCGCCGCCTGACTCCCTGATCCACACTATTGAAAACAACTCGTTGGACGGCTGTGGCGGACCGTGAAGTACGAAGAGAGTTCCCTGCGGGACTACGCTGACGGTCGCGAAGCCCACGCCCGTCTCGACAGCTACTTCCACTTCTACGACGCCGAACGGCGCCACCAAGCACTGGATTGGCAGACGCCCACCACGGTCTACTTCGCCAGCCACGACACGGGACCGGATACCAAAGAGACCAAGGAAAAGGACCCCGCTAAAGAAAGGAGAACCACTAACCACCAGTAGCTTATCCGGACCGGTAAGTGGCCCAACCAATGGGGGGAAGCTCAGTCAGCAACTTCCTGGCGCTTGCTGGTGCGTTCCGCGGAGATCACGCCTTTCAGGTTCCCGTGATAGTGGACTCACTATACAGAAGCCCGGTGCGCACGTCAACCCGCGGCAGGCGGGATACCCCAGAGTTGCCTCAGCCCGACCTCACACATGCAGCGCTCGGCCATCCACCGCCAAAGCGGCTTCCTTCAGTGCTTCGGCCAGCGTTGGGTGGGCGTGGCTGGAGCGGGCGAGGTCTTCGCTGCTGGCGCCCAGCTCGATGGCGACTGCCGCCTCGGCGATGAGGTCGCCAGCGCGGGGGCCGAGGATGTGCACGCCGAGAATGCGGTCGGTGGCGGCGTCGGCGAGCATCTTCACTTGACCGGTGGTGTTGCCCAGCGCTCGCGCGCGGCCGTTGGCGACGAAGGGGAAGGCGCCCTTCCGGTACTCGACGCCTGCTTCCTGCAGCTCGGCTTCGGTCTTGCCGACGGACGCGATTTCCGGTTCGGTGTAGACCACGTTGGGGATCGCGTCGTAGTTGACGTGACCGTAGCCGGTGGCGAGCTGCTCGACGCAGGCGACGCCCTCTTCTTCCGCCTTGTGCGCCAGCATGGCGCCGCCGATAACATCGCCGATTGCGTAGACGCCCGCGGCCGAGGTGGCGAAGTGCTCGTCGACGGAGACGAAGCCCTTTCGGTCCGTCCGGACGCCCGCCGCTTCGAGACCTAGGTCGTCGGTGTTCGGGGCGCGCCCGACGGCGACGAGGACCCGGTCGCCGCGGCGGGGCTCGTTCCCTGCGGACTCGACCACGCACTGCTCCCCCTCCACCCGCGCCGAGGTGACTCGGCAACCCAACAGGAACTGCATGCCCTGTCGCTTGAACACCTTCAACGCCTCGCCGGCAAGCTCGGCATCCATGCCCAGGAGAATGCGGTCGAGGTACTCAAGGACGGTCACCTTCGCTCCCAGCCGCCGCCACACGGAACCAAGCTCCAAGCCGATGGCGCCGGCGCCGATGACGATCAGGTGCTCTGGTACTTCGGAGTAGCTGAGCGCCTCGGTGCTGGTGCCGATCCGGTCGCCGTCAGGCTCGATCCCCGGAAGCCCGGCAGACTTGCTGCCGGTGGCAAGGAGGACGTGCGCTGCTTCCAGCTCGATCCGCTGGTCGCCGCGGGTGACTTCAATGCGACCGGGGGCCAACAGCCGACCGTGCCCGACATGCCGGGTGATCTTGTTCTTCTTGAGGAGCCCCTCGACGCCCTTCGACAGGATCGTGACGAGCTTGTCCTTCCGCTTCATCATCGTGGCGAGGTCGAGGCTCACTTCGCCCACGCCCACCCCGTGCGTAGCGAGTTCCTCCCGCGCCTGCTCGTAGCGCTCGCTGGATTCCAGCAGCGCCTTGCTGGGAATGCACCCGACCCGCAGGCAGGTGCCGCCCAGGGCGCTCTCCTGTTCGATGCAGGCGACGTTCATCCCAAGCTGCGTCGCGCGAATCGCGGCAACGTAGCCCCCCGGCCCGCCGCCGAGGATGACGAGGTCGTGACGTGCAGTCTCCATCCGTTCTCAAACCTCCAGGAGCATCCGCGCGGGCGCCTCAACGCAGTCTTTGACCCGGCGCAGAAAGGTGACGGCTTCCTTGCCATCGACAATCCGGTGATCATAAGTGAGGGCGACGTACATCATGGGCCGGATGACCACCTGTCCGTCGCGCGCGACGGGCCGGTCCTGGATGGCGTGCATGCCCAGAATGCCGCTCTGCGGCGGGTTGACGATGGGCGTGGACAGCAGCGACCCGTACAGGCCGCCATTGCTGAGCGAGAACGTGCCGCCCTGCAAGTCTTCAATCGCCAGCCGGTTGGTCTTTGCCTTCTCGGCAAAGTCGGCGATGGCCAGCTCGGTCTCGGCGAAGCTCAGCCGATCGGCGTTGCGCAGAACCGGCACCACCAGGCCGCGGTCGGTGCCGACGGCGACTCCGAGGTCGTAGTAGTTCCAGTACACGAGATCTTCGCCGCGGATCTCCGCGTTGAGCTGCGGCACTCCCTTGAGTGCGTCCACAGCGGCCTTGACGAAGAAGGACATGAAGCCAAGCTTGATGCCGTATCGCTCCTGGAACAGCCCTTGGTGCTGCTGACGCAAGGCGACGACGGCGGACATGTCGATCTCGTTGAAGGTCGTCAGAAGCGCAGCCGTCTGTTGCGCCTCGACCAAGCGTTGGGCGACCCGCCGCCGCAACAAGCTCATGCGGACGACCTGTTCCTCACGCCCGGCAACAGCCGCCGGCGCGGAGACCGGTGAGGGCGCGGGAGCTGGCGCGGCGGCCGCAACCGCCTCAGTGGCGGTGCCATTGGCTGCCAACTCCACGTGCCGCAGGACGTCCTCCTTCAGGAGGCGCCCGCCCGGTCCAGTTCCCCGCACCTCGGCCGCCCGCAGCCCGTGCTTGGCGAGCAAGCGGCGGGCGGCGGGGGTGACCGGAGGCGCGGCGGCGCCCGCGTCAACGTTGGTGTCGGCGGGCGTGGGGCGGGAGGCGGCGGTCCCGGTCTCTGCCGGTGCTCCGGCCGCCTCCTCGAGGCGGCAGAGGACGTCGCCGGGCTTCACGGTCTGGCCGGCTGCGCAGAGAATCTCCGCGAGCACACCGGCGATGGGCGCCGGCACTTCCATCGCGGCCTTGTCTGTCTCCAGCACAACCAGGGGCTCATCGCGCTCCACCCGGTCGCCCGGCGCTCTGAGCCACTCGCCAACCTCCACTTCGGTGACAGACTCACCGGCTTCAGGCACGCGCAACTCAACAGCCATTTCCTCGAGGCTCCCAGAGAGAAGTTGCCGGACGGCGCAAGGACTAGCCCGGCGGCGATGGCAGGCAAGTCCGAAGGCCGAAGTCCCAAATCCGAAATCCGCAGTTCGAAATCCGGAATCCGAAATGCGAAGTCCGAACGGGGAACGGCCCGGCGCCAGCGCGTTAGTCCAGCGGCGCCTGGTCCGCCTCCCGCAGGCGCCGAGAGAGCATCCGCAGGAGGTTGATAGCGATCTTCGGCTGCACTGTCAGCGCCTCGCGGAAATCGATCGCGCCCAGAAACACGCACTCGGTTTCCTCGCAGGCGATAGCCGAAGCCGAACGCGGCTCGCCGTCGAGGACCGACATCTCGCCGAAGCACTCGCCGACGCCGAGTACTGTCAGTTCGCGGTCGGGGTCGGGCGGGTCGCTTCGCACGATGCGAACACTGCCGCTGGCGATGACGTACAACCCCAGGTCCCAGCTCTCCTGAGCGCCCTGTCGGACAATCGCCGTGCCGGCGGAGAACGTCCGCAGCTCGCTGTAGTCGGCCAGACTCCCAATGAACCGCTCATCCAGCTCGGCGAAGAGCGGCGCCGTCTTCAGGTAGTCTTCCTTGTACTGCATGGTGGGTCCTTTCCAGACTGCGGTCCGGCAGGGAGCGCCCCTGTCGGTGCCCAATGATACCCCATGCTCCAAACGATCACCAAGACGCCATCAGATCAATCAGCTTGCCTTCACTCCGCCAGCGTTTCGGCGGAACTACCGCGAGGGTGGCTCCCTCGCTTCGGAGCAACTCCTGGGAGACGCGCTGGATGTCCTCGGTGGTGACGCGGTTCACCCCGGCGGAGATCTCCTCGACCTGGAAGAGCTCTTCGGTCAGCAGCTCTCGTTCGCCCAGCATCATGGCGTATGCCCCCGGGCCTTCCAGACCCAACAGCAGCGTCCCCTTGGCAAATTGCTTCGCCTCGCGCAGCTCTTCCTCGTCGATGAGTCCCTCCTTCAGCCGGTCCACCCCCCCGAGGATGGCCCGCAAGCACTGGACCGCGCGCTTCGGCTCAACGCTGGCATACAGGACGAAGGCGCCGGCGTCGCGGTACGGCTGCGTGTAGCTGCCGACGTCGTAGGCAAGCCCCAGGTTCTCACGGATCTCCTGGAACAGCCGCGAGGTGACACCCGAGCCCAGCAGGATATCGATCACGCCCAACACGAAGCTGTCCGGGTGCCGATGCGGCAGCGCCCGGAATCCAAGGCACAGGTGGAGCTGCTCCGCTGTTCGTGGTTCAAAAACGACTGCCGGGCCTGCCTGGCCGTTGGGCGGCACGCCCCACTCAACCGGGCTGCCAGGAGCCACCGGCTCGAAGTACCGACGAGCCAGCTCGACTACCGCGCCGTGCTCCACGTTCCCCGCAACTGCCAGCACCAGGCTGTTCGGGCGGTAGTTGGCCTGCTGGTAGGCGACGCACTGCGCCCTCGTCAAGGCAGCCACGTTCTGCTCAGCGCCGGTGATCAACTGCCCCAAGGGATGATCCTGGAACATCCGCTGCTGAACCAGTTCATGTACCCAGGCCGCGCCGGACTCCCGATTGCTCTTGATCTCCTGGAGAATGATCTGGCGTTCCTTCTCCATGGCGCTCTCGTGGAGGCACGGGTAGAGCACCATGTCGATGATCACGTCCATGGCGAGCTCGAAGTCCTCCGCCAAGGTCACTGCGTGGTAGCAGGTGGCTTCGTGGTGGGTGAACCCGTTCAGCGAGCCGCCGACGCCCTCGATGGCGCGGGCGACCTTGAACTGGTTGTCGCGACGCGCCGATCCCTGGAAGACGAGATGCTCCAGAAAATGCGAGGCGCCCTGCTCGCCGTCGCGTTCGTGGCGCGAACCCGAGGCGACGAACACGGCGACGGTGACCGATTGTGCGTGCGGGAACGTCTCCGTGACAATTCGCAGGCCGTTGTCGAGAACAGTCTTTTCAGGCAAGTGTGGTTGGCTCCTTGGGAGGGACGGGGTGGAGTGGTGGAGTGGGGGCTGCTTGACTGCGCAGCCCCCCAACACTTCGTTACTCGAGCACCGCAGCAGTCCGGCGTCTCATTGCTTCCTCGCTCGCGGGTGCGCGTCCAGGTATTCCTGGCGGAGATGCTCCCGCGAGACGTGGGTGTAGATTTGGGTGGTGCCGATGTCGGCGTGGCCGAGCATCTCCTGGATGGAGCGTAGATCGGCGCCGCGCTCCAACAGGTGCGTGGCGAACGAGTGACGCAACGTGTGCGGCGAGATGTTCCTGCGGATGCCCGCCTTGCGGGCGTACTTCTTGATCGATTGCCACAGGGAGACGCGAGAGACACGCCGCCCCCGCAGACTCAAGAAGAGCGCGCCCGGATCCACACCGCGGTCCAGCGTCGGCCGCGCGGCAGACAGGTACCGGTTCAGGCTCTCCCGCGCCCGACTTCCCAAGGGGACGATGCGCTCCTTGCCCCCCTTGCCGAAACAGCGGACGAAGCTGTACTCGAGGTCGATGCTGGCAATGTCGAGCCCGGCAAGCTCGGAGACGCGCAGCCCGCAAGCGTAGAGCACCTCCAGCACGGCGTGGTCCCGGATGTCTGTGGGACGCTCGCCGTGGGGCTGGGCGAGCAGGAGGTCCACTTCCTCCACCGACAGCGCCCCCGGTAGTCGCTGGAAGATCCCCGGCGATTCGAGGTTGGCGGTCGGGTCGCGCGGAGCAAGCCCGTCCTGCACCAGGAACCGGTGGAACATCGTCGCAGCGGACAGCTTGCGGGAAACGGTCGTCGTCGCCAGAAGCTGCGCCCGCAGCCCGGTCAGGTAGCGGAGCACGACGTCCTGAGAGACCTGCCCGAAGTCCGCCACCCCCAGCGACCCGACGAACCGGGCGTACTGCCGCAAGTCGCGCTCATACGCCTGCACGGTGTTGGCGGACAACTGGCGCTCGACATGCAGGTGATCGGTGAACGCACCAATAGGGAGCGCCATCGAGGGAGGCAGGTCAGCGAGGCGAGGGATAGTTTGCTGCGACACGGCTATGTAGACTTCAGACTTGAGATTCTAGATTGCAGATTTCGGGTGCCCCACTGCGCACAGTCCTCATCCGGTCCGCCGCGAGCCCCCAGTCCGGAATCCAAAATCTGAAATCTGCAATCCAACACCCCTCACTTCCTCATCGCCTCACCCGTCATCGGGACAAACACCACCGGCAGCACTTCCTTCTTCTCGACCTCCCCGAGCTTCTTCTCTAACAGAACAAGCTCCTGGTGGTAGTCGCCCACTGGGATGACCATCCGCCCACCCTCCTTGAGTTGGTCGACCAGCGGCTGGGGGATGTGCGCGGGGGCGCAGGTGACGATCACCGCGTCGAAGGGCGCGTGCTCCGCCCACCCCTTGTAGCCGTCCCCCGCTCTGACGGTGACGTTCGTGTACCCCAGGTCAGCGAGGGTCGCCTTGGCGCGCTTGGCGAGTGTCTCGACGATCTCGACGGTGTACACATGTTTGACCAGTTCCGCCAGCACCGCAGCTTGGTAGCCCGACCCGGTCCCGATCTCCAGCACCACGTCCGTCGGCTTCGGCGCCAGCTTCTCGGTCATGAAGGCGGCGATGTAGGGCTGCGAGATCGTCTGCCCCTCGCCGAGCGGAAGCGGCCGGTCCTCGTAGGCGTGCGGCACCTGATCCGCCGGGACGAACCGGTGCCGCCCCACCTTCAGCATCGCTTGGAGCACGCGCGCGTCCTTGAGGTCGCGATTGCGGAGCTGGTTCTCCACCATGGCCTTCCGGGCCGAGTCGTGGTCCGCGCAGGCTCCGTCTCGGGAACTGGTCATCACCATCACCGCAGTCCCCGTGCCCGTCAGCACCAACAGGAGGGGGAGTGGCCCCTTCATGGTTTGCTCACTTGCCGGCCGCCGGGCCGTTGGCGCTCGACGGGGGGAGGGACGCCCGGTGCCTGCGTCCCTGCTGTCGAGAAAGTGATTGTAGTGGACACGGCACAGCGCTTCAACACCGGCGAGGGGGCGCAGGCCGGCTCCTGCCGCGCCGCAGGAGCTGCCACCGGGACACCTCGCTGGCCCTTGCGTGTTGGCACTGCCCAAGCGCTCTCCCAGGGGACTCCCTCAGTCGAGGCAGGGGCCCTGTCGTGCCGGCGCGACGGCTTGCTCCTGCGCACACGCCACGCCGGAGGCACCCGGGCTATCGGTGCCGCTCTCTCCGGGGTGTCCCTCCTTGGGCTGCAGCCACGCCCTCTACTTCTGTCGCGCCAGGACGGCAGCGGGCGTCCGGAATCCATCAGGAAGAGTGAGCGCCAACACGAGGACGGGAGCTTCCCCCTGGGGCGAAAGCAACTGCTTGACTTGCGCCAACGTCATTCCCTGTACCGGTTTGTCGTTGACGGAGGTCAACTGGGAACCTGCTATGAGTCCCGCTTGGTCGGCCCAGCCGTCGAGCTGTACCGCGAGGATCATTACCTTCCCGGCCGCGACGCCGAGGGTCACGCCGATCGACGAGACCGGGACTTGGTCGGCTACTGCTGGCTTGCCCCCAGGTACGTTTCCGGCTTCACCGGCTGGCGTGGTGGGCTGACCAGTCTCACCCGCCGCCGTTGCTCGCCCGCCCCCGGCATCGGTTACCTGGCCGCCGGCTGCTGCCGCCGCGCCGCCGGCCCCGGCCACCACGACTGGGGCGCTTTGCTCCTTGGCGCCGTAGTAGGGAGCGGTCACCTGGCAGGAGATCAGGCAGATGCCAGGCTTCGCGACGGGCACCTGCCAGGAGGCAGCGCCCTTGAGGTGGTCCATCGACGGCGCCAAAACGGGCTGCTGGTCTGCGAGGCTTTCTCGGACTCCCCTCGCCTCACCTGCCAAACCGAACACGTCCCCAGATGCTTTCGCCACGGCTTGGGGCGCGCCGGGAGCATCCTGCCCGGTGATGAACAAGGGGAGGCTGACAACGAAGCCCTGGTTGGCAGCGGCCGCTCCCGCAGCAGTGAAGGTGAGGCGCTGGTCAGGAGTAAGCTGCTTTGGAGGAAGCCCCGCGAAGGTCCACTTCGACTGAAAGTCACTGACTCGGTCGTTGGTGTGGTCAACGTGGCGCTTGTAGCTGTAGGTGCCGCCGTTGGCCGACCACGCTTCTCGCCCCACCTCCTTACCATCCCACACCCCACACCAAGGGAGTTTTGTCCTGCCCTCCGTTCAGCTTGCTCTGCCCTTCATCGAGTTCATAGTGGCCGTCAGCCACCGGCGCAGCCGGGGCAGAGTGAGGCAGACTTAGGCACAGGGCACCGATCACCGGCAGGAGAGCCAGGGGCACTGGTGTACGCGTAACGGAACTACTTCTCAACATGCAGCACCTCACGAGAGCGACAGGACAGGACCGAGGGTCGGGGCGGGCAAGAGCGGGGGGGGGACGAACGGACGTGTACTGGAACAGCGAGGAGGCAGCATATCCCGAGCTGATGTCCGGTGTCAAGACCGGCTCAGGCGGTCTTTGGGCGACGGGTCGCCCACTGGCCAGCGCCACCCAGCCGGCACACGCACGCCTGCACCGGACGCTGGCGCGCGCGAGCGTGGGCGCCTTGCCGAAAGGAACGTACAATGCAGCCGTCGTCAGGCCGTGCCGGCTCTCGCGCGTGAGCGGGGCGTTCGCAGTGTGCGCGCCCCCTTCCCGAGCGATGCCGTCGCACCACCCGGAGGAACGCAATGGATGCGCTGATGTTGGCCCTCGCGATTGCTTCTCTGCTCCCCCGTGGAGCGCACGCACAACCCCAGACCGTTCCCGCCAGCACGGAGGGCGTCCGGCTGCCCAAAGCCAACCTCGCCCAGCGGGAGAAGCTGGCGATCAAGGGCGTGGCGGCCAACACCGACCGGGTGCCGCGCCGGGGCAAGCTGGAACTCGCGGTGGCCCTCGCCGCCACTTACGACAACCCGTTCGACCCACAGCAGCTTGACCTCCGTTGCGAGCTGGTCGCCCCTTCGGGCACGAAGCTGACGGTGCCCGGGTTCTTTATGACGGAGTACGCTCGGGCCGACTCGGGCGAGTGCCGACCCACCGGCGGGTCGGGATGGAGAATCCGCTTCTCGCCCGGCGAGGTGGGGCGATACCAGTATGTCGTTTGCGCGACAGACCACAGCGGCACTGTGCGATCAGAGCCGCGCACCTTCGAGTGCACGGCTTCCACGGCCGACGGGTTCGTGACTGTGAGCAAGGCGAACCCGCACTACTTCGAGTGCGAGTCGGGCAAGCCGTACTTGCCCATTGGCTTCAATGTCTTCATCTTCTCGCCGCTGGGTCAACCACCGCCGAAAGCCCGATTGGACCGTTGCCTGAAGCTGATGAACCGCTTGGCCGACAGCGGCGGCAACTTCATCCGCTTCCGCATGGACTCGTGGTGGAACGCCATCGAGGGACCGCCCGATGCAGTCGCCGGGTACCTCGGCCCCGGTTGGTATCAGCAGGAGACCTCGTGGGAGATCGACCGCGTCTACGAACTGGCAGAGCAGCGCGGCATCCGGATCATGCACTGCGTCGACAACGCCAATGCCAACGTCAACATTCAGCGCGACGACTGGCGACGGCCGTTCAACTACCTCCTCAAGGAACTCGGCGGCCCGTGCGCCACGGTGGATGACTTCTGGACGAACCCCGAAGCAACCCGCCTGTTCCGCAACCGCCTCCGCTACACCGCCGCCCGGTGGGGCTACAGCGCAAGTGCCTTCTGTTGGGAGTTCTGGAACGAGTACGCCTGCCGAACGAGCAACATCGACGCTGCCAGCAACTGGCACGCGCAGATGGCACGCTACCTGCGCGGGATCGACCCCTATGCCCACCCGATCACCACCAGCCTCATGGGCGACGCCAGCCTGTACGACCGGATCTTCAGCCTGCCGGAGATGGACATCATCCAGGTCCACACCTACGCCCAGACCGACCTGGCCGAAGCGCAGGAGACGCTGCTGGCGGAGATGACCGCGAGGTACCGCAAGCCGTTCTTCATCGGTGAGAGCGGCATCGCCACCGGGCACGGCGAAGGCCGCTACGAATGGGACGCCGATGGGTTGCACCTGCACAACGGCCTGTGGGCGCCCACCTTCGCGGGTGCCGCCGGCGCCGGGGCGTTCTGGTACGTGGAGCCGAGCGTCGACGCCCGCGACCTGTACTACGTGCACCAGCCGTTGGCCGACTTCACGCAAGACCTCCGGTGGAACAGCGCCGACCTCGGGCCGGCCCAAGTCAGCGTGCCGGCCTTCGAGACGCTGCCCGCGGAACTGCACTTCACCGACTTCGTCGTGCCCACCGCCACCAAGTTCGCCTTCGAGAAGCCACCCGTGACGACCTTCGACCTCCGCCCGGACGCCCCTCTCGACAACGCCGGAATGATCCGCCCGTACCTGCACTGCAGCGAAGGGCGCAAGGCTCCACCGACCTTCCGCGTCCACTTCGGCAAACCGGGCGCGTTTGTCGTCCACGTCACCGAGTCCGTCGGCAACGACCAGAACAAGCTGCAGGTGTACGTCGACGGCAACCAGGCTGTCGAGCAGAGCTTCCCGGCAGGCAAGGGGCTGGGCAAGAACTCCAGCCACATCGCGCAGTACGACAACTGGAAGACCACGTACGACGAACAGGTGGTCGTCCCGGTCTCCGCCGGCGATCACGAGATCCGCCCGGAGGCGACGGGCAAAGACCGCCTGGAGGTGGGCTACTCCCTGACCAACTATCAATGCTTCGAGAAGTCCGCCCCCCTCCGCGTCACCGGCGTCGCCACCAAGGAGTCCGCCTTCCTCTGGCTCCAGAACCGCCTCAGCAACTGGACGACCCTCTGGGACAAGCGCGAACTCCTCCCCGTCCCCGCCGGCATGACCGCCACGGTCAGTGGCTTGGCCGACGGCGCCTACCGGATCGAGTGGTGGGACACGCGGAAGGGCGGCGTGACAGCGACGCAACAAGGCCAGTGCCGCGGCGGGCAGCTCCGGCTCGAACTGCCGCGGGTGGAGCGGGATGTGGCGTGCCGGGTGCTGCGGCAGGGCGCTGGGGGGTGACATCTGCGCTGTGCGCAGAAAGGTCTGCGCTCGCTGTGTTCCGGTCTTCTGACCGGAACTCTGCGCTGTGCGCAGGAACGTCTGCGCTCGCTGTGTTCCGGTCTCCCGACCGGAACACCCCGGCGACCCA
>Ga0210004_1000551_pt1 | contig 23192 bp, 19 predicted proteins | sample CryGey13umfilter_FD_185450 | JGI IMG/M metagenome (GOLD analysis project Ga0210004, IMG submission 185450) | Groundwater microbial communities from aquifer in Utah, USA - Crystal Geyser 4/8/14 3 um filter (SPAdes) (version 3) | ecosystem: Environmental > Aquatic > Deep subsurface > Groundwater...
GCAGGGATAGTGCGGCGGAGCGCATCGGGCCGAGCAGGGGGAGGTCGTTGGAGAACAGGCGCACGAGGCCGTCGGTGAAACGGATGCCGGCGTTGCGGTCGAGGCGGCGCGATCGGCGGTAGGCTTTGCACATAGCGGCGGAGCCGATGTTGTCCGGCGCATGGTCGAGGATGACTTGCGCCAGTTCCCACGCATCGCGCAGCCCCAGATTGAAGCCTTGTCCAGCGACCGGATGCAACGTCTGCGCGGCGTTGCCGATGAGGATGGTGTGGGGGAAAGTGAGGTCGGGTGCGCGCTTCAACCGTAGCGGGAAGCAACTGCGTTTGCCGATGGCGGTGAACGCGCCGACGCTGCTCCCGCAATCGGCTGGCTGCGCCAGTAACGTGTCGCAGCCGCAGTCGCCGAAATGGGTTTGCAGGAAAGTGAGGAAGGTCGCGTCGTCCCAGTTCAGCATTTCCTGCGCGGCGTCGTGCGCGGCGGTGAGCACCAGTTCGTAGCCGTCCAGGTAGGGCAGCAGCGCCATCGGGCCTTGCGGCGTGAAATGCTCGAAGGCCATGCCCGCGCGAGGTTGCGTGCAGTTGACGTGGGCGATCAGCCCGCTCTGGCCGTAGTCGGTGATCTGCGGCGGGTGCGCGGCTTCCAATAATTTGCCACCGTCGGCGACGACGGCCAGGCGCGCGTCGAGTTGGTGTTGCGTGCCCTGATGCTGATAGGTGAGGGTGGCGCAACCGTGGGCCGTGTTCAGTTCGGATACTGCCGCGCCATACAGGCAGCGGATGTCGGACTGGTGCAATGCCTGTTGCAACGCCGCATGCAGCGCGGTGTAGGGCAGTACATAGCCCATTTCGGGCACCTTCAATTCGCTGGCCTTGAGCGTGGTTTTGCCTGGCGTGCCTTTTTGCGTGATTTCGATTTCGCGGATGCCGCTGACATTGGGAATGGCCTGCCATGCGCCGAGGCGCTGCAACAGCAGGCGCGAACCGTAAGCCAGCGCCAGCGCGCGCGGGTCGCTGGTGTTGATCTCGGCTTCACGCGCTTCGAGCAGCACGACATTCAAATCGTTATCGCGCAGCGCCAGCGCCAGCGCGAGGCCGACTGGGCCGCCGCCGACGATGGCGACATCACAGCGTTCATTCATGGCGCATCACCTCCTCAATTTCCCGCACCGTCTTCGGCGCATCCTGCGTCAGCACTTCGCAACCCTTGGCGGTGATGAGCACGTCGTCCTCGATGCGGATGCCGATGTTCCACAGTTCACGCGGCACGTTGTCGGCGGGGCGGATGTAGCAGCCGGGCTCGACGGTCAGCGTCATGCCGGGCGTGAGCGGTCGCCACGCGTCGCCGAGCTTGTATTCGCCAACGTCGTGCACGTCCATGCCCAGCCAGTGGCCGGTGCGGTGCATGTAGAACTGTTTGTAACTTCCGCTCTCGAGCACCGCTTCGAGCGAGCCCTGGCACAGCTTGAGATCGATGAAGCCCTGTGCCAGCACGCGCACAGCCGCTTCGTGCGGCGCGTCCCACGGGTTGCCAGGACGGGCGGCGGCGATGGCAGCGGTCTGCGCCGCCAGCACGATCTCGTACACGTCTTTCTGCGCGGCGCTGAACTTGCCGTTTACCGGAAAGGTGCGGGTGATGTCCGAGGCATAGCTGGCGAATTCGCAGCCCGCGTCGATCAGCAACAGGTCGCCGTCGTTGAGGCACGCATCGTTGCCGATGTAATGCAGGGTGCAGGCATTGGCGCCGCCGGCGACGATACTGGTATAGGCGGGCTGGCGTGCGCCGTGGCGGCAGAACTCGTGCAGCAGTTCGGCTTCCACTTCAAATTCGTAGTGTCCGGGACGTGTGAAGCACATGGCACGTCTATGCGCCCCGCAGGAAATCGCTGCGGCACGGCGCATCAGGTCGATCTCGTGCGCATCCTTGATCAGGCGCATCTCGTCGATGAGCGCGCGGATGTCGCGCAGTGCGGCGGGCGCCTGGATGCCGCTGCGCGATTTCGCCTTGACCGCTTCGCGCAATTTGAGCAGGCGTGCATCCCAGTTTGCATCCGTGCCCAGCGGGTAGAACAGGGTCGGCTGGTTGCCCATCAGTTCGGTGAGTTTCTCATCCAGTTGATCGATGGGGTACGCCGCATCGAAACCGAAATGTTCCGCGGCCGCAGCGGGGCCGTAGCGAAAACCGTCCCAAATCTCGCGTTCCGGATTTTTCTCGCGGCAGAACAGGACGGACTGCATCGTCTCGCCCGCAACCAGGACCAGCACGGCGTCCGGCTCGGCGAAACCGCTCAAATAGTAGAAATGACTGTCGTGGCGATAGTCGTAATGCGCATCGCCGTTGCGCAAAGCTTCCGGCGCGGTGGGAATGACGGCGATGCCGCGCTGCATCTTTTGCAGCAGGCGGGCGCGGCGCGGGGGGTAAGGTGAGGTGTCAGACATGGGGCGCATTCTGCGTGGCGCGCAACTGCTTGTCGAGTTCGTCCAGGCGCTGCGGTGTGCCGATATCCAGCCACTGGCCGCGATGATGTTCGCCGCTGACGCGGCCGGCGGCGATCTGTGCGCGCAGCAGGGGCGCGAGCGGCGCCTTGCTACCGCGCGTAATGGCGGCGAATAAGGCGGGCTGGTACAGGCCGATGCCGCTGAAGGTCAACTTGGGCGCGCGGTCGGTCACGCGGCCGCCGGCCAGGCCAAAATCGCCTGCGGGATTGTGTTCCGGGTTGTCCACCAGCACCAGATGGGCGAGGTCGTCGTGCTGTTGCATCGTGGTGGCGAGTGCGGGCAGTTGCGCAAAGTCGTAGTCGCACCAGATGTCGCCGTTGACCACGGCAAACGGCGCGCCCTCACCCTCATTCCCTCTCCCGGCTGGAGGGGGAGGTATCAAAAGTGGCAACGCGAAGGCAATCCCGCCCGCCGTCTCCAGTGCCGTGCCTTCGTCCGAATATTGGATGCGCGCGCCCAATCGGCTGCCGTCGCCGAGCGCCTGTTCGATCTGTTTGCCGAGATGGGCGTGATTGATGATGAGGTCGGTGATGCCTGCGCGCACCAGCCGTTCGATGTGCCACACGATGAGCGGTTTGCCACCCGCCTGCAGCAACGGCTTGGGCGTGTGATCGGTGAGCGGGCGCATGCGCTCGCCTCGTCCGGCGGCAAGGATCATCGCGCGCATCGTTGAATGACTTTCACGATCGCCCCCTCGCCCGCCTGCGGGAGAGGGTTGGGGAGAGGGGATATGCAGGAATCCCTCATGCCTGAGTTGTTCCCGGGTTCTCCGCCTGCGCGTTCAATTCGAGCAGCAGGTTCAGCAACGGCTTGAGGTCGATGTAACGCTCGCACGCCTTCACCAGATATTCCATCACCAGCGGCATGTCATTCAGGTAACCGTCTTTGCCGTCGCGGTGATACAGGCGGGCGAAGATGCCCAATACCTTGATGTGGCGCTGCACGCCCATCATCTCGTAGTCGCGGTAGAACTCGCCGAAATCCTCGCGCACGGGCAACCCGGCCTGGCGCGCCTGTTCCCAGTAGCGCACCAGCCAGTCGATGATCTCCGCTTCTTCCCATTTGATGTAGGCATCCTTGAACAGTGAGGCGAGGTCGTAGGTAATCGGGCCATATACCGCATCCTGAAAATCGAGGATGCCCGGCGAGGGAAGAAAATTGCCTTTCTCGTTTGTTCTTTCTCCCGCTCGCGGGAGAGAGTTAGAGAGAGGGGTCTCGATATACATCAGATTGCGCGAATGGTAATCGCGGTGAACATACACGCAAGGTTGTGCCAGATTGTTTTTGATGATGCGCACAAACACCTGTTCCAGCTTTGCCTTTTGTTTCTCATTGAGCGTGACGCCCAGATGTTTGGCGATGTACCAATCGGGGAACAGATTCAGTTCGCGGCGCAGCAGCGCCTCATCGTAGGGCGGCAATTCGTCGGGTTTGGATGCCAGTTGTATTTTGATCAGCGCGTCCAGCGCCTGACCGTAAAGCGCGCGGGCATTGTCCTTGTTCAAGGCTTGCAGGTAGGTGGAATTGCCGAGGTCAGATAGCAGCAAGAAACCTTGCGTCAAATCCTGCTCGTACACATGCGGCACGTGCGCACCGGCTTCCTCGAACAGCATGCCGATATGCAGGAAGGGTTTGCAGTCCTCGTGTTGGGGTGGGGCATCCATCACCACTCTTGTGCTGCCGTCGGCGAACGTCGCGCGGAAATAGCGGCGGAAGCTGGCGTCGGCAGAGGCCGGCGCGAGCGAGAAGGGTTGATTGGGATACAGGGCGGAAAGCCAGTCGGTAAGCTGTTGTTGGCGCTGCATTGGATTGCCTTAATCGGGGTTTTGTGCGATTTTAGCACCTTAAATTATTCGGCCCGCCCATGCTTTTTCGTTCGAGTTTGATCGCCTGCTCCCTGCTGTTCGTCCTGCCCCCCCTGGCGCACGCCGAGACGTTGCCGCTCCGTCTGGATCGCACTTTCAAGCAGTTGCCGCCCCCGGCTGATACGGGCGTGGTTTACCTCAGCGCGCAGCGCATGGAGACGCGCCAGGGCAAACAGATCGAGGCCAGCGGGGAGGTCGAGTTGCGCCAGGACGGGCGGGTGGTCAATGCGGATCATTTGACCTACGAACAGGACGAGCAACAGGTGTACGCCGAGGGCCATGTGCGCATCGAGCAAGCCGATACCCGGGTGAGCGGACCAACCCTGCGCCTGGATCTGGAACAGCACACCGGGGTGATGGAACAACCGCAATTCGTGCTGGGGGAGCAGGCGGCGCGCGGTCATGCCGAGCGTGTGGAGATGGCGGGCAACAGTCGCTATACCTTCCGCTCGGCGGCCTATACCACCTGCCCGGCGGGCAATGACGACTGGCTGCTCAACGTGAGCCGGCTCGAACTCGACCGCGCGACCCAGGTCGGTGTCGCCCACCATGCCTGGGTGGAGTTCAAGGGGGTTCCGCTGCTTTACACGCCATGGATGGACTTTGGGCTGAACGATGACAAGCGTTCGGGCTTTCTGGGGCCGGTCTTCGGCAGCACCAACTCCGGCGGCTCCGAAATAACGGTGCCCTATTTCTGGAATATCGCATCCAATCTCGATGTAACCCTTTCCCCCCGTTTCATCAGCAAGCGCGGGGTTCAATTCAACAACGAATTGCGTTATCTGCAACCGAGTTTCAGCGGTGCGGTGCAGGCTGACGCGCTGGCGCAAGACCGGGTGGCGGGCAGGGATCGGGTCCATGTTGCGCTGCGGCACGGCCAGAATCTGGGTCACGGATTTTCGGCGGATGCCAATCTCAATGTCGTCTCCGATGACAACTACTTCCGGGATTTGGCCAATGACGTGAGTGGCAGTGCGCAGGTCAATTTGCTGCGCGAAGGCGTGTTGAGTTATGCCGGCGGCTGGTGGAATGCCTCGGCGCGGGTGCAGCGCTATCAGACCTTGCAGGATCCCCTGGCACCCGTGATCGTGCCTTATCGGCGCCAGCCACAAATCAACTTGAGCGCGCAACAGGCGCTTGCCGGAGCGGATATCGCGCTGACCGGGGAATTTGTGGATTATCGCCACCCGACTCTCGTCAGCGGCCAGCGCCTGGTGCTTTACCCGTCGGTCAGTTATCTGCTGTTGAGCGGTCCCGGCTACTTTGTGACGCCGAAACTGGGGGTGCACTACACCGACTACGTGCTGGGCGACAATAACGTGTCCGCGCAGCCCGACCGTTCGCGCACCGTGCCGATCTTCAGTCTGGACAGCGGGCTGATCTTCGAGCGCAACAACTCTTTCCTCGGTGCCGGCTTTGTGCAGACGCTGGAGCCGCGCGCCTACTACGTCAAGATTCCTTACCGTGACCAGGCGCAGCTGCCCAACTTCGATTCCGCCGAAGCGCCCTTCAGCTTCAGCCAGATGTTCAGCGAGAACCGGTTTCTGGGCAGCGATCGGGTGGGCGACGCGAACATGGTGACATTGGCGCTGACGTCGCGGGTGATCGCCGAAGCCGATGGCTCGGAAAGATTGCGCGTCGCCGTCGCGGAACGTTTCTTCCTCGAAACACCGCAAGTGAACCTGGTGACGCCGAGCGGCAACACCAGCCGCTCCGATATCCTGGCAACCCTGGGCGGCAGGGTCAACGCGGCATGGCGCCTCGATGGCCAGCTGCAATACAACCCGAATGTGGCTTATACCCAGAATTACAACCTCGCCGCCCGCTATCATCCCGAGGCGGGCAAGGTGCTCAATCTGGGCTATCGTTTTACGCGCGACGCTTTGCGCCAGGTCGATGTGTCCGCCCAGTGGCCGCTGTTCGGACGCTGGCACGGTGTGGGCCGGTTCAATTATTCCCTGCGTGACGAGCGTATCTTAGAGGCGCTGGGCGGGCTTGAGTATAATGCCGCCTGTTGGGCCGTGCGGCTGGTGGCGCAGAGTTTTGCCACCGCGACGGACGAGCGCACCTCCGGGGTCTTTGTGCAGCTCGAACTGAACGATCTGGTTCGCATCGGTTCCGACCCGCTCGATGCGTTGCGCGACAGCGTGCCGGGCTATTCCAAGCTGAACGCGGCAACCCCCGCCACGCCGTCCGAAGGCTTGCATTAATCTCCACTTTTTGAAAGAACACATGCTGAACAAAAGAATCGTGATGCTGTTGCTGTGCGCGGTTTGCGCCGATCCGCTGCTGGCCGAGACGGCGGCGACTCCGATCGACGCCGTGCGCGTCGTGGTCAACGACGATGTCATCACGCGGCTGGAGTTGGCGCAACGCATGCAGACGGTGGTGCAACAACTGCAAAAACAGGGCACGCAATTGCCGGAGCGCGGCATTCTGGAGAAACAGGTGCTGGAGCGCATGATCATGGAAAAGCTGCAGTTGCAGTTTGCCAAGGAGAACGGGGTGCGGGTGGATGACGCGCAGATGGAGAGTGCGCTGCAACGCATCGCGCAACAAAACAAATTCGATTCGCTCGCCGCATTCCGTAGCAAACTGGAAAAAGACGGTATCGATTTTGCCCGCTTCCGTGAGGAAATACGCGGCGAGATATTGTCGGTGCGTTTGCGCGAGCGCGAGGTCGATAGCAAGCTGTTTATCAGCGACAGCGACATTGAGGTCTATCTCGACACCCAGGCCAAACAAGGCAACAGGGGCGAGCAGCTGCAATTGGCGCACATTCTGATCGTCGTGCCGGAACAGGCGACTGCGGAAAATCTGCGCGTTCTGCAGCGTCGCGCGGAAGAGGCGCTGCAAAAATTACGCGGCGGCGCGCCGTTTGCGCAAATTGCAGCAGGCTATTCCGACGCCAGGGATGCATTGCAGGGCGGCCAGATCGGCTGGCGACCGAGTAACGAGTTGCCCAGCCTGTTCGCCGATGCGCTGGCAGCCCTGCAGCCGGGGCAGTTGAGCGACATCCTGCGCAGCCCCAGCGGTTTCCATATCCTGAAATTGCTTGATCGGCGCAACAACGATGCGCCGGTATTCATCACGCAGACCCATGCGCGCCATATCCTGATCAAAACCAGCGAACTGGTATCCGAGAGCGAGGCGCGCGACCGCTTGCAGGAAATCAAACGCAGCATCGATGCGGGCGCGGACTTTGCCGAGCAGGCACGCCTGCACTCGGAAGATGGCAGCGCGGCACAGGGCGGCGAACTGGGCTGGATCTCGCCGGGAGAGACCGTGCCCGAATTCGAAAATGCAATGAATGCCTTGAAAGAAAAACAGATCAGCGGCCTGGTGAAATCCGGGTTCGGCTGGCATTTGATCCAGGTGCTTGAGCGGCGCAACGCCGATGTCAGCGAGCAGCAAAAGAAACAGCAGGCGCGCAACGCCATCCGCGCCTACAAATCGGATGAGGCCTACCAGGACTGGTTGCGCCAGTTGCGCGATCGCGCCTTCATCGACTATCGCGAATAACGTGAGCAGCACGGAGCGAAATCCATTGCCCCCTCTTTCGTTCGCGGAGGGCAGGGCCGGGGGCAGGGACATCCACAAGCCGCTGGCCATTACGGCGGGCGAACCCGCAGGCATCGGTCCGGAACTTTGTCTGCAGCTGGTGCGGCTTGCCCTGCCGCTGGTGATTATTGCCGACAAGACGCTGTTGCAGCAGCGCGCCGCGCAACTGGGTATCGCCATCCAGTTTCATGACTACACGGTGGATGCTCCGCATTTCATGGGCAAGTTGAGCGTGCTGCATGTGCCCTTGGCGCAACCCGTGCAGGCGGGCCGGCTGGATGCGGCCAATGCGCGTTATGTGCTGGACACTTTGCGCCGTGCCGTGCAGGGTTGCGCATCCGGTGAATTCTCCGGCATGGTCACCGCGCCGGTGCACAAGGGCATCATCAATGATGCCGGCATTCACTTCACCGGGCACACCGAATTCCTTGCCGAACTGACCCATACGCCGCAGGTGGTGATGATGCTGGCTGGAGGCGGCTTGCGTGTCGCATTGGTCACCACGCATCTGCCGTTGCGTGAGGTGGCGGACGCGGTCACTGCGCCGCTGCTGGAAAGCACCCTGCGCATCCTGCGGCGCGACCTGCAACGGCGTTTTGCCATCGCCAATCCGCACATTCTGGTGGCGGGGCTGAATCCGCATGCGGGCGAGGGCGGGTATCTGGGACGCGAAGAGATCGAGGTGATGATCCCGGTGCTGGACAAGCTGCGCGCGGAAGGTTTCGATGTCAGCCCGCCGCTTCCCGCCGATACCCTGTTTGCCGCCCATCGTCTGCGCGGCTGCGATGCCGTGCTGACCATGTATCACGACCAGGGCCTGCCGGTGCTGAAGCACGCCAGCTTCGGCGCGGGCGTGAATATCACGCTCGGTTTGCCCATCATCCGCACCTCGGTCGATCACGGCACGGCGCTTGATCTGGCGGGCACAGGCAAGGCGGAGGTTGGCAGCCTGCTGGAAGCGATCAAAGTGGCGGTAGAAATGGCGCAGTGCGAAAAAACTTTCACCACCGAGACACCGAGACACGGAGGAAACCCAGCATGAGTTGCATCGTGCAGCACATCAAACCACGTCTGCTTTTGCCGTTCTCTGTGTCTCGGTGTCTCGGTGGTGGATTGTTCTTCCATGCATAAAGCAAAAAAAAAGTTTGGCCAGAATTTCCTGGTTGACCAAACCGTCATCGCCGACATCGTGCGCTGCATCCGCCCGCAGCCGAATGACAATATGGTGGAGATCGGCCCCGGCCTGGGCGCGCTGACCCGCCCGTTGTTGCAGCATCTGCATAAACTGCATGTGGTGGAGATCGACCGCGACATCATCGCGCGCCTGAAAACCGACTACCCGCAGGACAAGATCGTCATCCATGAGGGCGACGCGCTGCAATTCGATTTTGCGACACTGGATGCGCCCTTGCGCATCGTCGGCAATCTGCCCTACAACATCTCCTCGCCCTTGCTGTTCCATTTTGCCGCCTTTGCCGCGCGCATCACCGACATGCATTTCATGCTGCAGAACGAAGTGGTCGAGCGCATGGTGGCCGCGCCTTCGACGCCGCAATACGGGCGATTGTCGGTGATGCTGCAATACCGCTTCGAGATGGAGAAGTTGCTCGATGTGCCGCCGCAATCGTTTCGTCCTGCGCCCAAAGTTGATTCTGCTATCGTGCGCATGATTCCGCTGCCCGGGGAGAAAATCACGGTCAACAACGAAGCCTTGTTTGCACGCATCGTGGCGGATGCTTTTGGACAACGGCGCAAGACCTTGCGCAACACGCTCAAGGCCTGGCTGGCTGAAGCCGATTTTGCCCAACTGGGCATCAACGCACAGTTGCGCGCGGAAAATCTGGGCGTGGCCGAATTTACGCGCATCGCCAACTTTGTGAACGAACGCGTGGTCAGTTAGTTTCAGTTAGAATTACGCCCTGTTCACCATCACCTGCGGCAACCCATCATGTCCGACATTCCACCCATTGTTTTAACCTTTTCAGCAACCGATCCCAGCGGCGGTGCCGGCATGCAAGCCGATGTGCTGACCATCGCCAGCATGGGCTGCCACCCGTTGTCGGTGGTGACCGCGATCACGGTGCAGGACACCAGCGGTGTGGAAGATGTACAGGCGGTGGATGCCGACTGGGTCGTTGATCAGGCGCGCTCCGTGCTGGAGGATATGCCGGTCGCCGCATTCAAGATTGGCTTGCTCGGCAGCGTGGAAAACATAGCCGCCATTGCCGAGGTAATCTCCGATTATCCCGATGTGCCGCTGGTGTTCGACCCGGTGCTGGCTTCCGGGCGCGGCGACGAGCTGGCCAACGAAGACATGCTGGACGCCTTGCGCGAACTGTTGCTGCCACAGACGACCCTGCTCACGCCGAACAGCATGGAAGCGCGGCGCCTGATCGTGGATGAGAACAACGAGGCGGATGATCCGAATCTGGCCGAGAGCGCCAAGCGCATTCTGCAACTCGGCTGCGAATATGTGCTGATCACCGGCACCCACGAGCACACACCCAAAGTCATCAACACCCTATACGGAGAGGGCGGTCTGTTGCGCAGCGATACCTGGCCGCGCCTGCCCGGCATCTACCACGGCTCGGGCTGCACCTTGTCCTCGGCCATCGCCGCCCTGCTGGCCAACGGCCTGTCGATGGAAGAAGCGGTGCGCGAGGCGCAGGAATACACCTGGGAAGCGCTGAAATACGGCTTCCGCCCCGGCATGGGGCAGCACATTCCGGATCGCCTGTTCTGGGGGCGCGGCGACGAGGACGAAACGCCCAGTGAAGAAACACGCCATTGAAGGCAGGGTGCAAGCAGGCGCCCGCTTGGCTGCGGCGTTTGCTTTCTCTCCCAAGGGTTCAACATTGTTTTTCTCGTTTGCCCTTTACTCCCGCTTGCGGGGGAAAGTTGGATAGGGGGAATGCGGGGGAGGATTGAGGTGGGGGAGGAAGTGAGTTCCATCCACGGCTTGTATGCCATCACGCCGGATGAGCCGGATACCGCTGCGTTGCTGGGCAAAGTCAGGCGCGCCTTGCAGGGCGGTGCGCGCGTCTTGCAGTACCGCAACAAATCCGCCGATTCGGACTTGCAGCTGCAACAGGTGCGCGCCCTGCGCTTGCTGACGCGCGAATTCGGCGTCACCTTCATTGTGAATGATGACGCGCGTCTGGCGGCGCAGGTTGGGGCGGACGGTGTGCATCTGGGCTGCGCAGATGGCAGCGTGTCTGCCGCGCGCGGATTGCTGGGGGAGGCGGGGATCATCGGGGTGTCTTGCTATAATCGCGCGCCGCTGGCGTTCGAGGCGGCGCGGCAAGGGGCGGACTACGTGGCATTCGGCGCCTTTTTTGCGTCTGCGGTCAAACCCGGCGCGGTGCAGGCCGAGGTACAGATGTTGCGGGCGGTGCGGCGCGAATTAAGCGTTCCTATCGTCGCCATCGGCGGCATCACGCCACACAATGGCGCGGCGCTGATCGAGGCGGGCGCCGATGCGCTGGCGGTCATCTCGGCGCTGTGGAACGCGCCGGACATCGAACGGGCGGCACGGGATTTTTCAACTTTATTTGGCAGGACATCAGCATGACCTCACACAACGAAGAGCTCTTTACCGCGTCACAAAAAGTCATCCCCGGCGGTGTCAATTCGCCGGTGCGCGCCTTCCGTTCGGTCGGCGGCACGCCGCTGTTCTTTCAACGCGGCCAAGGCGCGTTCGTGTGGGATGCGGACGGCAAGCAATACACGGATTATGTCGGTTCATGGGGGCCGATGATCGTCGGCCACTGCCACCCGGAAGTGGTCAAGGCGGTGCAGGATGCTGCCGCGCAGGGTTTGGGTTTCGGCGCGCCGACGGCAGGTGAACTGGACTTGGCGAATCTGTTATGCACGCTCCTGCCGAGTCTGGAGATGGTGCGGCTGGTCAGCTCCGGCACCGAGGCGACCATGAGCGCGATTCGTCTCGCGCGCGGGTTCACCGGGCGTTCGCGCATCGTCAAATTCGAGGGCTGTTATCACGGCCACTCCGATGGCTTACTGGTGAAAGCCGGTTCCGGCGCGCTGACCTTCGGCCAGCCGAGTTCTTCCGGCGTGCCGGCCGAGATCGCCGCGCTCACCACAGTGCTGGACTACAACGATGCCGCCGGACTGGAAAGCTGTTTTGCCGAGAGGGGGCAGGAGATCGCCGCTGTGATTGTTGAAGTGGTGGCGGGCAACATGAATCTGGTCACACCGAAGCGCGAATTCCTCGATGCGATGCGTTCACTCTGCACGCAATACGGCGCAGTGCTGATCCTGGACGAAGTCATGACCGGTTTCCGTGTCAGCCTGCAGGGCGCGCAGGGCTATTACGGTATCAAGCCCGACCTGGTGACGCTGGGCAAGGTAATGGGTGGCGGCTTGCCCGCCGCCGCGTTCGGTGGACGGCGCGATATCATGAATTGTCTGGCACCCCTCGGTGCGGTGTATCAGGCCGGGACCTTATCCGGCAATCCGGTGGCGGTTGCCGCAGGGTTGACCACATTGAAATTGGTGCAGGTGCCGGGCTTCTACGAGCGCTTGGCGCAACGCGCCAAGCAGCTCACCGAAGGGCTCACCGCGGCGGCGAAAAAACATGGCATCGCCTTTTGCGCGCAGTCAGTCGGCGGCATGTTCGGCCTGTATTTCAGGAGCTCACCGCCGACTAGTTATGCGGAAGTGATGCAGTGCGACAAGGAGGCTTTCAACAAATTTTTCCATGCCATGCTGGATGCGGGGCATTACCTCGCGCCCTCTGCATTTGAGGCGGGTTTTGTGTCCGCCGCGCACACCGAGGCCGACATCGCCGCGACCGTGGCAGCGGCGGACAAAATCTTCGCGGCCTGGAAGTGATGGGACTGTTTTCCAAAGCGACTTTCTTCACCACGGTCAACCACATCAAGGATTTGCCGCTGCACGGCGGCAAGGAAGTGGCATTCGTCGGCCGTTCCAACGCGGGCAAGTCGAGCGCCATCAATACTCTGGCCAACCATACCCGGCTGGCTTTCACCAGCAAGACGCCGGGGCGCACCCAGCACCTCAATTATTTCGACTTGGGCGATAACCGCTTTCTGGTGGATCTGCCCGGTTACGGTTACGCCAAAGTACCGCCGGACGTGCAGGCGCACTGGGAACATCTTTTGAGTCAGTACTTGCAAACGCGGGCTGAACTATGCGGATTGGTGGTCATCATGGATGCGCGCCACCCGCTGACCGAGCGCGATCAGGGCATGCTGGACTGGTTCGCCCCGACCGGGAAACCGGTGCATATCCTGCTGACCAAGTCCGACAAACTGAGCCGCCAACAGGCCACCCAAACCTTGCGCGAGGTAAAAGCGTTTCTGGCCGAGCATTTCTCGCACTGCTCGGCGCAACTCTTTTCCAGCCTGAAAAAAGTCGGGATGGATGAAGCCGAGGCGGTGATCGCCAGTTGGCTTGCCTGAAATTCGGAGTGGTTTCGGTCTTACAGAGGCGTAGCGAGCAGGGCGATGCGCAAGGGGCCGCGCAGCGAATGATGAGATAATCATACTGATAGACGAGGAACGAGCGAGCACGCGACGCAGCGATTTGACCGCGCAGCAGCTTGGGTGAGAGCGAAAAAAATGCCCCTGAATCAAAGGGGATAGATTCAGGGGCAAAGGTCTTTACGAGGTAAAGACGCCCGCTCAGGGAGGAGAAACGGGAAGCAGCTTTCGCTACTCACCCGCTCTGACGAGGCTGTGCGAAAATAGTTCCATTACTTTACTAATTTGTTGGGAATCGCCATGCAAATACTCGGACAATATCCTCACTCACGCATGCGCCGGATGCGCCATGACCCGTTTTCACGGGACTTGATGCGAGAGCACATACTCACTTCGGCAGATTTTATCTACCCGGTCTTCGTGCTCGAGGGGGCAAACCGGGTGGAGGATGTCAAGTCCATGCCGGGGGTACAGCGCAAGACCTTGGACCTGTTGCTGAAAGATGCCGAGCAATGCGTCAAGCTGGGTATTCCGGTGATGGCACTGTTTCCGGTGATCGATGCGCCGCTGAAAAGTCTGGACGCACGTGAAGCCTTCAATCCGAACGGCCTCGTGCCCCGTGTGGTGGCTGCGCTGAAAAAGCATTTCCCGGAGCTCGGCATAATGACCGACGTCGCGCTTGATCCCTATACCAGTCACGGCCAGGATGGCCTGATCGACGACAGCGGCTATGTGCTGAATGACGAAACCATCGCGGTGTTGACCCGGCAGGCGCAATGTCACGCTGCCGCCGGGGCAGACATCGTCGCCCCGTCAGACATGATGGACGGGCGCATCGGCGCGGTGCGTGCAGCGCTGGATGCCGATAAGCGCATCCACACCCGCATCATGGCGTACTCCGCCAAGTACGCCTCCAGCTTCTACGGCCCGTTCCGCGATGCGGTCGGCTCCAGCGGCAACTTGGGCTCCGGCAATAAATACACCTACCAGATGGATCCGGCCAATTCCGACGAAGCGCTGTGGGAAGTCGGCCTCGATTTGCAGGAAGGCGCGGACATGGTGATGGTCAAACCGGGCATGCCCTATCTCGATATCGTGCGGCGGGTGAAGGATGAATACAAAGCGCCGACTTTTGTCTATCAGGTCAGTGGCGAATACGCCATGCTCAAGGCCGCCGCGCTGAACGGCTGGCTGAACGAGGAAGCGTGCGTGCTGGAATCATTGCTGGCGTTCAAGCGCGCCGGTGCGGACGGCATCCTGACCTACTTCGCGCTGGATGCGGCGCGGTGGCTGAAGTCAGGCGGCTAACAAAACTTTTACTGCGCTGATGTCCGCGTGAGTGTCCGGGTGGCGGCTACCGCTGTAGCGCGCATTCTCTGGTAGGACGATTAGATGAATCGGTGTGCCGGCTTCACTGGCCAAGGTGTAGCTCGGCACGGTCTCTTCGCGCCCCCCTATTTTCAATCGCCACTCTCCATCCTCGAATTCCAGGTTGTGCTTGAGCAGGAACAACAGCACGGCTTTGGCATCGTCGCTGAACAGGTTCAGGTTGATATCGGAGTCAGGACCCGCACTTCCGCTTAGTACCGATCCGGTCAGGTAGGGATGGAATGGCTCCAGTTGCTGCATGGCAGCGAGGGCTTCCTGGCGCAATTGGCGCAGGTTTTGCGGATGATCATGCTGCGGGAAGAGTGCCCGGTAGCTGTGCAGCGCTGCTTCGACTTCTTCATTACTGGGCAAATGTTGCGTTTCAAGTGCGCCGAGTTGCTTCGCCGCTTTGCGCTTGGCAAAGAAGAAATCCGTGATGCCGCCCTCGAACATTAACTTGGCCGCTTGTTGCGCGAGTTGTTCGCGCATCAGGTTGCGGTGGGGCAAGGGAGGCTTGCGCATCAGAAGAGCTGATCGCTGTCTTTTTCGGTGGGCTTGAAAAGATCAGGCAGGAAACTATTCCTTTCCGGCGGCAGAAATTCTTCATAGAAATATTCGATTCTCTCACCCGCCGGATCGCGCAAGCCTTCCTCATTGATGCGAGCGGTGACGATGCCGGGTGGCACCAGATATTCAATTTGCGGCTCGTCCTTGAGGATTTTGCCCATATAGTCCATCCAGATCGGCAATGCGGCACCTCCGCCGGTTTCCTTTTCGCCCAGACTGCGCGGGTTGTCATACCCGACCCAGGTGATGGCAACCAGTGTGGGATGGAAACCGCAGAACCAGGCGTCCATCGACTCGCTGGTAGTGCCGGTCTTGCCCGCGAGGTCTTGCCGGCCCAGTGCCATCGCGCGAATCGCGGTGCCGTGCTTGACCACATCCTGCAACATATTGACCATGGTGAAAGTATTGCGGATATCCAGTATCTGTTCCGCATCTTTCCCGGCCACGACGGGTACGGTTTCACTGATCAGGTTGCCTTGTCCGTCTTCAATGCGCTGGATCAGATAAGGATTGATCCGATAACCGCCGTTGGCAAACACGGCGTAGCCGCCCAACATCTGCCAGGGCGTAACCGAGACCGCGCCCAGTGCCATGGTTAAGTAGGGTCCGACCTTATCCCGATCAAAGCCGAATTTGGTGACGTAGTCCTGCGCGTACTCCAATCCGATGGATTGCAGAATGCGAATCGAGACCAGGTTTTTTGACTTGGTCAACCCTTGGCGCAAGCGCATCGGACCCTCGAATTTTCCTTCATAATTTTTCGGCTCCCACGGTTCACCGCCGGTATCCGTCAGATTGACCACGAGGGGCGCATCGTTGACGACCGAAGCGGGAGTGAAGCCTTTTTCCAGCGCGGCAGAATAGATGAAAGGCTTGAAGCTGGAGCCGGGTTGGCGCCAAGCTTGGGTAACGTGGTTATATTGGGTTCGATTGAAGTCGAAACCGCCCACCAGCGCATACACGGCACCGGTGCGCGGATCGGCAGAGACGAAGGCGGCTTCGACCTGCGGCATTTGGGTGATCTCCCAGGTTTCGGCCGAAGCTTTGCGCATCCGGATCAGCGCGCCTTTGCGCAGGCGCCGGTGCAGTACCTGATTTTCGCCGACCAGCGCATAGCGCAAACCCTCGCCGCCGATCTCGGCACGCACTCCGCCGCCGATGTAGGCAGTGATGGCCTTGCGGCTGGCCGATAAAACAATCGCCGGGATCAACTCCCCATCGTGCTGCACGTCCCGCAAAGCTGCATCCATCAGGGCATCAGTGTCGTTTTTCTTGAGATCAACATATCCTTCCGGGCCGCGGTATTCATGGCGGCGGTCATAGTCGAGCACCCCTTTGCGCAGCGCGGCATAGGCCTCCGCCTGATCCGCCAGCCGGATCGTGGTGTGAACGCTGTATCCCTGTGTGTAAGCCTCTTCCTGGAAGCGGTCATACATTTCCTGGCGCACCATTTCGGCGACAAAGCTGGCATTGACCGCGAACTCCTGATGGTATGCAGTCTGCTTGGTCTGCAACGGTTCATTCAAGGCCAGATCAAATTGATCACGCTGGATATAACCCAGATCGAGCATGCGACGCAGGATGTATTCCTGCCTGACCTTGGCGCGCGAAGGATTGACAACCGGGTTGTAAGCGCCGGGTGCTTTGGGTAAGCCGGCCAGCATGGACATCTCGGCGAGGGATAGCCGGGCGAGTGGTTTGGAAAAATACGCTTGCGCGGCAGCGCCGAACCCGTACGCGCGCTGTCCGAGATAGATATGATTGATGTAGAGTTCGAGGATTTGATCCTTGCTCAAATTGTGCTCGATCTTGAAGGCAAGCAGCATTTCATTGAGTTTGCGCGAAAATGTTTTTTCCCTGGAAAGGAAAAAATTGCGCGCCACTTGCATGGTGATGGTACTGGCGCCCTGTTTGACGCCACCGGAGGTGAAGTTGGAGTAAGCGGCTCGCATCACGCCGATATAGTCAACTCCGCCATGTTCGTAAAAGCGATCATCTTCTGCCGCCAGGATAGACAGCTTCATCATTTCGGGCACCGCATCGATGCTGACCAGTTCCCTCCGCTCTTCGCCAAATTCACCAATCAGAATGTTTTCCGCACTGTAGATGCGCAACGGCATTTTGGGGTGGTAGTTGGTCAAGGCTTCCAGCGAAGGCAGCGTGGGATAGGTGAGAATGGCGGCAAAGATCAGGAACAGGAACGGCAGCAACGGCAGTAGAAGCAGGCCGAGTGCAGGATAAAACCACCAGCGAGAAGTCATGGCAAAGAGGATTAGGGATTGTGTACACTTGGATTATAACTTCGTTGGCCGGCAAAACAGGGTATCCAGAAAAAACTTTACACCCGCGAGAGTTATTGCTAGGATTTAAACCACTTTATACGGAAGTGCGCTAACTATCCTATGATTAAAGGAAATTTCGACATCCCGTTAGATTTTTTGCAGACTTCCACGCCGCCGATGATTGGGGTGGATATCAGTTCGTCCTCTGTTAAGTTGCTGGAATTGAGTCAGGCGCCAAAAAAAGGTGGGTTGGTTGTTGAACGATATGCGATTGAGCCACTTTCGTCTGATGCGGTCAGCGACGGCAATATCAATAATCTCGATGCTGTGTCCGAAGCGTTGCAGCGTGCGTGGAAGCGCATGGGCACACGGATCCGCAACGTCAGCTTGGCATTGCCTGCAGCAACGGTTATCAGCAAGAAGATCATGCTTCCCGCAGGCTTGCGGGAAGACGATTTGGAATACCAGGTCGAGACCGAGGCCAATCAATATATCCCGTTCGCGCTGGACGAAGTGAATCTTGATTTCCAGGTACTCGGCCCTTCACCCACCAATCCGGAAGAGATCGAAGTCTTGCTGGCGGCTTCACGTAAAGTTAACGTCGAGGATCGGGTCGCAGCTGCCCAAGCCGCGGGGTTGCGCACAGTTGTCATGGATGTCGAGCCCTATGCTGCGGAAGCTGCTTTTGAACAAATTCGTTCGCAGTTACCCGGCGGCGCCGCGGACCAATGTATCGCCGTCGTCGATATCGGCGCCAGCGTGATGAATGTGAACGTGTTGCGCAACGGCCAGTCGGTTTATACGCGAGACCAGCAAGTAGGCGGCGCCCAGTTGACCCAGCAAATTCAGGCGGCGTTCGGTCTGACCGCTGAAGAAGCGGAGGCCGGCAAACGCAGCGGCGGATTGCCGGAAAATTACGAGAGCGATGTACTGGCACCGTTTCGTGAGAATCTGGCGATGGAAGTTTCGCGCGCGTTACAGTTCTTCTTTACTTCCACCCAATATAACGAGGTCGGCTATGTCGTACTGGCCGGCGGCTGCGCGGCGCTGGCCGGGGTGGATGAAGCGGTGGCCACACGTACCCAGGTCAGCACGCTGGTGGCCAATCCATTCCAGCTGATGTCCCTGTCCAGCCGGATCAAGCCGCGCCAATTACAGGCGGATGCGCCGGCGCTGATGATTGCTTGCGGTTTGGCGATGCGGAGGTTTGACCCATCATGATACGCATTAACTTATTGCCTCACCGCGCAGAGAAACGTCGTGCAAGGCAGTTGCAATTTATCGTGTTGAGCGTGTTGTCGCTCTTGCTCGGCGCGGCCTTGGTGGGGCTGGTGCACGTCGCCATTGGCACCCAGATTTCCTATCAGGAACGCCGCAATGAATATCTGAAGCAGGAAACGGCGGTGCTGGATAAACAAATTTCTGAAATCAAGAAACTACGAGAACAGACACAGTCATTGCTGGCACGCAAAAATGTGGTCGAGAATTTGCAATCGACCCGCTCTGATGTGGTGCACTTGTTCGATCAGATGTTGCGAATCTTGCCTGAAGGTGTGCATCTCAAATCAATCCGGCAAGCCGGATTAAGAATCAGTCTGATCGGCTATGCCCAATCGAACGCCAGAGTATCGACCTTGATGCGCTCGATCGAAGATTCTCCTTGGCTGGACTCGCCGACTTTGGTTGAGATTCATGCAACGAATGTGGGCGGGGCGAGAATGAACGAGTTCTCACTTAATTTTAATCTGACTCGCCAGGAACCCGCGACAGCCAATGCGGCCAAGAATTGAGGTGCGCGTATGAACCTTCTTGAAGAACTGAAAAATATAGACCCGAAAAAACCGGGTAGCTGGCCGTGGCTAGTGAAGCTGGGCGCATTCATGTCGATGTTCCTTGTGGTTGTGGTGGCTGGCGCCTTTTTTGACTGGAAGGACCAGTATGAAAGCCTGAAGCGGATCGAGCAGGAGGAGGTGTCTTTGAAGGAGACCTATCTGGGCAAGAAACGGCAGGCAATAAACTTGGACATCATCAAGAAACAATTGCTCGATACGCAACAGTCATTTGGTGCCCTGCTCAAGCAATTGCCAAGCAAATCGGAAATGGATGCCCTGCTGACTGATATCAATCAGGCCGGCTTGGGTCGCGGGTTGCAATTTGAGCTGTTTCGCCCCGGAGCGGAAGTTCCGACTGGCGTTTTCACCGAGCAACCCATTGCGATCAAGGTAACCGGAAGCTATGACGATCTTGGAAACTTCGCCAGCGACGTTTCACAATTGCCACGTATTGTTACCCTGAACAACGTCAGTATCGTTCCAATTGCGGGAAACGGAGTAACGCCGGGTAGTTTGAGTCTGGAAGCAACCGCAAAGACTTATCGCTATCTGGATGAAGCAGAATTGGCCGCACAGAAGCGTACGGCACAGGCGGCGAGGAAGAAAAAATGAGAGCCCCCCTTACATTAATATTGGCAACAGTGCTGCTTACTGCATGCGGCGGCGAGGAATTCCAGGATCTGCGCGATTTTGTGAATACTGCCGGGGCTGATATGCGAGGGAAAGTGGAACCGCCACCGGATATCAAGCCCTACGAACCATTCGCCTACGATAATTCGGCTTCACTGCCAGATCCATTCCGCCCACGCAAAGCTGAACTGCGCGGCAAAGGCGGATCCGGAGAGAATCAACCCGACTTCAGCCGCCCCAAGGAGGAACTGGAAGACTATCCGCTGGAAAGTCTGAAGATGGTCGGCTATCTTTATCAGAATAAGGTTGGTCACGCGGTGATTCGCTCGGCTGAAGGCAAGATACACCGGGTCAAAGCCGGGAATTACATCGGTCTTAATTTTGGTCAGATAACTTCGGTGAGTGAAACCGAGATCAAAGTGAAAGAAATGGTGCAGGACAGTGCGGGTGACTGGACGGAACGAGAAAGCAGTCTGCAATTGGCCGAATGATTAGGAGCAAAAACATGAAACGACTTGAAATGGTGCAGCACAATCTCATCCGGGCATTCGCGATTCTGCTCGCTTTGTTTTCTTTCAGCGTGCAGGCACAGGAGGGAGGAGTTGGCGACGTTAACAGCATACAAACGATAACTGCCAGTTCCGAACAGGATGGCAAGCTGATTATCAAGGTCGGCCTCAAATCGCCGCCCAAGGGTCAGCCTGCCGCATTCACGATCAACACGCCGCCCCGTATCGCTTTTGATTTTCCCAATACCGAGAATGGGCTGGGTACATCGATGCAGACCTTCGGTGAGGGCGATTTGCGCAGTGCCAACATCGTGCAGGCGGGGAGCCGCACACGCTTGGTGATCAATCTGGCGCAGATGGTCGGTTATGACACCCGTGTCGAGGGCAATGAGGTGCTGATCACGCTGCAGCCGAAGGGGCTGGTTGGGGGTGTTACCACAGTTGCTGAGGCCCATTTTGCCGACAGCGCGGTGAGTGAGCAAAGCCATAGTTTGCGCGATATCGATTTCAGAAGAGGGGCCAGCGGCGAAGGGCGTATACAGATTGATCTGTCGGATGCGAATATAGGCATTGATATCAAACAACAGGGCAAAGCGCTGATCGTGGACTTTCAGCGGGCCACCTTGCCGCGCAACCTGCAACGGAAGCTTGATGTTGCAGATTTTGCCACCCCGGTACAGATGATCGATGCATTCGTGCAAGGCAGTAACGCACGCTTGTCGATTGAACCCAAAGGATTGTGGGAATATTCCGCTTACCAGACTGACAATAAATTTATCGTCGAGGTGAAGGAGGTGACGGAAGACCCAAACCGTTTGGTCAAGGGTCTCGCCCCCGGCTATTCGGGGGAGAAGTTGACCTTGAACTTCCAGAACATCTCGACACGTGAAGCCTTGAGCGTGATTGCGGATTTTACCGGGCTGAATATGGTCATCAGCGACACTGTTTCTGGCAGTTTGACCCTGCGCCTGAAGGATGTACCGTGGGATCAGGCGTTTGAGATCATCCTGCAAAGCCGGGGCTTGGACATGCGCAAGAATGGCAACGTGATCCAGGTTGCGCCACGCGAGGAGATTGCGGCCAAAGAGAAGATCGAGTTCTCTGCGCGGCAGGAAATCACCGAGCTGGAACCGTTGCGGACAGAGAATTTCCAGCTTTCCTATGCCAAGGCGGCGGATATTGTCGCGCTGATCTCGAATGATAAGCAAAAAATTCTGTCAAAACGCGGCAGCTCAAACTTCGATTTGAGAACCAATATGTTGTTCGTCAAGGATGTGCCATCGAGTCTGGAAGAAGTGCGCAAGCTGATCAAGCTGGTGGATGTGCCGGTACGCCAAGTACTGATCGAAGCGCGTTTCGTCGAGGCTGGAGAGACATTTAACCAGACCTTGGGTGGCAGGCTGGCTGCTGCAGGGCCGACGCAAGCTCAAGGCGGCTCTTCAATTGGAAGCCTAGGCAGGGTGAGTGCATCAGGCGGCAGCCTGAATTTGCCCGGCGCGACTTCGGGCTTGGGCGGTTTGACCATGACGTTGTTCAATGCCGCAGCCACCAAAACCCTGACCCTGGAGCTGAATGCTTCCGCCATTGATGGCACCACCAAGAACATCGCCAGCCCACGGGTGGTGACCAGCGATAAAACTGCGGCAACCATCGAGTCCGGGGTTGAAGTCCCTTACCAGCAGGCGAGCAGCAGCGGCGCCACCAACGTGGCTTTCAAGAAGGCCGTACTGGGCCTGACCGTTACGCCGCAAATTACACCGGAAGATAGCGTAACCATGAAGATCAGTGTCAGCCAGGATTCGGTCGGTAACATTTTCTCTGGCGTACCCAGCATCAACACCAAGAAAGTGGATACCCAGGTGCTGGTGGATAATGGCGGAACAGTGGTAATTGGTGGCGTCTACACGCAAGACGAGTCGGACTCCACCACGAAGGTGCCAGGATTGGGTGATATTCCGGTGCTGGGATGGTTGTTTAAGAACAATACACGGGTAAAGAGCAAAAAAGAATTGCTGGTTTTCATCACGCCGAAGATTTTAAAGGACACCCTCGGATCAAACTAGAACTGCGGTAGCAGATCGATCAGAAGCCCGGCGCAAGCCGGGCTTTGTTTTACGGCAGAGAAGCGTAATTCGGCTACAATTTCCGCAATGATCACCAATCTCCCTTTCAAGCAAACGTCAGGCAATATCGTCCTGGTCGGTATGCCCGGTAGCGGCAAGACGACTGTCGGCAGGCTTCTGGCAAAAAAACTGCAAAAGACCTTCATCGACAGCGACGAGGAAATCCAGCATCGTACCGGTGTGACGATCCCCCACATATTTGATGTGGAGGGCGAGGCCGGTTTCCGTCAGCGCGAAAGCGCGGCGCTGGAAGAATTGGCGCAGCGCAGGAACATCGTACTGGCCACCGGGGGCGGTGCGCCGTTGAGTCCCGCCAATCGGGCGGTGCTCAAACAGTGCGGTGTGGTCGTGTATCTGAAAAGCAGCGTGCATGATCTTTGGCATCGTACCCGCCACGATCACAACCGCCCGCTGTTGCAAACTGCAGACCTCCATGCAAAGTTACAATCCTTGTATGAACAACGTGACCCATGCTATCTGGAGATTGCCGACATCGTG
>Ga0210004_1000563_pt1 | contig 22969 bp, 30 predicted proteins | sample CryGey13umfilter_FD_185450 | JGI IMG/M metagenome (GOLD analysis project Ga0210004, IMG submission 185450) | Groundwater microbial communities from aquifer in Utah, USA - Crystal Geyser 4/8/14 3 um filter (SPAdes) (version 3) | ecosystem: Environmental > Aquatic > Deep subsurface > Groundwater...
GGGATGAGAAAGCACTGAAATCGTTTTCACCCAACTTTGCTGTCATCTCTGGCCTGGCTGCCATCGGAGTGGTCTTTATCAGTGCGGCGCTGAAGACCCACGTCCTGTTGAAACACCCGGAGTTAATCGGCATAGGACTGGCTGGAGCAGTCGCCTACTATCTCCTGGCTTATTTTATCACCTCAGTCTTATGTCGTCTGGGTCGGATAAAGTATGCCCAATCAATTCCTCTGGTCTACGGTACCGGAACAAAGAACCTCTCCATTGCCATCGTCCTGTCGCTGGCTAATTTTCCAAATACGAATGTTGTTCTGGGGGTCATTGCCTGCTTCATGATACAGATGCCCCTGGCCAGTGTATTTTATAAAGTCATCCCCCGAATCCTGAGGAAATCTGAAATGCCCCAGGGAGATACATCATAACTGTTATGGAAAAATCCAGATGAGGAGGTGAAGAATTTCCGAGATAGTCAAGACAAATCTGAATCCAAAGCTATAGCAAAATTAAACAGCCTAGTTTAAAGTAGGAGGTGAGATTTTGCCTGATAAATCAGGCAACTACAAAAATTTGGGGGTGAAGGGCTTCTAAAATGTCCAAAACTGAACGGAAAATCGAAACTAAACAGCATCTTTTAAAGTAGGAGGTGAACCATGCTTCTCCATGACTACAAGATAACCAGGGTCGGGCGCAGCTTCTGCACTCCGGAATGGATGGCAGTAACAGCTGAGCTTAGCGATGACATCAGCGAGGTTTTTCCTTACCTCAACGCTGTCCTTAAGAATGCGGTATATACCCCCAAAGTGCCAAGCCTTAATTTCAAAATGGAGACGGGGTTGATAAGCCTTGCGCCGCAGGAGATGAGTGTGGGGCAGGTGCTACGCGAAGAGGATGCCGTAAAGGTTCTGGATTATCTCAAGGGGTTAATAAATGATACCTGGCAGAGGCGGAAAAGCATCACCCCCATGTACAAGAGGAAAGAAGAGATAAAGGTGAAGGATGTAGTTGACTTTTTGCCCAAGAGCAACTGCCGCGATTGTGGCCTCCCCACCTGCTTTGCTTTCGCCGTGGCTATATTGAGAGGGCAAAAACGCTTGAAGGACTGCTCCGCTTTAAGTAAACCAGAATTTGCCGAAGATAAGGAAGCGCTGGCCAGGCTGCTTGGGACAGTCGGTTCGGAGGAAGCGGCAAAGTGAAGAAGTGAGTATTAGAAAGACTCTGAAGTAGAGACAAAGGTTCTATGGCGCAGAAGAAAAGGCTTCCCGTACTTGAACGCTTCCTTACCCTCTGGATATTTCTGGCTATGGGTCTGGGGGTGGGGCTGGGGTATTTTGTCCCCAGAGTAGCCGACTTTATCGGCTTTTTCAAAGTGGGTACCACTTCAATCCCTATAGCCATAGGGCTCATCCTCATGATGTACCCGCCGCTGGCTAAAGTGAGGTATGAGGAGATGGGCCCGGTGTTCCGCAACTGGCGGGTGCTTGCCCTGTCTCTGGTACAGAACTATATTATCGGCCCGGTGTTCATGTTCCTCCTTGCCATCCTCTTCCTCGGTTTCATATGGCCATATCCTGACTACATGGTTGGTCTTATTATGATCGGCCTGGCACGCTGCATCGCCATGGTCATTGTCTGGAATGAGCTGGCCAAGGGGGATAGGGAGTATGCCGCCGGGTTGGTGGCTTTGAACTCAATCTTTCAAATAGTCTTCTACTCGGTCTATGCCTATATCTTCATCACAATACTGCCTGGTTGGTTCGGACTGGAGGGGTCGGTGGTAAAGGTCACCATCGGTCAGATAGCTGAGAGCGTGTTTATATACCTCGGTATTCCCTTCTTCGGAGGCATGATTACCCGGTTCACATTGATAAAAGCAAAAGGACGCGAGTGGTACGAGGGCAAGTTCATCCCTAAGATAAGCCCAATCACATTAGCGGCTTTACTTTTTACCATTGTGGTGATGTTCTCCCTCAAGGGTGAACTTATCGTGCAAATACCGCTGGATGTGGTTCGCATCGCGGTTCCGCTCCTCATCTACTTTGTGGTAATGTTCTTGGTTTCGTTCTTTATGGCTAAGAAGATAGGCGCCGACTATCCTAAGACAGCGAGCATCGCCTTCACCGCTGCCAGCAATAACTTTGAGCTAGCCATTGCTGTAGCTGTGGCAGTGTTCGGCATCGGTTCGGGACAGGCTTTCGCCACAGTGATAGGGCCGCTTATAGAGGTCCCAGTCCTCATCAGCCTGGTCAATGTGGCTCTTCGGTTCCGCCGGCGCTACTTCCCCACCGAAATAGCCACGCCCGAACTGACAAAAGGAGCGGGAAATGCTTAAATTGAAGAAGAGAAAGGAGCTACAATGAATATGGTAACCAAGACTTTATCTCACATCCTCCTGGTGTGCCTAGCCCTGTCTCTAATGGTAGGTTGTGCGTCGTCTACTACACCTCCGCCTTCAGACACGTCTTTGGGTCCCGCCGACAGGGTCGATGTTGTTTACTTTTACCACACACCTCGCTGCCCACGCTGTATCCATGCGGAAGAGGACATTTGCTATACCGTGGAAACTTACTTCGCCGATGAGTTGGCTAGTGGCAAGGTGACTTTTCAGGTGCTTGATGTACAGGACGAAGAAAACGCTGCCATTGTCAACAAATATAGGGCTTATACATCATCTCTGTTTATCAACACGATAAGAGATGGCACTGACCACATCGAAGAAGTGACGTATATTTGGCTCCTCCTGGGTAATGATGAGGCATTCACCGAGGCAGTGAGAAGTAAGATTGAGAAAAGCCTCAAGGGGGAGGAGTGATGGATTTGGGTAGCATCACGGGAAACCTTAATATCCCGGTCCTCTCTGCACTCTTTCTGGGGTTGCTGGCTGCCATTAGCCCCTGCCCTATGGCTACTAACATTGCTGCCGTAGCGTATGTCAGCCGCAGAGTGACAGACCGCAGATACGCTGTTATGACTGCAGCACTCTATACACTGGGGCGCATGATTTCCTATTCCGTCCTTGGTATCCTGATCATCATGGCTGGCCTTGAAATCCCCGGACTCGCCTCATTTCTTCAGGATTTCGGCGAAGAAATCCTGGGACCACTTCTAATTATAGTAGGACTGATAATGCTAAACATCGATCGTCTTTCTTTCAGCCTGGGAGGTGGAAAGCTATCTTCAATAGGAGGAAAGGTCGCTGATTTGGGGATGATAGGTGGGTTACTATTAGGTATACTTTTCGCTCTAGCCTTTTGCCCTTATAGCGCTGTTCTATTCTTTGGATTATTGATACCTTTGGCTCTTAAGACTACCGGCGGTGTGACACTGCCAGCGGTGTTTGCTATTGGCACTGGACTCCCCGTTTTAGTATTTGGCATGCTTCTATCCATTGGCGTGTCCAGGGTTTCTACCTGGCTCAACACGCTTACCCGTGCTGAGAAAATAATTCATGTGGTAGTTTCCATTATCTTTATCGGGATAGGAATATATTATGTGGTGCTCTGGATACAGACTTGAGGCTTACAAGACTACGCTTTCCTCTAACCTCTTGGGCAACAGACTGGGGTGCTCTCCCCAAGAGGGTAAATTAAGCTACAGGGAGACATCTAATCCATGAAACAACAGTCAAAAACGGGCTGGCAAAGAAACTTGGTAACCTCAGGACCAAGCATATTTTTGGGGCTGACCCTGCTGGCATCAGGCACTGGGAAAGCACTTATCTTTGGAGAATTGCCTGGGGAACTGGAATTTATTGATGTCTTGTTGGGACCTTTCTATACTCCCACAACGGTTTACCTTATTTTTTATTGCCTTCCCTGGGCAGAGATAGCTCTGGGTGCTCTTCTACTTCTAGGTGTGTTTCCCAGAATTGCCGCAGCTTTATGTCTTCCGCTTACAATTGGATTCATGGCCAGTAATTCTTATGCGCTGAGCCGGGGTATAGAACAGTTTTCAACATGCGCCCATTGCTTTGGTAAGTGGGAGATATTGTTCGGAGCGATGTCACCGCTCCAAGCTCTATGCTTTGACATTGTGCTTTTTAGCTTAGCTCTGATTATATTGCTGTTTCATCCTACCGGAGTTCTACATTCTCGCCCCTGGTTTATTAAGAGCAGAAAGGAGGAGCCCAAATAAAACGAGCTTTCTTTAAGGTAAATAAAGGGATAACTAGCATAACCGTTTTAGCCATCACTATCCTCTTCATAGGCAGCTGCGTTCCGGCCAACCAGCCTCCAGTCATTACCAGCCTGCAAGCTGAGCGAGAGATGGTTCTTACTCTAGAGAGGTGCCAGGTTGAGTGTATTGCTTCAGACCCTGAGGGTGGTGAGCTAAGCTACGAGTGGCAAGCTAGCGGAGGCAATATCTCAAGCGAAGAAGCCATAGCTACCTGGGCTGCTCCCGATGAAGTTGGTGAATATGTTGTCTCGGTCAATGTGACTGATGTGGATGGTAATTCAGCCACACAATCGGTCAACATTGTTGTAAGAGAGAATCGTTCGCCAGAAATTGTTGATTTCAGAGCCAGTAAGGAATGGGTTGTTCCTTCGGGTAATTGCACGATCATCTGTGAAGCCTCAGACCCGGATAACGATAGCTTGAGCTATGAATGGTTAGCCAGTGGAGGCAATATCACAGGCAAAGGAGATACCATGACCTGGGTTGCTCCTCAAGAGACAGGCAATTATACCGTTACTGTGGTGGTTACAGATGAGTTCGGAGGCGAAAGCTCAGCATCATTGTCTATCAGGGTAGCGTTCAACAAGCCGCCAATTATTGAGAAATTAACTGTCACCACTGAACACAAATACCTGAGGAAAATACTCGGGGGATACAAAATCGGGCAGGGCCAGAGTTGTAAAATTAAGTGCAGTGCCTCGGATCCAGATGGCGATGAGCTATTCTATGAATGGTCAACTGATGGAGGTGGCATTTCTGGAAAGGGCGCTACAGTTACTTTTACTGCAGCGCGCTGGTCAGGCAAAGTTACTGTCACGGTAACTGTGTCTGATATTAATGGCGGTACAGCTACCGACAGTATAGCTTTCACGGTTGTGAGCCTCACATCATGTATGTGGTGAATGTTACTATAAAACCACGCCAAGCATCCTCATCCCGACATAGACCATAATGGCGATAAAGACATATCTCAGTCGTTTTGCCGACAGAGCATGTGACGCCTTGGCCCCAAGCTGTGCCATAGGCACACTGGTAGCCGCTAAACATAACCAGATGGGTAAACTCACGTATCCCACCGAATACGGAAGGGCAGATATTCCCACACCATTCACAATATAGCCAATAACACCTCCAAGGCTAGTGAATATTATCATCGCTGTAGAGGTGCCCACAGCCAAATGCATCGGAAAACCAAATGCCAATGCCAGCAAAGGAACTGCTAATATTCCCCCACCAATGCCAGTTAACCCGGTTATCATTCCTATGGGAAAGCCACAGAGAGCTAAAGGAAACAAGCTCTCCTTTTGCTCTCCCCTCTCCTTGGTTAAATTCAGTGTCGTATCCAGACCCATCCACAAAGCCACAGCAAGAACCACCGCACCAAAACCGACTCTCAGTGCTTCGCCAGGGAGATGAACTGCCAGAGTAGCCCCAAGTAAAGCCCCTGCCAGCCCACACAAGCCCAACCCCAGAGCCACCTTCCAGCGAACTGCCCCCCTCCTGTTATGCCCTAAAGCACCGCTTATCGCCGTGGGCAGAATTGCCAGCAAATTCGTCCCAAAGGCTATCTTTATCGCCATATCGGGGGAAATGCCCATATCCACAATTACCCAGTAGGTAACCGGAACGGTGATAAAGGCACCCCCAACTCCAAGCAAACCACTGGCAAAGCCAACGCCTACGCCGGTGGCTAACAATATGAGGATGTGCGCTGTTGTCAAGGTTTCTCTAACTTTAGCTTGCCTTCAAGCCAGCCAACTTTGATATCGCTCTTTTCATCTACAGTGGGGACATAAGGCTTGATATCCAGAAGAGGAGTGCCATCTATAGCGTCAAGGTCTTTCACCTTCAAGGTATTCCCTTTCCTGGCTACCAGCCTCACCACCGATACCCCCAGCGAGCAGGGCCTATTTGGCGACCTTGTGGTAAAAAGCCCGTGTGGCTTTGTATCCCAGGGGGTTCTGACCATAAGGGAATATCCCCTAGATTTGTGGAACCAGTATATCAAGACAATATGGGAAAATCCTTCTATGTCCTTTAACCCTGCTGCAAACTGTTCAAACACCTCCACCTCACCGATTTCCTCCCGACCACACCCCTGATATGGCACCTGCCCGGCATGATAGGGGGAATGAATTACCCCGATGGGCTTCAACTTAAGAATACCCTGCTCTTCCATATATATCTTTGGGAATTGTATCACCTGGGGCAATGTGTCACCAATCACATGAACGGGCACAACTTATTGACAACGCTGTAACTTATGGCGCATCATAACTGGCAAAATACGGCAGATAGGAGGTGGAAATGTTTTGCCCGAAATGTGGCACTGAAAATCCCGAATATGCTAAGTTTTGCACAAAGTGTGGTGCTGCGCTTGCTCCTCCCGCTGGAGGAAGTGAAACCCCAGCTACGCCAGCTCAGACCAGTATTGGCTTGCAGCCTAACATAGCCGGGCTTCTCTGCTATGTGGCTGGCTGGATAACAGGCATAGTTTTTCTGGTGATTGAGAAGAAGAGCACATTTGTGAAATTCCATGCCTGACAATCCATTATGACCTTTGGGATATTGACTCTGGTTCAGATTATTGTATCTATCCTTAGTGCTATTGCAGTGTCTACCTTTTCGTTTGGGCTGTGGCAATTTGCACATGTCGTTGGCATCCTTGTCTAGCTCTTAACTGTTGGTCTATGGATTGCTCTTATGGTTTTAGCATATAGCGGCAAGATGTGGAATCTACCCGTGATAGGCAATTGGGCTGAGAGGCAAGCCAGCAAAGTTTCCTAACAGCTTCAACGTCGCTGGTTAATTTTTTGTAAGGAGGCTGCAAGAGTGAATAAGGTACTGGGCGTTGTGGTAGCTCTTTTGCTGGCGATAACATTATTGCCAGCTTGTGAGGGTGGTGGGGCAGGTGGCGGAGAGGGTGGTGGTGCTCCATCTGCTTACACTGGGTTTATGCAGGCAGTGGAGGGACAATGGGTTGAATATGTCATTTCCAGCGATGGTGAGGAATACCATCAAAAAATGGAGCATATAGGACAAGACACAGTTGATGGAAAGACCTGCATTGGATTTGAAATGACTATGGCTATGCCGCAACAAGGAGAGACTATCGTGCAAATGTGGACTGATGCTGCCACTCACCAGCTGGTGAAGTATGTGATGAAGACGGGAGACCAGGTGATATGTATGGATGTTAGTCAAAGTCCTTATGAACCTCCAGAGACCGAGACACCTGGCCAATACAACCCAAGCCTCCCAGATATATCCTACGGGACATACACAATTCCCGGAACTGGGGGAACGGTTACTGTGGCTATATTTGATGTACCAGGGGGCGAAGTCTGGGTAAGCAGCCAAGTTCCCTTTGGTACGGTGAAAGTAGTAGCTTCGGGAACTACAACAATGTATCTTTACAATTTTGGGACAAGCGGAGCGCAGAGGGATATATCAAAGGCAGAGATGGAGAACTGCATGCAGATGCCTGGCTTCTAATCCTTGATAAACCTTCCTGTATCCTATTTGTCTACGATAAAGCATTGCTATACCAGGTAGCTGACCCAGAGTCAGTTACCTGGTTAATTTTAACTCCGAAGGTTGCTGAGTGGCTGGGCAAAGATATGCCAACTTTTTCAGGCACGCCTGAATATATGTTCAAGCAGTGTTGAATCTGCAGGATAGCTTTGAGGGGTAAGCCCAAGCCGGGTAATAAAAGAGGTAATCCTTCCTACTAAGTTGTCTTTATCGGTAGAAAAGAATAAGTGGCTTTTGCAATGGCAGTCACTACAGCCAAAATCAGGAATATAGGTTAATTCACCGCCCAGAGCTTGAGATAACAGACACTCCAACCTTTTCTCAGTCTGGCAAAGGATTATCTCTCGAATTTGCGCCTTGCTAAGAAGATAATCAATATGCCACCTTGGCTTTTTATTCTTGCTTAGATGATGATTTATCCTTGACCTAAAGCCACTCAGTGCGGAGCCACAGTAAGCATAGAAGCCCGCGGGGAAGTAACCCACTCCCAGACTACCCACCGAGATTTCCTGCCCTTTATTAAGCTCTATAATCAGGACATAGCCGCCTTTCACTACTTCCAATTATAGTCAGGGGCAAAACTATTTGTAATCTCACTTGCTTTTTTGGAAAGTCAAATCCCCCTTACTCCCCCTTTTCTAAAGGGGGATTTAGAGGGATTTTTATACGAAGTTATTCCCACCTTACCTCAAATAAGTGGGCAAGAGATTGTTTAGCAACTCCCCACTGTCATTGCGAGCGAAGCGTGGCAATCTCATGTCCGCCTCGGAGGTTGCTGAGCTTGTTCCGAGTGAAACGAGGAATTCCGCTTTGAGATTGCTTCGGTACTGACGTGCCTCGCAATGACACGAGGGACGCTCCTCAGAACGACAAATAAACAGCCTCTGGGCAGCGTTATTCTTATCTTGCTTTCCCATTTGATATTAAAGCTTTGGCCTTCTTCTCAACGTTTCTTTTATGTCAAGTGGTTGAACTTCTGGTTTGGGAGATTTGTAGACATTTACTGCTCTAAGCCTGGCGAATTGCCCTTCAATAGCCTCCATCGCCTTCAGTGACAATGGCGGCACACTACAGGGACGCAATGGGGTGTTTAGCTCAACTTCGTCTGGCGACACAGATTCCGCCATTCTAGCTAGCTCACCAGCATAGTGCATATTGGCAGCGATAAACATCATCTGGAGAACCAATTTCCCGCTATATTCTCCCCTGAATTTCTTGATGCCGCTCACTATGTCTTTTAGCCGTAATCCTAGAGCAGGTCTGTTGATTTGCTGAAATAGTTCCTCATTTGGAGCATCCAACTTAGCCACCACAGTATCAGCCAAAGCCAACTCCTGCTGCACTTCCCTTTCGTCCATAAACGCTGAATTTGTAAGCACAGCCACTGGAAAAGGTAAAACAGATTTTACTAACTCTATGGCTCTGCCCAGATTACTGGCTAAAGTTGGCTCACCCATACCGGAGAAGGTAACATAATCAATGTCCAAGCCTTTTACCGATTCCAACTCTTCAGCCAGACGCTTTGCAGGAACAAACTGTCTCCGCTCAGTTAAGGGATGCAAAGTTCGCCCCAGCTGGCAATAAACGCAATCAAAACAGCAAGTTTTTCCTTTGGTGGAGAGAAGGTCTATTCCCAACGATTTACCCAGCCGCCATGATGCAACCGGTCCATAAATAATGGAACTCACTGTGCTTAACTCTTAGATTCGATCAACTCCACCAGCACACCATGGGTGGATTTAGGATGGACGAAGATATATGAAACTGGTCCTATAACCACAGGCTGCTCAGGAGCAAGCCTCACTCCTTTTTCTCTCAGTCTGGCTATCATTTTGGGTAAGTTAGTTACCCTGAAGGCAACATGATTCAGTCCCTCTCCCTTGCTTTTAATGAACCGCGCCACCACCCCTTCGGGACCCGTTGGCTCTATCACCTGAAATTGAGTCTCGCCTATCATAGCTGCTTTAACCCTCATGTTCTCACCAGGCATATCCCATCCAATGTCAAACTTCAAGCCAAATAAGTCCTCATACAATGCTACTACCTGGCTCATATCCTCCACAGCAACAACTACTTCCTGTATCCCCACCACTCTCGGCTCTTCGCTTTCGTTACTCATCCCAAAAACCTCCTTTCAATATTGTTTTACCGAGCAAGCTTTCTCAACGCCACGTTTGCGGCCACTAAAATAGGGTCCCAGAATGGAGCAAATGGCGGCGAGTAACTTAAATCCAGCCTTGTTATATCATCGACCGTCATGCCATTCTGGAGCGCAGTAGCAAAGACGTCTATTCTTTTAGCCACCCCCATCTTGCCTATCATCTGAGCACCAAGTAATTTCCCGGTTGGTTTTTCTACCACTAGCTTAACAGTTATATTTTCAGCCGGAGGGTTAGGATAAGTATGACCATGTGAGGGGTGAACAACCTTAGAAGTCATGAAATCATAACCTTCATTAGTTGCTTCAGCGGAACTTAATCCAGTGCGAGCAACGGTGAGGTCAAAAATCTTGGATACCGCAGTCCCCACAACGCCTTGGAAAACATCGTTCCCACCAGAAGCATTCTCTCCAGCGACCCTTCCCTGCTTATTGGCGGTAGTGCCACGAGGAATATAAACTTCCTTTCCAGTGATAAGATGTTTTTGTCCTACACAATCGCCAGCAGCAAAGACCTCGGGATTGCTGGTCTGCATTCCCTCATCAACAGCGATGGTTCCATTCAAGTTAACTTTAAGCCCCGCTTGTTTAGCTAGGTCTGAGTTAGGTTTCGCTCCCATCGCCAGTAAAACAAAGTCAACTTCCAAGCTTCTATCAGCAAGTGCCACAGCTCTGACCCTGCCATCCACTCCTCCTTCAAATCCTTGAATAATGGCGTTTTTGATAAGCTCGACTTTTTTATCTTTAAGCTCAGCTTCAACCTTCGCAGCCATATCATCGTCGAACATCTTCAGAATACTACCCGGCCTTTTAATCACCGTTACCTCAAGACCCCTTGCCTTGAAAGCTTCAGCCATCTCCAGTCCAATGAGTCCAGCACCAATTATGGCTACTTTCCGAGGAGCTTCCTCCGTTATAAAATTTTTTAGAGCTAATCCGTCTTCAGCAGTTCGGATGACGAATATATTCTTGAACTCTATGCCAGGAAGGTTGGGCCGAGAGGGAGAAGCCCCGGTACATACTACTAGCTTATCATAAGGCAGCTTCATTTCTTGGTTACGGTCAAGGTCTTGTGCAAAAACAAGCTTACCTTCAAGGTCTATCTTGCTGGCTTCACGTCTCACCATGACATCAATCCCCCTGTTTTTACAAAAGTAATCAGCACTATAAACTACCAAACCTTGAACATCTTTGACCAGGTCAGACACAAAATAAGGCAGACCACAAGAGCCATAGGAAACAAACTTCCCCCTCTCCAAGACGGTGACCTCCCAGTCAGGCTTGTTTCTCCTGATACGACTGGCGGCACTCATACCGGCAGCTACCCCACCTATCACTAGAGCTCTCTTCTTATCTCGACTCACCGATTACTCCTCTTTTTTTATTCCACACCTCCAGCGAGCTATAACCTGCCCTCCGACCTGTTTTGCCATACCGCTCAATCACCAAATTTCGCCTTTATACTGGCTTTGCTTTTAATGACAGCGCCTGAAGAAAATTATCAGCAAAAGTCTTCAGAATATCCGAATTATACTTCTCGATATTACCTTCATCGCAGAGCTGAGCCAACTGAGGGTCGATGGGAATTTGTGCCAGCAGTGGTGTTCCCGATGCCTTCGCCATCTCCTCTCCTTTGCTCTTACCAAAAATTTCCAGCTTCTTGCCACTATCGGGCAAAACTAAATAGCTCATGTTCTCCACGACACCTAAAATAGGGATATTCATTTTTTGGGCCATCTTGATTGCCTTTCTTACCACCATTGCTGCTAATTCCTGAGGACTGAATACTATGACCACACCGGATAATGGTAATACCTGCATTACCGTCAACGGGGCATCAGCGGTGCCTGGAGGCAGGTCAACGACAAGATAATCCAGCTTGCCCCACAACACCTCCTCCCAGAATTGCGTAATAGCTCGGGATATTAACGGACCCCTCCAGATAACAGCATCATCTTCTTGAGGCAGCATAAGATTAATAGACATAATCTCAATGCCCGAGCGGGACAAAACAGGCAAAATTCCACTTTCACTGCCAGAAGGACGAGCACCACCCAACCCAAACATCCTGGGAACGCTGGGACCGGTGATATCAGCATCAAGTATGCCTACATCATTTCCCTGGCGGGCAAGTTCAATACCGAGAAGCGCTGCCACGAGCGATTTGCCCACCCCACCCTTGCCACTCATCACCGCAACCACACAATGAATATCGTTGACCTCCTCAGGCTTAGCCTCTACAAAGTCAACAGCTACTTCATTCACCTCGGGAAGCTTCTTAAGCACTGCTGCCACTTTTCCCTTGATAAACTGTTGAGCATCAGAACCTAAAGCAGTTGAAGCCAAGGTGATATGCACACTCTGGTCGGAAATAGCAATATCCCTAACCAAGTTCATTTTGGGAAGACTGCGCACCACCCCCGGAACAAATATGCTTTCCAGGGCTTGTCTTATTTGTTCTTCAGTCACCATTACATTTACCTCTCTTCTATATAACATAACTTCGTTCCCCGAAGAGTTTAGTCCCTATCCTCACTATATTAGCACCCTCTTCTATGGCAACTTTATAGGAATTCGTCATCCCCATAGAGAGGTATCTCATTTCCACATTGGCTAAACCGAGCTTTTTAATCCTATCAAATATTTTCCTCGTTTTGATAAAACAAGGTCTGGAATCTTCAGGATTTCCAAAACGAGGCCCCATAGTCATCAATCCCATCACCTTTATATTCTTAAGTCCCGAAATCTCCCTGATTAATCGTTCGGCATCCGGGGGAAGCACGCCCGATTTCTGCTCCTCTTCGCCGCTGTTTATCTCTACTAATATAGGCATAACTTTGCCAATTCGCTGGCACCTTTTGTCTATTTCCTGCGCTATCTCAACCGAATCAACGGTTTCTATCATGTCAAAGAGCTTAACCGCTTTTTTCACCTTATTTTTCTGGAGATGCCCGACGAAATGCCATTTCACCTTATTCCCCACCATTTCATAAGCCTTCTCTGCCTCCTGCACATAATTTTCCCCGACCATTTTTATTCCTGATTGAACTGCCTCGAGCACTTCTTCAGGCAACCTTGCCTTCGCTGCCGCTACCAATTCAACTCCATCAGGCAACTCATCCAGTATTTTAGCTACACTTTCCTTAATCTTCATACGCCCAGGGCTAGGGACACACTCTGCCATAGATTCTCTATCTCCCGGCTGACCCTGCCATCAGAGAACTCCACCACAGGTAACCCATTAACCAAAGCCTCAGTGACCACATTATCAAATGGTATCCGGGATACAACTGCTACTTTCTGCTTGGCACAATAGTTTTCAATCTGACGTGAATTTTCCTCATTTATATCGTATTTATTTATGCATACCAGGGCAGGAATGCCAAAATGACGACAAAGTTCAATAATGCGGTCTAAATCATGCATTCCCGACAGTGTTGGCTCGGTTACCAGCAAGGCTAAATCTGCCCCTGATAATGAGGAAATGACGGCACAGCCAATTCCTGGAGGACCATCAACGATTATGTAGCCCAAATTTCCTTCTTCAGCGATATGTTTGGCATTCTGCCTTACCAGTGCCACTAGCTTCCCGGAATTTTCCTGAGCAACGCCCAAACGGGCATGAACCAGAGGACCATAATGCGTCTCTGAGATGAACCAATGCCCGGACATGTTTTCCCGCATAATAATGGCATCAACAGGACAAACCTGTGAGCAAAAACCACAACCTTCACACGAGATTGGGTCAACGACATAATTCTCTATCGCCCCAAAGCGGCATACCTCTTGACAAAGCCCACATTGATTACATCTCCCACTATCAATATACGCAGTTTGCCCACTCCAAAACTCATGCTCCTGTTTAACTTGTGGCTGGAGAAGAAGGTAAAGGTCAGCAGCATCGACATCACAGTCAGCCAATACTTTCTTTTTAGCTATAGCAGCAAAGGAAGCTACTATGCTCGTCTTCCCTGTCCCACCTTTACCACTTAAGACTACGACCTCTTTCATCCAATCTTTTCAGCTATCTCCTTCAATTTTGAAGCTAAGGCTTCAGCTAATTCAGCCGCCTGTAGAAGCCCCTGATTTAATTCCTCGCTATCTTTTAGCCTGGCCTCCACCGCTAGCCTTTTCAGATCCTCTTGATGCTTATCACTGTGCTCAATACCGATGGTTAGTATTTTTTTCAGGGACTCTTTAAATATCGTCGCTTGGTTCATTTACTTTCTTCCGCCTCCTGCTCGCGTCTGGCATAGATGCGGTAGATCTTCTCCCCTCTTTCCCGGAAACATTCAGTGCATTGCTTACATCTCTCAGGTTGAATCTCCTCCAAACGAACTTCGAAACCAAGTTCTTCATACATATCCCTCATCCTTCGCATATGACTCTCACCATCAATAGCAACTTCCTGCCAGTCCATTATTTCGCCGCCTGATTTACCGAGACTATCTCCTCGATGTCCTCGAAAAGCTTAAGAAAGACATTGCGCCACTCAGGCATACCCTCTATCAAAGGGACTCCTTTTGAGTAGAGTGTGGCAATTTTTCTATCCAAAGGGATTCTCAGTAAGATTGGGAGACGTTGATCATAGCAATATGGTTCAATTTTCCCATCACCTACTCCAGCACGGTTTATCACCACACCGCAAAGAATACCCAATTCTTTAACCACCGCCACTGCTAAAGAAAGGTCGTTCAAGCCAAAAGGAGTTGGCTCAGTTACCAGAAGGCAAAAGTCACTACCCTTGACTGCTTCCACTACAGGACAAGAAGTCCCCGGCGAAACATCAATTATAACTTGACTCTCAGAATCAATATGCTTTTTCACCTCCCTTATTATCGGAGGAGCCATTGGTTGACCAATGGTAAGCCTTCCTTGAATTAGCTCGATATTCCCTGAATTACCCTTCTCTACTACACCTATTTCTTGCCCTTCTTCGGTGATAGCAGATTCAGGACATAAGTAAGAGCATGCTCCACAGCCATGGCAGAGCTCAGGAAAGATGAGCACTTTTTTGTTAACTACAGCGATAGCGTTATAAGCACAAACTTCAGCGCATTTACCACAATAGGTGCATTTCGTTTCATCTACCTTAGGGATAGGGATAAATACAGGATAGCTTTGGGTAATGTGCGAGTGAATGAAAATATCGGCGTTTGGCTCCTCTACATCGCAATCCAACAACTGCACTTTATTCTTTTCACTTAAGGCAAAAGCCAAACTGGTGGCTATCAGCGTCTTCCCTGTGCCGCCTTTGCCGCTGGCAACTGAGAGTATCATTCCCTGACCATTTTGGCACCGCAATTGGGACAACTTAAATCATAGCAAGGCGCTCCTGCTTGATGAGGAACCTTTGTTCCACAACTGGGACAAACGCAATTCCCACTTGGTCCTGCCCCAGGCTTATTTCCACCTATCCTCCCCCTACCAACACCACATCCCTTACCCACTCCTCTACCTGTTCCCGGTCCCTGACCAGAAGGTCCTGTGCCATCTCCTCTAGGCATAAATACCTCCTACTTCTTCTCTTTCATTAAACCATTCAGTTCTAATACAAATTCATCACATTGGTGGCAGTCCACACACTCCCGAACTACAGGTAGGGTAGCTTGTTTCCGAAGGTTCGGTTGTGCTAGAGCCAGGGCTAAAGAAAGAGGAAAACAGCCTTGTGGGATTTGGAGCATGACATTTGGGACAACTTAACTTAGCCCCATCCTCACCAATCGCTTGACGAACCTCAAACTTCTCCCTGCATCGAGTGCATTGATACTCATAAATAGGCAAAATTCACCTTCCTTCCTCTAGCTCTTTAATGCGCTGCTGGGTTTCCCTCAGTTGCTGCAACAGCATCTCCACTTGATTCTTGAGCACCTCTATTTCTTGCTCTCGGCTCACTCCTTGAGGCGCTGGCCCCGTCACAGGTGGCATTCCAGAAGTCATCCCCATACCCATGCCTCTACCCATACCACATCCCATGCCCATGCCTCCACCCATGCCAAAGTGAGCATCCACGCTGGGTTGGAGACTGGATTGAAGCTTACCTGCTTTGTAGGCTTCCACAGCATCCCTTATTCTACCTACAACTCCAGTAATCACCTGAACACCTGCGGCGGATAAAGTCTGGTAAGCATTAGGCCCACAGTTGCCAGTGAGAATTAACTGCACACCTTTGTTAGCAACCATTTGAGCGGTAGTAATGCCCGCCCCACCAGCAGCCATCGCATTGGAATTCTCCAGAGCCTCAAACTCCATCGTTTCAGGGTCAATAACAACAAAGTATGAACAACGCCCGAATCGAGGGTCTACTTCGGCATCCAGTCTGGGAGCTGTCGCTGATATCGCAACCTTCATAGCCTTGCCTCCTTTCTTACTCTTTCTCTAGCTCTTTTATTCTAGCATCAATTTGCTCCAATTGTCCTCTTATCGCCTCCGCCTGGCTCCTCAAAAAATCAAGTTCTTGCTCGCGAGTCATTTGCGGGGCATAGGGGTTTGCTTCCATCGGCGCGCCACCGTAGGGCATACCCCCAGCATAAGGGCTGCCTCCATAAGGCACGGCTCCAGGGGAAGGATAGCCTGGCGATACAGGCATTCCAGCAGCTCCGCTGAAGAAATAGCCGCATCTCGGCAGTCCCCCTCTCCCTAATCCCACAAAGGGCCAGGGTGGAGAACTTCCTCTGAAGCCAAATCCCCCGCCACCCCTTCCAAATCCGCCTCTTCCAAATCCATTAGGCATTTTCCACCTCCTGTTTATTTACGAAACTCTTCAAGCTTCCTGTTAACATCATCTAAATCATCCTGCAATGCTTTAGCCTGTTCCTCAAGCATGGCTATTTCCTGCTCCTTAGGCATAGGTCCCCAGGGCGAATATCCATAGCCATATCCTCCATAGGGATTTCCACAAGGCATTCCATATCCAGGCCATCTCGAAGCCCAAGGATTCCATCCAAACCAAGGCCACATTCCATCACCTCCTTAACAAAACTGTAAATTTACCACCCGGGGTAACCATAATAGCCACTCCATCGCCGCCAGCCACGACCAAAACCACGACCACGACCAAAGCCTCTTCCGAAGCCCACGCCAAACCCGGCCGACACCGGTGCTCCATAGCCCCCACCAAACCACCTTCCAGGTATGGGATTGGCAAAACCTGGCCTGCCAAAACCGGCACAAAAGCCAGCCGCTCTACCAGTCATTGGTCCCAACCCCGCTGGTCCGGTTCCATCTCCAAATGGCATCTTCTTTAACCTCCTTTCTATTTTTTGCTACCATCGCCGTCCACCGCGGAATCTCCTTCCTCTTCCCCTCCCCCAACCAAATGGCAGAAGAGGCATAGGCTGGATATTCACGCTGGAACAGACAGGACAGGATAAAGGCAGTCTGCTCACCAGAACCTCAAAAGGGACATTCCATTCATGCCCATCGTTACTGCATCTAAAACGCTGCTGAGGCAACCCAAAATTTCCACCTCCAATTTGAACTGCCTTACCATTGACTAGTGCGTCAGCCAGCTTCTTGCGTCCCGATTCCAGAACACGATGGAAGGTCGGCCTGGAGATATGCATTCTTTCAGCACATTTCTCCTGCTCCAACTCTTCCAAATCTTTGAGACGAATAGCCTCAACCTCTTCCAGTGAAAGGCGCACCTCCTGCAACAAATTCGCCGGAATTCCCATTGGTCTGAAGAAATTAGCATTCGGCAATCCAGCAACATATCGCAACTTAACCGGTCTAGACATCAAAAAGCTCCACCTTTCCGCTAGTAATTATGAACATATGTCAATAATAACACTTGGATTATTCGATGTCAAGTCACTGTACTGGTTCATATGATTAGTGACACTGACTCGTCTCTTGTCATTGCGAGGCACGCCTCCATGTCATTGCGAGGAGTGTTAACGACGAAGCAATCTCAAAGCGAGATTCCTCGCTTTCGCTCGGAACAAGGATTGCCACGCTTCGCTCGCAATGACAAGGAAGTATTCCTTAGTGTTATAAACTTATAATGTGTCACCTATCTACCTGAACTAGAACACTCGCAATAACAAAGAATGTATCCCTGAGATGCTGAGCAAGTACATCAACTCGCTTTATCATGACCAAAGATGCTAAAATAAACGACGTGGAAATTAGCTGGCTAGGACACGCCTGCTTTGTCCTCAAAGGGAAGGAGAAGACCGTTATTACCGACCCGTATTGCCCTGAATTAGGCTATTCCTTAGATGCGCCTCAAGCAGATATAGTAACGGTGAGTCACTTCCATCCCGGTCATAGTTATGTTGAGGGGATCGCCAATAGCCCTAAACAGGTTAAGGGTCCCGGGGAGTATGAGATAGGAAATATATTTATCACCGGGCTTGCTTGCTATCATGATAACGAGAAAGGCAACGCCAGGGGCAAAAATACCATCTACCTTCTGGAGACGGAAGGGTTAACTTTATGTCACCTCGGAGATTTGGGTCATCCATTAACAGCATCAATGCTAGAGGAACTGGGAAACTGCGACATCCTATTTTTGCCTGTTGGCGAGGTATCCACCATATCGGTGGATGTAGCTGTCGAGATAGTAAGACAATTAACCCCCCACATCGTTATCCCCATGCACTACAAGACAGATGTGTTGACTAAAAATCTGGAGCGAGTAGATAAATTCCTGGGCAAAATGGGAATTCATGACATAGAGCCCAGAGCAAAACTCTCTATCACATTGGCTTCCCTACCCGCTGAGTTGCAAATTATGATTTTTAAGCTACAGCAGGCTACTTGATAGCAAGGCTATGTTCCCGACTTCGGAATCAAGGCGCCGACGGGACATCTAGCCACGCATTCGCCACAGGACTTACATTTTGACCCGTCACCCAAAAAGGCAATTTTGACGCCATAGCCTCGACCTATCAGTTGAAGGGCACTAACACCATGAATATCCTCGCAAGTGCGGATACAAATTTCACAAAGGATGCATCTATTAGGGTCGTAGTCGAAGAATGGATTTGAGGTATCCTGAGGTAACTTTTCCTTTGCTAGCCTTAACGGGCGCATGCGTTTTACACTAACATGAAGATAAGCCATTATCTTTTGTAGCTCACAGTGCCCGCTTGCCAGGCAATTGCGGCAATCCGAATGATGATTGGCGCTGAGCAACTCAACTATAGCACGCCGCAGCTTATCAATCTCCGGGCTCTTTGTCTTTACCACCACCCCTTTCTCCACCACAGTAAGACAAGAAGGCAAAACTTTCCCATCAACTTCAACAAGGCAAAGCCGGCAAATCCCGGCAGGCTTTAGCTCGGGGTGATAACAAAGATGAGGAATATAAATATTGTTCTTAAAGGCTGCCTCAAGGATAGTTATCCCCTTATCAACTACAATATCTTTGTCATCGATTGTAAGAGTAACCCTATCCATAACCATTCCTATTTAGTAATCAAGTTTAGTAATCAAGGCTTGGCATACGCCAGCGGGGCATCTTTTCTCATAGATATGAGCTTCATATTCTTTGCGAAAGTATTTAATGGTAGTGAGCACAGGGTTAGGGGCGGTTTGCCCCAAGGCACAAAGGGAGCCAGACTTCACAGCTTCACCTAGCTCCAAAAGTAGGTCAATACCCTCCGGTCTACCCTGCCCTTTAGTAATGTCATCTAAAATCTCAAACATCTGCTCCGTTCCAAGCCGACAAGGTATACATTGCCCACAAGCTTCCCTCCGAGTGAAATCAAGGAAATAGCGAGCGACATCAACCATGCAGGTGTCCTCATCCATCACCACCATGCCTCCAGAGCCCATCATCGAGCCAGCTGCGGTGAGTGAGTCGAAATCGACACTCATATCCAGCATGCTCGCCGGAAGGCAACCACCAGAGGGTCCACCGGTTTGAACTGCTTTAAAAGCTTTACCCTCAGGAATCCCTCCTCCAATATCGTAGATAATCTCCCGAAGCGTCATTCCCATGGGCACTTCTATGAGACCATTGTTCGCCACCTTACCAGTGAGCGAAAAGATGGCAGTGCCCTTGCTTTTTTCAGTGCCTCTTGCAGCAAACCATTCTGCGCCATTGGCGATAATCAGAGGGATATTGGCGAAGGTTTTTACATTGTTGAGTAAGGTTGGCTTGTCCCATAGCCCCTTCTCGGCGGTGCGGGGGCGGGGGAGGGGCTTTGGCATCCCCCTTTTGCCTTCAATGGAGAGAACCAAGGCTGTGGACTCGCCACAAACAAAAGCTCCTGCTCCCTGAAAAATCTGAATATCAAAGTCAAATCTGCTGTCTAAGATATCATCGCCGAGGAATCCCTTTTCCCTTGCTTGGGTAATAGCAATTCTCAAACGCTTCACTGCCAGTGGATACTCAGCTCGCACATAAATGAAGCCCCTTTCAGCACCAATAGCGTAGCCAGCAATAATCATCCCTTCCAAGACTGAATGCGGGTCTCCCTCCATAACCGAGCGGTCCTGAAATGCTCCTGGGTCGCCTTCATCAGCATTGCAGATTACATACTTTTCCTCACTGGGAGCCCTGCGACATGCCTCCCACTTACGCCCGGCAGGGAAACCAGCACCACCAAGCCCGCGAAGTCCGGAAAGCTTTACCTCATCGATAACTCGCTCTGGAGTCATCTCAAGAAGAGCCTTACGTAGTGCCTGATAGCCGCCCACAGCAAGATAATCTTCAATATTCTCAGGGTCGATATTACCACAATTTCTGAGCACAACGCGCTGCTGCTTACTATAGAAGGGAATATCACGGTGACAGGGTATAGGTCTATTGGTAGCAGGGTCATGGTAGAAGAGGCGCTCTACAGGCTTCCCTTGAGGCAAAAGTGATTGGGCAATCTCGGACACATCGTCTGGCTGAACTTTGGTGTAGAAAATGCCCTCAGGCTCGATAACCACAAGCGGACCTCGCTGGCAGAAGCCATGACAACCGGTGCGCCTAATTTGAATGCTATCCCCTAGATTTGCTTCAACTATTCCGCTCTGGAGGCAAGAATAAATTTGCTCCGCTCCCCCCGACAGGCAGCCTGTTCCCTGGCAAACAAACACCGTATGTCCTTTATTAGGCACCTTGCTCTCCTTCATTCCATGTAGCAAAAAGCTCTCCTACCTTTTCCGGAGTCATCTCACCATGAACCGCGTTATTAATCTTCATAACGGGCGCCAGTGCGCAACAACCAAAGCAGGCAACAGTCTCCAGGGTATATTCCAGGTCAGCAGAGGTCTCTCCTTCCTTCAAGCCAAGCACTTTCTCTGCCTCTGCAAGTAGCTGAGGGGCACCGCGAATGTGGCAGGCGGTTCCACGGCATACCGTGACCCGATTTCTCCCCAGAGGAATAAGCCTGAATTGAGAATAGAAAGAAGCTACTGAATAAATCTTGCCCTCAGTCATATTGAGAAAGCTGGCCACCATTTGCACTGCTTCTTCGGGCAAATAGCCAAAATTTCCCTGAACCTCAAGCAATATCGGGACGAGCTCACCTCTACTACCCTGATAGAATGACAGTATCTCTCTAAGGAGCTCTTCCTCTAATTCGTCCACAGGACCTCCTCAACGAGCTCGAGTCTTGAGCCAATCCGAGGAGACCCAGGGTCTCCTCCTAGTAAGGGTCTTATCTCGACTGAAGGTCTCACATACACCGCAACAGATTCCACATCTGTTACACTTATCTGTGTCAACATAGACATTCTTTTCCTTGGCTTCAAGGGTCAGGGCACCTGAAGGACAGCCAGTTACACAGAAAGGCGAAGGACAGTATTGCGGGCATATTAAATTTCTCATCTCTCCTCCTTTATGCTAAGATTTTCTCCGCTTCCTCCATATCCGATTCCATCACATAGGGAATGCCGGAAACATCCGCTGCCTCTCGTGTCAGAGCGACGAGGTCATTTCTAGCTATGAAGTTAAGGGCAAATTTGCGCTCCCCAGCCATAAGCTGTCTTAAGCCAGTGGCAAGCCGGTCATAATAGGTATAGACACCCATTGCCGATGGCGGAATTCTTCCAAAGTCTTCCCCATACTTCCCTTTAAGCTCAGTTGACTCAATGAAAGTGCGAAAAAGGGCTTCCTGGCTTTCCGTACCTTTTCCATAGGTCTCCTCCAAAAGTTGCCCATGCGTCTTCCCTACCATAGCTGCAGTCAGGGTAGAGCGCCCCATACATACTGCTTTTATATAAGGAGCTCCCAAAGCTAGAGCCTTGAAAATGTGGTCCTCAAGAGCAATGCCGCCAGCTATGGCACAGCTGGGAATAAACGCTCCTTTTTCATCAAGCTTCTTAAGGAATTTATACAGAAGGCTTTCCAAGTAAACTGTAGGAATCCCCCATTCATTCATCATCCGCCAGGGACTCATTCCCGTTCCGCCACCAGCACCATCAACGGTAAGAAGGTCTATTTTAGCCTCCGAGGCATATTTCACCGCCCGAGCTAAATCCGCTGGTCTGTAAGCACCTGTCTTCAAAGTAACATATTTGGCACCTATCTTTCTCAGTCTTTTCACTTCCTTCAAGAAGGCTTCCTCATCCACCATCCCTAAGCGGGAATGCCTCTCGAATTCCTTTATTGCCCCTATTTTATAAGCTTCTTGAACCGCAGGGGCTTCGGGGTCTGGTATGACGATATATCCCCTTCGTTTAAGCTCGAGTGCCCTTTCCAGAGTTGGCAATTTAACCTCCCCACCTATATCCTTGGCTCCTTGCCCCCATTTTATCTCTATACCCTCGACACCAAGCTTCTCCACTGCATATTCAGGGACGCCAAGACGAGTATCCTCCACATTCGCCTGAACCAGCATCGCCCCATAGCCGTCATACCAATCCTTATATGTCTTCACCCTCCTCTTGAGCTCAGGTGAGTTAACAACCTTCCCATTTTTGAGCTCAGCATTGGAGTCCATGCCACAGACATTCTCTCCGCAGACAAGCACAGCGCCACATATAGCAATGGCAATGGCAGCGCCTTCCCAGTTTACACGGGCTATTTCTGTTGAACCCAGAGCACCAGTGAAAAAGGGAACCTTTAGCTTTATCTTGTTTCCACCGGCCCCTATTTCAGTCGAAATATCAACGGCAGAGAAAAGAGCCTTATCCGAATCTGCCTCGATGCCAACCGCACCG
>Ga0210004_1000564_pt1 | contig 22951 bp, 26 predicted proteins | sample CryGey13umfilter_FD_185450 | JGI IMG/M metagenome (GOLD analysis project Ga0210004, IMG submission 185450) | Groundwater microbial communities from aquifer in Utah, USA - Crystal Geyser 4/8/14 3 um filter (SPAdes) (version 3) | ecosystem: Environmental > Aquatic > Deep subsurface > Groundwater...
TAGCAATCCTGCGGCGTGCCTTTATAAACACCGTTCTGATGGCAACTCGTGCAAGCCACGCTGGTATGCGCGCCCGTCAACTTGAAGGCCGAAAGATTATGGTCAAAACTGGCCGGCTTCCAGGCGCTGGTGGAATGGCAGGTCGCGCAATTCGTGCCGAACTGTCCCTTGTGGTTGTCGTTCTTTTGATGACAGGCATAGCAATCCTGCGGCGTGCCTTTGAAGACGCCGTTCACATGACAAGACTCACACGTCACATCAACATGCGCCCCGGTCAACGGGAAGGCAAATAGGGAATGATCTATATGAACTTGATTCCAGCCTGCGGGCGAGTGACACGCTTCACAGGTCGTGCCAAGTTGGCCGTTATGTCGATCGGCCTGTTGATGGCATGAAAAACAATCCTTAGGCGTGCCGGCGAAAACATTATTTGCATGACATTTTTCGCAGGCAACTTCGGTATGCTTGCCCTCGAGCGGGAAGGTTGCAAAGTTATGATCTATCTTCGCAGGCTTCCAACCTTCGAGAGAATGACAGACCGCGCAATTCGTTCCAAAAAGTCCCTGGTGATTATCATCAGCCTGGTGGCAGGCATAACAATCCTGGGGCGTGGTCCGCAAGTCTGCTATGGTCGTACGCGCGTTTTTATGACAGTCGGCGCACGCCGCTTGAACGTGTTTTCCCGTCAACGTAAACGGGAACAGGTTGTGGTCAAATTTTGCGCCGTATGATTCAAGCCCATCGTGACAGTTCAAACAGTTCAGGTCGAATTCCAAAGCATGCTTTTGCGTAAAATCAGCCTGCATGTTGTAATGACAATTTACGCAGGTTGCCACATCAAAAGGATTCGTATATTTGCCGGCATGACAATCCGCGCAGGCAAATGAACTGCCGTCCGATTTTTGTTGGTGGGCTTTCAGCGAGAAGTTTAGGTTATCATGCGAAAAGTCGGTAGGATCCATTTGGATCAACGAAGCATTAGCGCCGCGATGATCGGGATGACAGGCATTACATTTGAGGGCGCTCCCCGAAGAAGAAACTCCCAGCAAACTGCCATCAGAATTAATCCGAAATTGAAGGCCAACAACAGGAGTTTGGGCTTGTAAAAAGATCCCATGCAAACTTTCACTCGACGCCAATTCAGCGCTGATTTGGGTATGGCAGGCCATACAACGATCCGCCATGCTATCGGAACTCCACGGCGCGGCGTGACAAAGTTCGCATTGTCCGCCGATCTCCGCATGGGATAAAACGCCGCCCAGGATGGATGCGCCGGCCTGGGCATTCAAATTACCGGCGCTGAATATGGAATTGCCGCCGGTGTAAAGCGCGCCGGCAATCGCCGCCACGGTAATCAGCACGATAATGGTAGCGGTAATGGAAAGACATCCCAGTTTCTTTTGCATGGCTTAATCCTCAATAAAAATCTTCGCAGTCAATCAGTTCAAGTTCCTAGCTCGGACAAGCCGAAAGAGTTTTACCGCGAAGACCGCACACCTGCCCTGGCGGGCGGTGCCAGGGAAGAACGCGAAGGGTTAAAAAGGTTTTCTCCCTGGCACTGCCCGCCACACAGTCCCCGAAGCATAGCGGAGTGGGAGGGCAAGTGTAGCGACCTTGCGCTCCCGATGCCCTTTCGGGTGCGCGGTGCAAGGGTCGGCGAAGACCGCCTCGCAATGACATAGGGCCGGAGTTTAACTAATCTCCGCCTTCGCGTGTTCTACCATCGGCATGACATTCCACACAATTTTGGAAATTAGAAATACCTTCTTCCCTATGTTTTGAAGCGATGCGCGCTTCAGTATGTTCGTGGCAACCATAGCAAGTATAGGTTGTGTAGTTGGCCGGATGGCAGGTGGCGCAGGAGACGGTTCCGCCTTCGCCATGATTCAGTGGGAAGGTATGCTTTCCATTGAACGAAGCAGGCTTCCAGGCGTCCGTGCTATGACAGGCAACACAGTCCGTGCCAAATTGACCGGCGTGCGCGGCCGGTTCAGCGTGACAGGCAACGCAGGCCAGATCCAATCCCTTGAATTGATTATTTTGGTGGCAGCGCTCACAAGCCACCTTCACGTGCGCGCCCGTCAACGGGAAGTTGCTCTTACTGTGATCGAATGCCGCGTCGTCCCATTTATTCGGCGTATGGCAGGCTGAGCAATCCGCGCCGAATTGGCCGTTGTGCTTATCGTTTTGCTTATGGCAGGAATAGCAATCCGTTGGCGTGCCTTTGAAAACGTTATTGACATGGCACTGCTCGCATTTCACGTCCGCATGTTTGCCTTCCAACTTGAAGGCTGAAAGATTGTGATCGAAGGTGGCTTTCTTCCAATCGGAGGGATCGTGGCAGGCGCCGCAATCCGTGCCAAACTGGCCCTTGTGAGCATCCCTGGCGCTGTGGCAGGTATTACAATCCTGGGGCGCCGCGGCGAAATCGGCCGGCGCACGCGCGCCCGTATGACACTTCACGCAGGTCGCCTTCGCATGTCCGCCTTCCAACTTGAAGGTAAAACTGGCGTGGCTGAAAGTCTTGCCAAAACGATCCACGCCGTCGTGACAGTCGAGACAGGCCGTTCCATAAGCCTCGACATGCGCCGGGGCGAAGACCGGGTCAATTTGACGGTGGCAACTGTCACAAGTATCGGATGCGAACGTTTGGATGCCATCCTTATGACAATCGGAACAAGTAAACGCTGCGCGCGTGACAGTTAACTGGTGGCCGTTTAAAGAGAATCCCAGCGCTTCATGAGGAAACGTGTTGCTCCCCAAGTCGGTCAACGGAGCCGATGGGCCGCGATGCTCGGGATGGCAGGCGCGGCAGGCGAGCGTGGGACTCTTTTGCGTGATCATGCCGTGCAGTTTCGCCACATCGAACATTTGCGCGGCAATATCGGTATGACAGGCCGCGCAGCGATCGGCCATCCTGGAGGCCGCCCAGGGAGCGGCGTGACACGCGGAACATTGGGCGATCTGCGCGTGAGAAGCCACGCCGCCCAGCGCATCACCCGCCTGGGCATTCAATTTTCCGGCTGTGAACATTCGACTGCCGCTGGCAAACGCCATGCCGACAATTGCGATTAATGTAACCAGCGTGGCTAAAATCCCAGTGGCCGTAAAGCATCCAAGTTTGGTGTTTTTCATGGCGACAACCTATTTGAGTGACATCGCGAAATGATGATCCGAAAATGATAAAAACCCGGGCAGGCTTTCTGCCCAGATCCTTAAGTTAATCGTCCCCGCCGCCATCACCGCCGCCATTGCCATCATGACAGGCGGTACAGGTAGCGGAATGTAATGTGGACGTATGGCAGGTGTGGCATGAGGTGCTTCCATGATTTACGCCCCTGCCGCCTTCGTTCGCAATACCTGGATGCGGGCCTCGATATACGGCGGACCAGTTGTTGGTGTCATGGCAACTGGCGCAATTTGCGCCAAATAAACCGGCGTGATAAGGGGGATCTCCGTGACAGGTTGAGCAGGATGCCGATAGGCCAGAGTACTGCCCGCCGGAGTGGCAACGTTCGCATGGTAAACCGGCATGTCCACCGCTGAGAGGGAAGCCGCTCAAGTTGTGATCAAAGGTCGCGTCTTTCCAACTGGAAGTGGTGTGGCACGCGGAACAATCTTTCCCAAACTTTCCGTCGTGATTGTCGTCTTTTGCATGGCAGGAGTAACAATCTTGCGGTGTGCCTCTGAATACGCCGTTCACATGACATTTTTCGCAAGCCACGTTTACGTGCGCGCCATCCAATTTGAAGGCAAATAAATTATGGTCAAGTTTAGCATCCTTCCAACTGGACGGATTATGACAAGCCGCGCAATCCTTTCCATACTGGCCATCATGTTTATCGTCTTTTTGATGGCATGAGTAACAATCCTGCGGTGTGCCTTTGAACACTTTAGCAATATGGCACTGCTCGCATTTCACGTCGGTATGTTTGCCTGCCAACTTAAAGTCGGCAAGGTTGTGATCGAATAGCGCATCGTCCCAACCGCTTGGGTTATGACAAGCCGAACAATCGCTCCCAAACCTTCCTTCATGCTCATCATCTTTTTGATGGCAGGAATAACAATCCTGCGGCGCGGATTGCAAATCTACAACCGTGCGCGCCTCAAGATGGCATTTTGCACATTCGACCTGGGCGTGTTTTCCATCCAGTTTGAAGTTAAATACAGCGTGCATAAAGCCTTTTCCAAATACATCCACCCCATCATGGCAGGCGAGACAATCCGTCCCAAAGGCAAGCGCGTGCGAGACTGTAAACCCAGCATCAACCTGGCGATGGCAACTTTCGCAAGTATCGGGCGCAAATTTCGTCACACCCTCTGGATGGCAATCTTTGCAAGCGAACGCTGCGCCCGAAGCCATTTTTTGATGACCCGTCAGCGAGAATTCAAACGTTTCATGAGGAAAGGGAATAGTTCCCAAATCGGTCAACACAGCGGATGCGCCGCGATGTTCCGGATGACAAGCGCGGCAGGCCCGGTTTGGATCGTGCTTTGCAATCGCGCCATGTAGTTGACTTGGACCAGGAAGTTGTGCGCGCACGTCGGAATGACAGTCCATACAGCGCCCAGCCATCGTGGTTGCTTCCCACGGCGCGCTATGACACGCCGAACATTGGGCGATCTGCGCGTGAGAAGCCACGCCGCCCAGCGCATCACCCACCTGGGCATTCAGGTTTCCGGCGATGAACATTCGACTGCCGCTGGCAAACGCCATGCCGACAATCGCGATTAATGTAACCAGCGTGGCAAAAATCCCAGTGGCCGTAAAGCATCCAAGTTTATTGCTTTGCATGGCGGCTTCCTATTTAAGGAAGGTGGAATAATATAAAGCCGCGCCGATGTGGGTGAAAGCCGATACAAACAGCGCCATGCCAATCGGAATATGAACCGTATGCCAAAGCGCCATGAGGCGACGCGTCTGTCTGAGCGCGGCCTCTGGCACCGTGCCTTCGATCTCAAGCCCGTCCAACGTGCGCGGAATGCGCGTGTAGATGTAGCGCCCGACAAAACCGCTGATCACAATGATGACGGTAAAGAGCGTCACTACACCCGCCAGCCCGTTGAACTTCCACGAGGTATGCAGCAGGACCATGTAGGGTCCAACCAGTCCCGTAAAGATATGGAACTGAAGCCAGCTGGACATCCGCCCCCAATGCGCGCTGCGGCTGCGTTTGCGTAAACTATAGAGGGTTTCGGTCATCAGCATCATGATAAATCCAAAGATGCCAAGCGTATGGCCGAACAACTCGCCTGCGGCAGGAATTTTCCGCGTGAAATAAATCACTGCCCCATAGACTCCTGTGATGAGGAATCCCACCAGGAATGACGCCCAGAGTTCTCTATTATTTCGAAGCATATTTGACCTCTCCATATATTTATTTGCCGTGTGACGCAAATTGGCAATTTGCGCTACCTGCCCAAGATTTGTTTTCTCCAGGTCACCCAATAATCCGCGATCAAATCCGCGATGGGCGCGTCCATAGCCATCAATTTTTCGCGGATGGATGAAATATCCGCGCCGCCCGCGACCATTTTTTGCAAAGGCCAGGAAAGGGTCTGGTCGCCCATCAACACCGCGCCGACCAGGGTTTTCTTGCCGATCAGCAGGCGTATGTGATTAACGTCAAAGCCGTTCTGCGCCACGATGGCATCCGGCAATTCCCGCCACGTTTCGCTATCGCCGCGTGCAATGCCGACCAGGTCGTCATCGTGCCCGTGTCCCACCGCGCCGATGATGGTGGTGGTCAATCCCGCCAGGCGCGTCACATTGAACGGCGCGGATTTTAAATAAGCCGTTTTACGACCGGCCATATTCAAGCCCGCCACACGACCCTGCTCACGCGCCGGATTCCACAGGCTGTCCAGCACGGAACGCCCCGTCAGTGGATCGTAAGCCTGCGCCACATCCCCCGCCGCAAAAACACGCGGGTCATTGGTCTGTAAATGTTCATCCACCAAAATTCCACGATCGAGCGCCAAGTCGGTTCCCTGCAAAAGTTCCAGGCATGGACGAATACCGATGGCGTAAGCCACGATGTCGCATTTCAGCGTGCGGCCATCCAGTAAGCGAACCCCGCTCACGCGTCCATTCCTGCCTGTTACTTCGATCAACTCTGCATGATGATGCAGCGTCACGCCCTCATCCTGCAAGCGTTTCTCCACCACAAGCGACTCTTCCTGGTCGAGCACGTTGCTCCAATAACGGTCGCCGCGCAGGAGGTAATGAACCCTCACGCCGCGCGCCAGCAATCCCTCGGTTAGTTCGAGCGCGGTAATGCCTCCGCCCACCACAACCGCAGTCTTGCCGCGCCGGGCCAGTTTGAGAATATGCCTGGCATCGTTCAAATGATCCAATTTCACAACGCCTTCCAACTTTGCGCCGGGAACTTCCAGCGGCAGGGCGCGCGCGCCCACGGAAACCAGCAACTTGTCATAGGCCAGGCGCGCTTTGCCGTCTATTTCCAGCGCGCGCTCGGAACGCAAAATGCGCGTGACGCGTCCTTTGACAAAATTGAATTTTAGTTTTTTGTAATGATCCTGGGTGCGCGGATACAGGGTCTCGTCGTGGAGTTCGCCTGTCAGGTAATAAGCCAGGCCGGGACGGGAATAGAACCCGTGCGGATCGTCGCTGATCATGACGATATCCGCGCCCTCACCCGCGCCTTTCCCGGTAGGATAAGGGTGAATGGAACGAATGGACTCGATCGCGGCTATTCCCGCCACCCCCGCGCCGATAATGACATATTTCATCCACCCCTCCGCTCGAACAAATCTGTCTGAGCGAAACTCAAGACCCCGCGTGGACAGCGCGCCACGCACTCTCCGCAAGTCAGGCAGCGGCTGTGCGAGATCGCCTCGTCACGCCAGACGTGGGAGCGCACATCAATTCCCACCGGGCAATTATAGGAACAAATGCCGCATTGCACGCAACGCGTTGGGTCAGACACCACCTGCCCGGTCGCCAGGGCCGCATGCTTTTTTGCATCGGTTTTAAACAAATTAACAATGGACAAAATAAGCCTCCAAGAGATTAGTCGCTTATTGGATTAAAAAGTTACGGGGTATACAAAAAATTGGCACGGTTCAGAAAAGCCCAATTTGCGGCAAAAACACCTTTACAATTTTGGCTACGCTTGTGGGGCGGGAGGCAAGGGAAAAGAACGCCTTTGAAAAAGGCGTTGGGCTAAAACGTTCGATTACCCCAGGGGATTGCTGCCCGTGGATGCCTCACAGAGTAACATAATCGTCCAGAATTTGTAAACCAGTTTTTTCGCGCTTGTGAACCGTGTCAAGATATTCTATTAAACAACTGGTTATGGATTTTTGGAGGACCTAATGGCTCTACAGAGATTCATTTACCCGAGGAGTTGAGTAATTTTATCCCAAAAGGTACCCGTTTCAAGATTGATATGCAACCAAAAATTTCACCCTTCGAAAAACGACAGGGAGCACGCTTTTTTTACAATATTTTTGATGCTGATCCAGGTTATATGTCTGCCCTTGAAATCTTTCTTTCAAACCATGGTTCCACACAAACTAGAGAAAATCCAATTTTAATGCTCTATTATGGAATTGGTGGTGTAGTTAAGCCATGATTTATAAAAGCCTATATTTTCAAAATTCTTGACTTACAGCTTTTAATTTGCTTCAATGATACTATGAAGCGAATCGTTTTGAGTTTATTAATATTTTTCGTGATATTGGTGCAAGTTCAAAATAAACCTGTTTTTAGTCAAACTGCCGCTTGCCCTGGCGAAGGAAATTATTGCATAGGAAGCGTAGTCCAACAATTTGGAATAGGGTGTGCATTAATAGGTAGTGAATGTCAAACCTCTTATGGTGATGTTCTCACATTATCCTGTTGGACAGCCGACTGCACTGGTACTTATTCTCTCCCTGGAGGGGAATGGGGGGAATGTGGAGCCTCGTCTATTCCACCACAATGTACACCTGTTGATGTTCCTATATTTCAAACGTTTAACTGTTGCCTTTATGGTGGCGGGGGTGGGGGTGGAGGGGGGAGTTGTGATACGACGGCGCCGAGTAATCTTTCGGCTGATTGGGGCTATTCTGCAACGCAGGCGAGATTTTCCTGGACGCCAGGACAAGGACTAATGAGAGTAAGCCAGTATTTTGCCATCTCCGAAACTCTTGACAGTGGACGGCTTTCCCCCACGGACACGCCCCCCGAACCCAGAATCCGCCACAGGGACAAGCCCACCCAGCCCGAAGCGATTGCGCGAGTGCGTCGCACCTGACTCAACAAGGTGAGTCCTATCGCCAGGATTCGTCCGCTGACAAAGATTCTCCTGTCGGTGAGGTGCGACGCACCCTCTTCGCAAAGCCCACGGACACGCCCGCCGAAACCCAGAACCCGCCCAGGCGTTGTGCTGAGCCTGTCGAAGCAGACAATCCCACCCAGTCCGAAGCGACTCTCATTTGCACATCGTCCGTTCGCCGAAGGTTCGTGGTTTTCATTCGTGGACGGTTTTCCCCCACCGACACGCCTGCCGAAACCCAGAACCCGCCGCAGGGACAAGCCCACCCACTCCGAAGCGACTCTTATTTGCACATCGTCCCCCCTTTCATCATTCATAATTCATCCTTCATCCTTTCTTTCCCCCACGGACACGCCCGCCGAAACCCACAACCCGCCGCAGGGACAAGCCCACCCACTCCGAAGCGACTCCCATTTGCGCGTCGTCCATCCGTTCCCGTCCGTGAGTCCGTGACAGAGTCCGTTGACCACCCCACAGACACGCCCGCCGAAACCCAGAACCCACCCAGGGACAAGCCCACCCAGTCCGAAGCGACTCCCATTTGCGCGCCGTCCATCCGTTCCCGTCCGTGAGTCCGTGACAGAGTCCGTTGCCCACCTCACGGACACGCCCCCCGAAACCCAGAACCCGCCGCAGGGACAAGCAAGCCCGCCCAGCCCGAAGCGACTCCCATTTGCACATCATCTATTCGTTTACACTTGCACCTGGCGTAAGTGCAGGTGTTCGTGGCTTTTCATTCGTGGACGGTTTCCCCCCACGGACACGCCCACCGAAACCCACAATCCGCCGCAGGGACAAGCCCACCCACCCCGAAGCCGTTGGGTTGAGCCTGTCGAAACCACTCCGATTTGCACATCGTCCATTCGCGCATTCGTGGTTTTCATTCGTGGACGGCTTTCCCTCACGGACACGCTCGCCGTAACCCAGAATCCGCCGCAGGGACAAGCCCACCCAGTCCAAAGGACTTCCACGCGCTGAGGCAGGGATTCATCCCGCTGACCGCCCCACCCCACGGACACGCTTGCCAAAATTCAGAATACGTTCACAAAACAAAAGCCCATCCTGCCAAAATGAATAGGATGGGCTTTATGCGAACACACATCATTTACTTCTTCGCCGTTAAACTCTGCAACTCGCCTCGAATGCGTTCCATGATTTTTCCATTCACCCGTCCAAAAGTCTTGACCACAATGGATTTGGAAATCGTGTAAATCTTGTCCACGCGGACTTTGCCTGGATGGTTAAGCGTCCCTTTTTCGAGATCGCTTGAAGTAATCGAAAAGCTGTAATCTACTTCAACTGGATTGGATGTCATTGCCACCACAATCAAGTCGGTCGTCTTGTAATTGTAGACATTGTTGGAGACCACGATCACAGGCCGCCGTTTCTGTGACGAAAGATCGGTAAACGGGATCGGCACAAGCAGAATATCCCCTTGTTCAGGCATTGTTCCAGTCCTCATCGTCTATGGGATTATCCCAAAAATCGAGACTTGTCTGCGACGCGTAAAGCAGATCGGCAAACGCATCGCTTGCTTCCACCACAAAGACAGTCACATGCGCGCCCGCAGGGAATGGGACAACAAGTTCGACTTGCCCATCTTTATTTACTTTCACATCATATTTGAGAGCCGTTTGCGCCAACATGGTTAACTCCTTCTTGATAGCGGCAATTATACAGCATAGCGCCCGCGCATTGACCGACTCCGCACACACAGACACGCCCGCCGAAACCCAGCATCCGCCACAGGGACAAGCCCCCCACTCCGAAGCGACTCCCATTTGCGCGCCGTCCATCCGTTCCCGTCCGTGAGTCCGTGACAGAGTCCGTTGACCACCCCACGGACACGCCCGCCGAAACCCACAACCCGCCGCAGGGACAACCCCACCCACCCCGAAGCCGTTGGGTTGAGCCTGTCGAAACCACTCCCACCTGCACGCCGTCCATCCGTTCCCGTCCGTGAGTCCGTGACAGAGTCCGTTGACCACCCCACGGACACGCCCGCCGAAACCCAGCACCCGCCGCATGGACAAGCGCGCCCACCCCGAAGCGGACTCCCATCTGCGCGCCGTCCATCCGTTCCCGTCCGTGAGTCCGTGACAGAGTCCGTTGATTACCCCACAGACATGCCCCCCGAAACCCAGAACCCGCCGCAGGGACAAGCCCACCCAGCCCGAAGCGACTCCCATTTGCACATCGTCCATCCGTTCCCGTCCGTGAGTCCGTGACAAAGTCCGTTGACCAACACCCCACGGACACGCCCGCCGAAATCCAGAATCCGCTCAGAGTGGTAGTAAGACAGGTTGTCAATTTCGGTTTATAATCCGCTCATGTACGAAATCGAATTCACCGAACGCGCCCTCGAAGACATCGAGTATTTTCGCAAAGCCGAACGCGAATTGATATTCGACGAAGTTGACGATCATTTGATGTACGAGGCCGAGATAGAAACCAAAAGCCGAAAACGCCTGCGACCTAACGAACTGGCGGAATGGGAATTGCGTCTCGGAAAGTATCGTGTGTATTACGATGTCATAATGAACACAGTGAAAATCGTCAAGATTATCGCCGTCGGATTCAAATGGCACAACAAGCTTTTCATTCGCGGCGAGGAGTTTGATCTATGAAAACCGTTTACATTTCTCCACGCTCCAGATCGGTAAACACGCTTTTGCATCAGGCGAAGCGCAAAAGTTTGATTCTCAGGTCGGCAGACGGATTTGAATTCATCCTCGCGGAAGTCAACGACTTCGACAGGGAAATCGAGTTGACGCGCAAGAACAAGAAGTTGATGGCTTTTCTCGAGGAGCGCGCAAAGGAAACAAAGACCGTTTCGGCCGCGGAAGCGCGGGCGCGATTGGGCGTCAAGCCGCGAAAAGCGTAACCCGCCCAAAAACGCGACCTCCCGCGCCAAAGCAATCGCCAAATAACGACGGATTCGCGGAATTTAACGGATTGAATCCGTTCCATTCCACACATCCGTTGTTCGCTCCTCTCCCCACGGACACGCCCCCCAAAACCCACAACCCGCCGCAGGGACAAGCCCACCCAGTCCGAAGCGATTGCGCGAGTGCGTCGCACCTGACTCAACAAGGTGAGTCCTATCGCCAGGATTCGTCCGCTGACAAAGATTCTCCTGTCGGTGAGGTGCGACGCACCCTCTTCGCAAAGCCCACGGACACGCCCGCCGAAATTCAGATCCGCCCAGGGCGGGACTGAGAAACACTATTAGGGTCTTATGCTAGTTGACAAAAGGTCCTCAAGCGTGATATTGGAGTTTCTGCTGAAAGAAACCAAACACGCAGGAGGACGCTCCAATGATAAACGACTTCGATGACTTTTGTACATGGATGTACGCTGTGACAGATGATATTTGGCTCAAAATTGCTCCTTTGTTCAAGCGACCTGGACCTCAGCCCAAGTGCTCCGACAGCGAATTACTGGCAATGGCGTTGATTGGCGAGTGTCGCGGCTGGGACATGGAAACGGAAATGCTCAGCCAATGGCAAGAACATCGCGATTTATTTCCAGTCACTCCAACCCAAAGTCGCTTCAACCGTCGTCGTCGTGGTCTGATGCAAGCCTTTAACTTGATCCGACGGGTGATCCTCAGTTGTTTGGATGTAGCGCAAGACCGCCAATGTGTGATTGACAGTCTGCCATTGCCAGTTGTGCAATTTCATCTTGTGCCATCTGCCTCATCCAGCGGCGACTGGAAGGCAAACGGCTCTACCTATGGCAAAGTTCCTTCTAAAAAGCAGACGATTTTTGGCTACAAACTCCACTTGTTGATTGCTATGAACGGCGTCATCCTTGATTTTGAACTTGCACCTGCCAATCATTACGACTTGCAAGTTGGCTTTGAAATGCTTTCCGAACATACGGATTTGCAAGTCTTGGGTGACAAAGCCTACATCAGCGCAGAAAAAGCCGCTCAATTATGGCAACACAACCGTATTCAACTCAAAACTATTCCTCGACGCAATCAACAAAAGCAATTGCCACGAGCAACACAGCGTCTCTTCAATGCCGTTCGGCAGATGATTGAGACTGTCAATGCCCAACTCTCTGGACAGTTCAATATTGAGGTCAACCATGCGCATACTTTTTGGGGCTTGTGTACTCGCCTCTATACCAAACTTGCTGCGCATACGTTATGTATTTACATCAACCGTCTAATTCGCAAGCCTGCCTTCTTGCAAATCAAGGCTTTGGCTTTTCCGATCTAGCATAAGACCCTATTAGTATCCGCTTGGAGATGGAATGCGGGTTTTGTTTGAGAGAGTGACAATGCCGAGTTCGCAGTGAAAAGAGAGATTTTTACATCATCAATATTCTTGACTAGCACTTTTGTTCGGTATATACTGGTACTATCCATTGATAACAAAGGTAAAAATGAGAGCCAAAGACAAAAACACTTCTTTGAGATATATTGATTTATTTTGCGGCATTGGCGGATTCCGAACAGCCGCTACTCAGGTATTTGAAAAATACAACATCCCTGCAAACTGTGTCTTTTCGTCAGACATAGACCCTTATGCAAGAGAAGCATACAACGCCAATTTTGGAGAATATCCAGCAGGCGATATAACTTTAGTTGATGAACACGATGTCCCTGACCACGATATTCTTTTTGCTGGTTTTCCTTGTCAGCCATTTAGCATTATCGGCAACGGTAAAGGATTTGAAGATACACGAGGGACGCTTTTTTTTGACATTGCTAGAATTCTGAAAGCAAAAAGACCCAATGCCTTTGTTCTTGAAAACGTAAAACGCTTGGTTGGACATAATCAAGGCAAGACAATCAAGAAAATACTGTCCGTTCTAAATGATCTAGGATACACAGTTTATTATCGAGTTCTAAATGCTCTTGATTATGGTTTACCCCAAAAACGAGAAAGGGTGTTTTTTGTTGGCTTTTATAAACCAATGGTTTATCACTGGCCTCTCAAATCGCAGAAATACAAACCATTATCTGAAATTTTGGAAAAGAAGGTTGATAAAAAATATTATGCTTCAGAGCAGATTCGTCAAAAAAGATTATCTACGCATACCCCAGTAGTTACTCCGTCAATTTGGCATGAAAACAAGGCTGGACATATTTCATCTTATCCTTTTTCTTGCGCTCTTAGAGCCGAGGCATCCTATAATTATTTGCTAGTAGATGGCGAGAGACGTTTAACGGCACGTGAAATGTTGCGATTACAGGGTTTCCCTGACTCATTCAAAATTGCAGTCTCAGAATCCCAAACCCGTAAACAAGCAGGAAACGCTGTTCCAGTAAACTTGGTTCACGCTGTATTCGAGACGTTTCTGCCTGTGATTTTGCATGACTTAACTAGTGTTGCAATACAACCACAACGAACATATCAACTCGCTCTTGCTCACATTCTAAGGGAATTTCCCTATGCCCAATACGCCACGTCTACGAACAGTTGATAAAGTAAAACCGCCTTACCATCTCAATCAATTTCCTCCTGATTTTGGATACAAACTTGGAAAGGAAATTGTTTACCTTCTCGCGACAAAAAGCACCCCTTCGCTGGAAGGTCCAGAATGGGAACAAATCTTTGCCAATTGCATTGGGGCAACATGGAAACCATCCAATGTAGGCCTTGATGATATTGTGCTGGGAGTCTGCGCTTGGGGAGCAAAGACGGTTAAAGCGACAAATCCGCATAACACGAAATCAATTCGACTAATTTCTGGTAGAAATTCGCCAGCATATTCTTTTGAGCAAATGGGACTTGATAGAGACCCTCAAGAAACAGGCATAGATGTATTGCGAATTTGGAATGCGCGGGTCGAATCGCTCAGGGATAAATTCAGCCATTTGCGAACTGTTGTCTTGGTGAAGTCTGATGACTTAACAAGACTTGCGGTTTTTGAGACAGAGACTGTGCTTTATCCAATTGACCGCTTTACATGGTCGAAAAACAAACGCGGAAACATGGAAGCGCATGACAAAACAGGAATACATCGGTTTACCTGGCAACCGCATGGCTCGCAATTTACCATTATTGAAGAAGTGCCACAAGAGTGTTTGCTCATAGAAGTAAAGTCGCCTGAAAAACTCGATAAAGATAGCGTTTTGAAGGCTTTAAAATTTGACCAAACCTGGATTAAAGTCATCAATCGCTTCTGAAATGACAGATATTTTTTCCAAGAAAAAACGCTCTGAAATAATGCGGGCGGTAAAATCAAAGGGCAATAAATCAACCGAGGAAAGGCTTATTCAAATTTTCAAAGCCAATAATATTTCAGGATGGCGCAGAAACTACAAAGTTTTTGGCCACCCTGATTTTGTTTTTCCGAAGCAAAAATTTGCTGTGTTTGCAGATGGTTGTTTCTGGCATGGTCACAAATGTCGAAATATTACTCCGTCTGACAATGCGGGATACTGGCAGAAAAAAATCCAAAGAAATATCCTGCGCGATAAAAGTATCACGAGAGCCTTGAAAAAACAGGGATGGAAAGTTATTAGAATTTGGGAATGTGAAATAAAACGAGGAGAGATAAAGAAAATTCAGATACTTCGCAGGGAAATAACGTCATAGACTTAATCGCTAAAATCTCTTTTTGAGAGTGCGCTTTGAATATGGCCGAAAACAGTTTTCGCTTCAAGTTCGGTCTTCCAAGTTACGAAAGGTTCAACCAGACCGTAAAATGAAAAACCATACAACTGTTTTTCTCCTTCCCATTTTGAGCCATATAGCACAAAAAGCAAACCATAGGGAATTGCTAAAACGCCCTTGGCACTATCTCTAGATATATCAAAAACTGCCGTTAATGTTTCTGATTCATCAAGATCCTCATCGTCATTCCAAATAGCAATAATCCCCTTTTGGTTGTTTACCTGTGGAAATTTCGCCAAAATCTTTTCAAATGCCTTGCGAATATCTCGTTTCGGATTGCCATAAGCCACCAGAGTTAAATTCTCGTCATCTAAATTCAGATCTGGAGGCCCATCATAGATTTTTCGGAAGCGCGTTACTTCAACAACTACTTGTTGATTGTCACGAGTAATACCTAAATCGGGTCCTTTGCTCCCCAATGGCTCAAATTCAATGTTGAATCCGAGCCCCATAAAAATTAACGCGTATCGAATCTTGGCAAGATAATCAGCAAGTTGCTCTTTGTCTTTTGCAGATGAAATCCGAGCAAAGACTCTATTGACTCGCTTTACCGTTTTCAACCGTTCAAAGCAAGTTCGATAATAGGCCACGCCGCGCTCGCCAAAAAATGTTTTTATGTTTTCAAGAGCATTGTTCATTCAAGATTTTATTCCAGTCTTCATAACCCAATCCTCACTCCCCCGTCGGCGCCCAAATATTCTTCACCTGCGTCGCCTCGTGCAAAAACTCGTGGCCTTCGCCCTGCTCGCGATCCATCCAATCGCGCGGCAGGCCGTAGCCGACCTACGTCCGCTTCATGTTCATGGCAAACTACTTGAACTCCTGCAAAAACCGAACCATATTCATCAAGTCATCCGCCGAAACGCTTTCCAGCAACTTTGTCACCCGCCTTTTCAACTCGCCCTGCGGAATTTCGTTTGATACGACGACGCCATAATGCACTTTGCCATCCCTCGCGTATTGCCGCGCCAGCGGAACAAAATGCTTGGTGTTAAACGTGACAATGGCTCGATGGTTTTCCACCGCCGATCGAAAGATTTCAGGATCGGGAGTTTGGTCGAGTCCCACTTCGCAAACGTGGATCACATCGAAACCCTGTGCGCGCAACAGCGTGGCAAGGTACTCCCAAATTTGCTCGTCAAGGAGCAGTTTGGGAGGGTTGGGCTTGTCCGTTTTCATCCCCCTGTCAGTTTTCGATATTCTTCTTTGCTGAGATGTTTCTGCAAGTACTCCCGCGCTGCTTCTTCCGTGTTCTCGCGTCGTTCCTGGTCAATCTGAGCCTTGAAAGCGGAGTAATACAGAATCGCGTCGCGCATCTGGGCTAAGTTCAAATGGGGCAGAATATCTTCAACGATGGTCTGCGGCGTTTCTCCTAGCAACAAATAATTGATGATGGTCTTTACCATCACGCGAGTCCCGCGAATGAAGGTGGAGTATCCTCCCGTAGACTTCCGAATCTCAATATAAGGAAAATTTGTCTGGGTAATGGATACGCTTGAACCGTCCACTTCAGAGATTACTTCCTGTGGGGTAAAGCCAGTATAAAACCTGGCGGTTTTTTCCAGTTCTAACATGTCGGTCTCCAATCATCCGCTGGTGATTACGTCTGTGCGGTGGTTGACAATTAATAAGGGATCGCCTTCCACGGTTCGGGCAGGCTTGTTTTCATTATCCAAAACTTGCAGGATTTTCAAAACGGTTGTCTTGAGTTTGACTACCGTACCGTCGGGAAGCGCATACAGACTCCAATCTTCATGCTGGAGTTTGAACTCAACTTCTTGCGCCTTTGCCTGACTGCCGTCGGGCATGGTGATGGTTTTGATTGTGCTCATAAAGAACTCCTGTCCATTTCGATGGCGAAATTATACCCGTAAATCATCACTCCCCCGTCGGCGCCCAAATATTCTTCACCTGCGTCGCCTCATGCAAAAACTCGTGACCTTCGCCCTGCTCGCGATCCATCCAATCGCGCGGCAGGCCGTAGCCGACCCACGTCCGCTTCATGTTAGCCGTGGACTCATCCTCGACGTGGGTGCTGCCTTCCGCCGGGCGTAGCGGCAGTCCGCGCGATTCGATCTTCATACGCGCTTTGCGATCCACAGTTGAAAAATCGCGGGGAAGCACTCTGTTCATTGTTCCTTCCTTCCCATCAGTCATTCATTTCGGCTAAATCGAACCTGACCAGGTTGAACGACTACAAAGGAATTCTGTAGTTCATCGCTATATTGTTCAACTAATTGCAGAATGGATTGTCCAAGTGTCAAGCGCAGGTTACTGGGGAATCGGATCAAGATCACCCCCGCAGAAGCAGAATGGCTGGCAAACACCAACCATCCAAAATCTTTATCTTCTGTCAATAGAACACGGTTTTCACGAAATGCCTGCTCGATCAACTCGCTGTCCACAGACCTTCGCATGTACTCGCTGACGGCCAGAACATCGTAGCCTTTGGCGCGCAAAGCGCGAACGACAACAAAGTCGCAACTCTCATCCGCAAGAAAGCGCAAGTTGCTCATGCTGCGATTTGCAGAAGGATGGTTTCGTGCGCCAGTGTGCTGGCTGCATAGGCAAGCGCCGCCTGAATATCAATTTCTTTCAGACGGGGAAAGGCGTCCAGTAAATCAGTTTCCGTCGCGCCTTCACTCAACTTTCGTAAAAGTAACTCTACAGGAATGCGCGTCCCTTTGATGACAGGCTTGCCCAGCATCACAGCCGGGTTGACCTCGATTCGTTCGAGAAGTTTTTCAGGCATCGTTCACTCCTAAATCAGTGTTTGAGCAATTATACCAATTAGTGAAGTTTATTCCGCTTGACTTAGGCGTGGGAAAGTTGTAGAATATGTATGTACCTGTTGGTACAGGTTGGTATATGTGACCATGGTCACATTCCTGAGGCGATAACTTATGGAACAACACGCCAAACCGCTTTATCAGGTCGTTTCGGAAGCGATTTTACGCCAGATCAAATCTGGCGAATTGAAGCCCAACGATCGCCTGCCCTCCGAGAGCGAGCTGTGTGAGCTCCATTCGGCGGGGCGGAACACAGTCCGCCGGGCGCTCAGCAAGCTGGTTGACGAGGGCTGCTTGAAAACCATCCCAGGGTTGGGGACGTTCGTGGAAGACAGCCGACTGACCAAGACCGCCGAATACCTGATCGGGTTGACGCAGGAAATGCGCCTGCACGAAAAGGAGGTCACCAGCCGGGTGCTGGAAGCCAAACTGATCAGTGCGGACCCTTTCCTGACCCGCCACCTGCGCGTCCAACTTGGGGCGGAGGTCGTCTTCCTGTACCGCGTCCGTCAAATGGACGGCGAACCGGTCGCCATCGAGCGCGCCTACCTGCCCCACGCGCTTTGCCCCGGAATTTTGAAATTCGATTTTTCCAAGCAGTCGCTTTATGAGACGCTTTCCAACGTGTATCAACAAAGACCCTATCGCGCCGAACAGGAGATCGAAGCCGGTCTCGCGACGGAGGAGGTAGCCCGCCTGTTGAACCTGACTCAACCGGCTGTCGTCCTGGTATTCCATCGGGAGACGCGCTTGGAAAACGATGAAATCATCGAATACGTTGATTCCGAACTGCGCGCCGATCGCTTCCGCTTCTATACCAACCTCCGGCTGCAATCCGCGTCGGACGAATCCACGTTTCGCAGACTGCCTGTGAGCCACGCGCAGGTAAGCGCAGGATGAGCGCCATATCGGATGCCGAGCTTAAGGCCATCGTCGAAAAAGTGGTTCAGCGCACCCTGCATGGAGGGGAAGCGCGCCGCGACGATCCGCCGGGACCGGTCGCGCAAGCGCCTTCGAACCCCGCTGGCTCAAAGATCGTGGCTCTGGGCGCGGATCACGGCGGATACAAAATGAAACAGATGCTTGCATCCCACTTGGGCGAAGCCGGTTATCACGTGATGGATTGTGGCACACAGGGCACGGAGTCCGTTGATTATCCCGATTTTGCCCTTGCCGTTGCCGAGAAGGTAAGTTCAGGAGAAGCCTGGCGCGGTATCGTGATTGACGGCGCCGGGATCGGAAGTTGCATCACGGCCAACAAAGTCCCCGGCGTGCGCGCCGCGATGTGCTACGACTATACCACCGCAGTCAACAGCCGCGAACATAACGATGCCAATGTGCTAACGCTGGGAGCCGGACTGATCGGCGATGCCCTGGCGCATCAGATCGTGGACGTGTGGTTGGCTACCGCGTTTGGCGGTGGACGTCACGCCCGCCGCGTCGAAAAAATTATTGCGATAGAAAAGAAGAATCTCAAGTCTGGAAGTTAGAATGGCAATGGATCCAAAGAATATCGAACAGATCGTGGAAGTCGTCACTCGCGAGGTCTTGCTGGCTTTGGCGGAGCAGGGGAAAGACGCGGCGGCTCCGCAGGCCGGTCAGCGCGTGGAACGCGAATGCGCGGACGGGATCTGTGTGCAGACCAATTTTGACAATGTAGGTCATGTCATCAATGCAGGCGCGGAACGGCTCACCTCCACGTTGGGCGGCATCCCGACCGATTTAAACCTGGCCTCCATGATTGACCATACCCTGCTCAAACCGGACGCCACGCCCGACCAGATCGCCCAACTTTGCTTCGAGGCGCGCAAATATGGTTTTGCCTCGGTGTGTGTCAACCCCGGTCACGCAAAGTTATGCGCGGACCTCCTGCGCGGTTCCAATGTCAAGGTATGCACGGTCATCGGTTTCCCCCTCGGAGCCACTTCCCCGGAGGCCAAGGTCTACGAAACGGAGACCGCCCTAAGGGACGGCGCGACCGAGATTGACATGGTGATCAACATCGGCGCGCTCAAGGGAGGCGATTACACCTGGGTGGCGCGCGATATCCGCGGCGTGGCGGAGACCGCCCACACCGGCGGCGCGATCCTAAAAGTGATCATCGAAACATCCCTGCTGAATGAGGAAGAAAAGGTTAAAGCTTGCCTGCTTGCGAAGGAAGCCGATGCCGACTTCGTCAAGACCTCGACCGGATTCGCAGGCGGCGGAGCCACGGTGCAGGATGTGGCCCTGATGCGGCGAGTCGTTGGACCTGAGATGGGCGTCAAGGCCTCCGGCGGTGTGCGCACATTCGAACAGGCCAAAAGCATGGTCGAGGCCGGGGCGACCCGCATCGGCGCCAGCGCAGGCGTCAAGATCGTGCAGGGAGCGAAAGAGGAAAAGAAGGAAGCCTCTTCCGCACCGGCGCTTGCGAAAGCCTATTAGAAAAAGTTCCGTGTTCCGTCAGCAGTTGGACTGCTGACGGCTCGCAGTTCAACTCCTCGCGAACCCTGAAAACGGAAAGTTATTCTTGTGCAGATCTATAGGAGAATCGGACATGCTGATCGCCAGGGTTGTCGGCACCGCCATTTCCACCATCAAAGACCCCAAGATGCAGGGTGATAAATTGCTGATCCTGAAGCAGACCGATCATCATGGAAATGAGGTCGGCAAACCCTTTGTGGCGGTGGATTTGGTGGACGCGGGCGAAGGCGAATTGGTGCTGACCGGACACGGTTCCAGCGCACGTCAGACTCACCTGACCAAGGATTGTCCGGTGGACGCGGTCGTGATGGCCGTCATTGACCATTTGGAAGTTGACGGCGAAGTGGTTTTCCGCAAGGAGTGAGACCAGATGCTGATAGCAAAAGTCATCGGCGCCACTGTTTCGACAATAAAAGATGAAAAGCTGACTGGCCGCAAACTGTTGATCCTGCGCCAGGCCGATGAAACGGGCGCGCCGTTCGGCAAACCCTACGTGGCGGTTGACACGCTGGATGCCGGGAGCGGCGACCTGGTTCTCACCGCGCACGGTTCGAGCGGCCGCCAGACCGCGCAGACGAGTAACAGCCCGGTGGATGCTGTGATTATGGCAGTCATTGACCATCTTGAGGTCGGCGGTGAAGTTGTCTACCGCAAGGAATGAGAACTGATTTCGGTAAATCACCGATTCAACCGTCATTGCGAGGAGGGTCGAGTAGAGCGGGCGTTCTTCCCGCTCGTATCGAGACCCGACGAAGCAATCCCCTCCACGACGCGGAGATTGCTTCGGGGAGAACACCCTCGCAATGACGGATGTATGATCGTCATTGCGAGGAGGGTCGAGTAGAGCGGGCGTTCTTCCCGCTCGTATCGAGACCCGACGAAGCAATCCCCTCCACGACGCGGAGATTGCTTCGCAAAGAACGCTCGCAATGACGGGATGGCAGAGGTAGTGAATCAAAACCGTGATTTACTGAATTTAGAGGAACACGCTATGGCTATCAGTGACAAAGACCTTCTCTCCATCCAGGAAGCCCGGCAGTTGACCCTGCGGGCTTATGAGGCGCAGCAGATCTGGGCCAAAGCCTCGCAGGCGCAGGTGGACCGGGTCTGCGCCGCCATGTCGGACGCGGCTTTTCTGGCCGCGGAACGCCTGGGCCGCATGGCTGCCGAAGAGACCGGTTATGGCGTCCCGGAACACAAGAAGCTCAAGAATGAGTTCGCCTCCAAACACGTTTGGGAGAGCATCAGGGATATTAAGACGGTGGGAATCGTCAAGTACGACGCGGACAGAAAAGTGTATGAGATCGCCTGGCCGATGGGCGTGGTGGCGGCGCTGATCCCCAGCACCAACCCGACCTCCACGGTCATAAATAAAATTCTGATCTCGGTCAAAGCCCGCGACGCGATCGTGGTCGCGCCCCACCCGTCGGCGGTCAAATGCTGTCTGGAGACTGCCCGCTTGATGGCCGCCGCCGCCGAGAGCGCCGGGGCGCCAAAGGGACTGGTCAACTGCCTGTCCCAGGTCACTCTGCCAGGCACCCAGGAGTTGATGGCGCACCAGCGCACGGCAGTGATCCTGGCAACGGGCGGGAGCGACATGGTGCGCGTCGCGCACTCGATGGGTAAACCGGCGTACGGCGTTGGGCCTGGCAACGTCCCGGTCTATGTGGATCGCAGCGCCGATATTGAAAAAGCCGCCAAATATATCGTAGCCAGCAAGGCCTTCGACCACTCGGTCATCTGCGCCACCGAACAAGCCGTAGTGGCTGACCGTCCCATCGCGGACCGGCTGGCGCAGTTGATGGTGAACGAAGGCGCTTATTTTATTGATGAAGCCCAGGCGGACGCCTTGCGCAGGACGCTGTTCCAGCCCAACGGCGCGATCATCCCCGGCTCGGTCGGGAAGTCGCCTCAGTATCTGGCCGCGCTCTCCGGCATCCGTGTGCCGGATCGCGCCCGGATTCTGGTAGCCCGCCTGAATAAAGTTGGGCCGGAGGAGCCGCTCTCCCGTGAGAAGCTGACCACCGTCCTGGGCTGGTACGAAGCCGACGGCTGGGAAGCGGGTTGCGAGCGCTGTATCGAACTGATCCGCTTTGGCGGGCGCGGCCATAGCCTGGTCATCCATGCCACAGATGAAAAGGTCATCATGGCCTTCGGCCTGGAGAAGCCGGTCTTCCGCATCGCCGTCAATACGATGGCCACGCTCGGCGCGATCGGCCTGACCACCAAGATCATGCCCTCCCTGACGCTGGGATCCGGCGGCATTGGCGGGGCCATGACCGGCGACAACATCACGGTGTATCACTTGTTCAATGTAAAACGCCTGGCATTCGAAGTAACGGCTCCTCCGGAGCAAGCCCTGCGTCCCGGCATGGTTCCGGCGGGACCGATCAAAGGTCCCGACCCACAGCAGGTCGCCGCGGTGGTCGAGGCAGTCGTGAAAGAGATTCTGAAATAGGATTTTCGCTATTACGGAGTCCGAAGTCTTCGCGAAGCACCCCTGTGGGGCCGGACTTCGGTGCAAAATCAGGAGATTTTGCAGTCCGAGCGAAAGCCCAGTGAAAGCATAACCGTCGTATTTGACACGCCAATAAAGATTGGTGTGTTCGATAAACCCACATAAAGGAGTTTCTTATGGCACAAGATCTTGCATTCATCGCCCTCGGCATGGTCGAGACCCGCGGCCTGATCGGCGCGATCGAAGCCGCCGATGCCATGGTCAAGGCCGCCAACGTGGTCCTGATCGGCTCGGAGTACGTCGGCGGCGGCTACGTTACCGTGA
>Ga0210004_1000566_pt1 | contig 22876 bp, 23 predicted proteins | sample CryGey13umfilter_FD_185450 | JGI IMG/M metagenome (GOLD analysis project Ga0210004, IMG submission 185450) | Groundwater microbial communities from aquifer in Utah, USA - Crystal Geyser 4/8/14 3 um filter (SPAdes) (version 3) | ecosystem: Environmental > Aquatic > Deep subsurface > Groundwater...
AGTGCTCATACCTATTCTCCAGAATAATGGGCTTTCTTTTAAAGAAGTAGAAGCTGGTTGACTTTCTCATCCTGGTAACTCCTTATGGTAAGTTAATATCATTACTAACCATACCATGAGTGTTACCCATGTATCTCAGCCTCCGCATATTTGGTGCTTGTTCTTATCTCTTTTTAATTAACCTTGCTATTTCACTTAAGGAGATGTTTTTTTGTTCTCCGCTCGCCATGTCTCGCAATACCGCTGTTTTATTTTCCACCTCCCTTTCTCCGATGATAACAGTATATTTGACGCCTAGCGAATTAGCCTGTCTCAGTTGACCTTTTAAACTCTTGTCTCCAATAGCCTGGATGGCAGCGATGCCTTCGTGGCGTAATCTGGAAACAAGTTTTATTGTCTCTAATTTGGCTTCTGCTCCGAGATAGGCGACATAAACAACAGGTTTAGGGAGGGGAGGGATAGCTATGTTCTGGTCTTTTAAGGTAATAATAATCCTTTCTATGCCAGCGGCAAAGCCAATTGCTGGGGTGGGCTTGCCCCCTAATTCCTCAATGAGATTATCGTAGCGGCCACCTCCGACAAGGGCGATTTGTACTCCTTCCCCTTCAGGCTTAGCTTCAAAGACTGTTCTGGTATAATAATCCAGTCCACGGACTAGCCGGTGATTTAGTTGGCAAGCTATCCCCAGTTCAGTTAGATATTTTTGGACGCTTTGAAAATGTGTCTGGCATTCGGAGCACAGATAGTCCGTGATTTTTGGTGCTCCTGCTATTATTTCCTGGCAAGAGGCTTCCTTGCAGTCGAGAAGTCGCAGGGGATTTCTGGCTAATCTGACCTTACAGTCGGGGCATAATTGGTTCTTGAAAGCCACATAATATTTCTTTAATGCCTCTACATAGGCAGGCTGACATTGTCGGCAGCCAATGCTATTTATTTCAAGGGAAAGTCCCGAAAGCCCCAGTGAAGATAAGAAACGATGCATCAGCTCTATCACCTCGGCATCGAGGGCAGGGTCAGCATCACCTATTGCTTCAACGCCAAATTGATGGTGTTGGCGGTAGCGTCCTGCCTGAGGGCGCTCGTATCGGAAGGCAGAGGTAACATAATATAGTTTTACCGGCTGCGGTAAATTAAACAGTCCATGTTCAAGATAAGCGCGACAAATTGGCGCAGTTCCCTCCGCAGTTAAAGCCAGCTCCTGCCCACTTCTGTCCTTAAAGACATACATTTCCTTGATGATGTCTGTGCCATCAGGTGCGGCGTGGGCAAAGAGTTGGTAATCTTCAAAAACAGGTGTGCTAATAGGCTGGTAACCGTAAAGTTGACAGAGGTGGGCCGCTTTTTCCTCGATATAGCGCCAGTAAGTCCTTTCTTGGGGTAAGATATCCCTTGTGCCACGAGGTGCTTTGAACAAAGAAACTCCTTTTCTTATAGGATACAGGATACAAAAGAGTGAGAAGGATGTAAAGGAATTTGCCTTGTTTTTGGTATTTAAGGTATGATGAATTTAATGGAAGAGGCGCAGTTTTTAGCCAAAGTGAGAGCATACCTGCCAGAAGAACAGGTAACACTGATTGAGAAAGCCTATAATTTTGCTCGTGAGGCACATCAAGGGCAATTGCGGAAATCAGGAGAGCCTTACCTGGAACATCCTCTTGGTGTAGCGATGATTTTAGCTGAGCTTCAGTTTGACGCCGCTACTCTAGCTGCCGCCTTGCTGCACGATGTCCCTGAGGATTGTGGAGTCTCAATGGATGAAATCAAGATTAACTTTGGTGATGAAGTAGCTAAATTGGTATGGGGCACCACGAAATTGAGTAGGTTGTCAAAGCCAGTTTATGGAGGTGCAGCTAAGAGAGAGCTTCAGGTGGAAAATCTGCGCAAGATGCTTGTAGCCACTGCGGAGGATTTAAGGGTTATATATATAAAATTAGCTGACCGGTTACATAATATGCGCACTCTTGGAGTTTTGCCGCGGGGGAAACGCCTCGCTATTGCTCAAGAGACTTTGGAGATATACGCTCCGCTAGCACATCGTCTGGGTATACGAAGCGTAAAATGGCAGTTAGAGGATTTGGCTTTTCGTTATTTGGAGCCCCGGCAATATCATCGAGTTGCTCGTTTGGTAGCTTCGAAACGAGAGGAAAGGGAAGGCTTTGTAAACGAGGCTATCCACGCGTTAAGCGAGGAATTGAACAAAGCTGGTGTAGAGGCAGCAGTTTCCGGCAGGCCTAAGCATGTTTATAGTATCTATCGGAAAATGGGGAAATATGCTTCGCAGGGCAAGGATTTTGGCGATATCTATGACCTTTTTGGCGTGCGTATACTGGTTAATTCAGTTTCAGACTGCTATAAGGCTCTAGGAATAGTTCACAGTTTTTGGCACCCGCTACCTGAAGAATTTAATGATTTTATTGCTAATCCCAAGGGGAATGGGTATCAGTCTCTACATACCACGGTAATATATCGTGGGAGGCCACTAGAGGTGCAAGTTCGAACTTATGAAATGGACCAAATTGCTGAGCATGGATTAGCTGCCCATTGGCATTATAAGGAAGGGAAAAAAGAAGGGGAGTCTTTTAAGGGGGTAGACTGGCTGCCTCAGCTGGTTGAGTGGCGAGATGAGGTTGATAGCAAGGAATTTTTGGAATCCGTCAAAACCGATATTCTCGCTGAGCAAGTATTTGTTTTTACTCCTAAAGGCGAAATAAAGGAATTATCCAAAGGGGCAACGCCTTTGGATTTCGCATTTCGCATCCATACCGATATGGGTTATCGTTGTATGGGGGCAAAAGTAAATGGGCGATTAGTGCCCTTGAACTATAACCTCAATAATGGTGACGTGGTGGAAATTATTGTCGCTAAGGGGGAAAAGGGTCCCAGTCTGGATTGGCTAAATCCTGAACTTGGCTATGTTAAAACCTCTCATGCACGGGCAAAAATCCGCCAATGGTTTAAAAAGCAAGACAAGGCTCAAAGCATTGAGGTGGGAAAGCAATTTCTGGAGCGGGAACTTAAGAAATCGGGTGTTACCCTCCCAAGCGTTGACGAAGTGGCACCGCTATTTGGTTTTAAAAACGGGGATGACTTTTTTGCTGCCATCGGGTCTGGCAGCCTTAATCCCTCTCAAATAATAGCAAGATTAACCGTAAGTGAAGAACAGCCTGAAGAACTGGTCGAAGTTCATCCTTCCAGAAAGGTTAGTTCGGCAAGCATTAAGGTGCTAGGTATGGGCAATCTGGTCACAAATCTGGCAAATTGTTGCCATCCCTTGCCAGGGGATAAAATTCTCGGTTATATTACTCAAGGTCGAGGTATCACCGTGCATCGTCGGGATTGCCCTAATATAATTAATGAAGTGGAGAAGGAGCGACTGATTGAGGTGGATTGGGGTGATGTGGAGCAAACTTACCCGGTGGCTATTCAGGTTGACGCCGGGGATAGGGTAGGCTTGGTTCGGGATATTAGTGCTATCATTGCCAGCGAAGGGGTGAATATCACTGATGTTAATATGGCGGACCATGATGACATTACCTCGTTAAAGTTTAGTTTGGAAGTAATGGGTGCTGCTCAATTAGGTAACTTGATATCTAAGATTTACTCAATTTGGGGTGTAATAAATGTGAGAAGAAAAGGAGAAGTGAATGTCCAGAGGTAAAATGGCTACCAGAACGGCTCGAGTTGCGGAGAAAAGGAGGTTACGGAATAGCGCAGTAAAAAGTAGGATGAAGACTGCTATTGGTAAAACGGAGAAGGTTATTGCATCTGGGGATATGGAGTTAGCGCAAAAAGAGATGATAAAGACAGTAAGCAGTGTAGATAAGGCGGTAAGTAAAGGGGTTATTCATCTCAATAAGGGTGCCAGACTCAAATCTCAGCTAACAAGGGGATTAAATCAGGCAATATTGAAAGAGAAGGGGGGTTAGTTTTTTGGCTGCTAAAGCTCTTTCCAGAAAGCAAAAACAGGTTATAAACTTTATTCGCCAGTATTTGCGTGATAATGGTTATCCTCCTAGCGTCAGGGATATCGGTAGGGGATGTAATATAAGTTCTACCTCTGTGGTAGTTTATAATCTGAATAAACTGGAGAAAGCAGGTTATATTCGGCGTCAAAGCGATATATCGCGGGGTATTGAGCTTTTAGATAAACGCCCTGGGAGAAGGCTTGTTTATATACCTATAATAGGAGAGATAGCCGCTGGTGAGCCTATTCCTGTGCCTGATTCTGCTACAAGTACTGTTACCTCCGATGAAGGGCTGGAGGTAAGCAAGGGCTTAATTCAAAGGGAAGGCAATGTTTATGCCCTTAAGGTGAAGGGTGAATCCATGGTGGATGCCTTGATAGGGGATGGGGATATCGTGTTATTGAATTACATAGATAATGTTGAGGAAGGTAACATGGTGGCAGTCTGGCTCAAAAAGGAGCAAGAAATTACCCTAAAAAAATTATTTAGAGAGGGAGAGCGTGTTCGTCTTGAGTCGGCAAATAGCCACATTAGCCCTATTTACACTTCCGCTGATAATATTGATATCCAGGGGAAGGTAGTTGCGGTTATCAGACGCATGTCATAAAAATCACGTCTTCACAGGTTTATTTGCCCACCAGCGTATACCACTCAGCGTATTTAGGATTTCTTCCCAGTATTACTTGACTGAACAGTTTTTGTAATTCAGCGGTTATTTTACCGATTTCACCTGTGCCTATTGTGCGATGGTCAATTTCAATGATTGGGGTGATATGAGCTGCAGTGCCACTGAAGAAGCATTCTTCGGCAAGGTAGAGTTCGCTTCTATCAACAGTTCTCTCTATGGTATCTATGCCCAGTTCATTTTTGGCTAGCTTCATAATTGTATCTCTGGTGATTCCAACGAGGATATTATCGGATGAAGGGGGCGTGACTAGCTTGCTATCGATAACCAAAAAGATATTTTCGCCACTTCCCTCGGAGACATGTCCATCATGGCTCAATAATATCGCTTCATCATAGCCATTTTCACACGCCTCGGTCTTGGCTAGCGCGCTGTTAACATAGATACCGCAGATCTTCCCTCGGGCGGGTATCATGGTGTCGTCAACCCGACGCCATGATGATGTACCGCAACGAACGCCATTTTGAGTATCAAGATAAGCAGGAAGCGTGGTCACAATAATCAGAAAATCATCCTCTAAGTTGTGCAGGCGAACCCCGATAGCTTCAGAACTCTTATATGCCATGGGTCGGATGTATACATCTTCATGGTAATTGCTTCTCTCCACACTCTCTACGGTTAATTGACATAATTCATCAAGGGAATAAGGCAGGCTGATTTTCAACAAGCGACAGCCATTAAGCATGCGTTTGTAGTGGTCTCTGATTCTGAAGAGGCAAAATCTTTCGTATTCGCTATCCCAGTTTCCCCGAATGCCCTCAAAGCAGGCGGTGCCATAATGGAAAGCATGAGTCAGGATTCCAATTTTGGCTTCCGCTAAAGGCATGAACTGTTTTTTAAAAAAAGCATAAGGCGGCATTTTTCTCTCCCTTCGGTAGTTTGGCTCAATTATACTTTTGTCTAAAGCTAAAGACAAGCCTCCTGTCGCCTCGCTTTGCTTGGAGCTGCGGCTTAAGGTAATGGTTAAAGGTTCTTAATAGGGATGTCGTTACCTCTTTTTATCGATGTTGCACTGTATTTCCTTCGGATTTGGGCGATAGCATTGTCCAGACGCCTCTGTTTTTCTGTACGAAACTCCGTAGGATCAAATAATGGGAGCTGTTTCTCTCTGCCAGTCAGAGTTGATACTTTAATACCAATGAGGCGGATTGGTTTTTGTCTCTCCCGCAGGGTTTTGTTCAGCAATTGCAGGGCGGTGGTGAAGATAACCTGGGTGGCGTTGCTAGCCTCTGTTAAGCTAACCTGACGAGTGATTGTTTCAAAATCAGCATATCGGAGTTTTATAGCGATGCAACCTGCCTGTTTATTTCGAGAGCGCAGCCCGTCACTAAGCTCATTACATAATTCCCGCAAACTAGACTCAAGGAAATGTCGGTCTAAAGTATCATGGGCGAAGGTAATCTGGTGATTGATAGATTTAGGTTCACTGGGCAGTTCTACTAATCGGTCATCTATGCCATTAGCATAACGATGCATTGCTATTCCCGACATTCCAAAGGTTTTCCTTATTTCCTCCAGAGGACACGAAGCTAGCTCGCCTATGGTAGTTATGCCCATTTCCTTTAGTGCCTGTTCTGTTTTCTTGCCCACGCCAGGCAATTTAGATACCGGAAGGGGGGTTAAGAAATCTCGTTCTTTACCCGGAGCTATCTCCAGTAACCCGTCAGGTTTGCACAAGTCTGAGGCAATTTTGGCTATTACTTTGCATGCAGAAATGCCTACCGAGGCAGTGAGATTTAGTTCCTTATTTATGCGTTCTTTTATTGCCGATGCCATTTGCTCGTGGGAATGGTAAGGTTGTTGGTATTCAGTGACATCAAGATAAGCTTCATCAATCCCCAGCGGCTCAATAATGGGAGAGAAATCAGTCAGGATTTTCATAAACTTAGCTGATGCTTGTTGGTAGCGGTTAAAGTTGACCGGCAGGAAGATGGCTTGAGGACAAAAGCGGCGAGCTTGGGACAAAGGCATGCCAGCATGGATGCCGTAAGGGCGTGCTTCATATGAAGCGGAGGACACGACGCCACGACGGTTTGGGTCTCCGCCCACAACCACTGGTTTCCCCTTCAGCTCTGGATTGTGAACCTGCTCCACAGAGGCAAAAAAGGCATCTAAGTCAATGTGGAAAATACAGCGAGCCATGGCTAAATTATAAGCTAGCTATGAAAAGCTAGCAATATCGGTTACTTTTTATGTGATTTAACATATCGCCCTTCGGTTACATATTAGATGATTTAATTCGGAATATTGAAAGAATGCCTAAACAATGCTAGATTTAGGAGCTGAGACTTAAATTAGGAGGTTAGTTATGTCTAATGGAGAGACGGCCTTGGAAAAACTTGAATGGATGAAGAAGGAAGAGGAGAGGCTAAAAGGCATGGGGGGAGCAGAGAGGATAGAGGAACAACATGGGAGAGGAAAGTATACGGCCAGGGAGAGGATTGAGAAGCTCTACGATCCTGGGACTTTCCTTGAAATTGGCTTATGGTGCAAATCTGAATCCCTGGCGTATGATTTGTATAAAAGGGAAATACCAGCGGACGGTGTAATAGCGGGATACGGAAACATCAATGGGTGGCCTGTTTACGGTTTCTTTCAAGATTTCACCGTTATGGGTGGCACGCTTGGCAGAAGGCATGCAGAAAAGATGTCTAGGGTATTGGATGAAGCGGCCAAAGCAGGTTGTCCCGTATTATACGTTGCTGACTCCGGTGGAGCCAGAATACAAGAAGGGGTTGATGCGCTCTCTGGCTATGGAGACATGTTCTACAGGAACACTTTATATTCGGGTGTTATCCCCCAGCTCTGTGCCATTGTAGGTCCCTGCGCTGGAGGGGCTGTTTATTCACCAGCGTTGATGGATTGTATATTCACCGTGGACAAAATAACCCAAGCTTTCATTACCGGGCCAGGAGTAGTAAAGGCAGTTTTGGCTGAGGAAGTTGAGCCGGAAGAACTTGGCGGCGCTAGAGTCAATTGTGAGAAAAGCGGAAACGGAACGTTCTTTGCTAAGGATGAGGATGAGTGCATTGAACAAATAAAAACCTTGCTCAGCTATTTGCCGTCAAATAACAGGGAGAAACCACCGAGGGTTGAAACCCATGACCCCCAGGACAGAATTGAGCCAAAGTTAAGGGAAATAGTGCCCGCTCGGTCTACAGCTCCCTATGACATGAAGCAGGTTCTTAGATTAGTAGTAGATAACGGAGTAATTTTCGAGTGGCAGGCAAGATTTGCCAGGAACATCATAACTTGTTTTGCCAGAATGAATGGGGATACTGTAGGGATAATAGCAAATCAGCCGATGCATCTTGCTGGTTCTCTGGATATAGACTGCTGTGATAAAGCCTCCAGGTTTATCAGGTTTTGTGACGCATTCAATATATCCGTATTGAATTTTGTTGATGTTCCAGGATACTTGCCTGGGACGCAACAGGAATGGGGTGGGATAATAAGGCATGGTGCCAAGATGCTTTATGCCTACTCCGAGGCAACAGTGTCTAAGATAACTATAATTACCAGGAAAGCATATGGAGGTTCTTATTTAGGCATGTGCTCTAAAGATTTGGGCGCAGACATAGTCTTCGCCTGGCCCACAGCTGAGATGGCAGTAATGGGGCCAGAAGGCGCAGTAAATGTTATCGAGGCCAAAACAATAAAAGAGGCAGAAGACCCTGCCCAGAAACGAGCGGAGTTGATAAGGGAGTATAAGGAGAGGTTTGCCAATCCATATCTGCCTGCGTCTAAGTTGCATATAGATGCTATTATAGATCCGGCGGAAACAAGGTTTCATGTGTGCCGGGCGCTGAAATTGTTCTGGGGCAAGGAAGTAAAGTTGCCGGCGAAAAAACACGGCATAATGCCCACCTAGGACAAGAGAAGCGCTGAATGTTAATATCATCCTAAAAACTGGGAATCGCTTATTGGCCAGATGGCGTTTATAACTTGGTCACAGCAAATAAAAAAAGCTTTAAGGATAATGGTGCAGTCCTAGATGGGGAAAACTTTAGCCGAAAAAATCCTGCGAGATAAATCGCAGACCGATGCTATGGCAGGCGATATTGTCCTTGCCACCGTAGACCTGGTGTTCGTTCAGGATACCACAGGACCCCTGACGATAAAGCAATTTGAGGATAGTGGCTTTGCGGCTATAGCCGAACCGGAAAAGGTAGCGATTTTCCTTGACCACGCTGCCCCCAGTCCTAGCCAGCAGACTTCCAACGACCATATTCTTCTGCGGCACTTTGCCAGGGAAACAAATTGCCATATTTACGATGTCGGGAACGGCATATGCCACCAGTTAGTGGCGGAACTTTTCGCCAATCCCGGTGACATTATTGTTGGCGCTGATTCTCACACTGTTACCGCAGGTGCTTTATGCGCTTTTGCCACTGGCATGGGGTCCACCGACATAGCTATAGCCATGGCACTGGGCAAAACCTGGTTCCGTGTGCCAGAAACTTTCCTGATTAACCTCATCGGCTCTTTCTCTAAAGGGGTCTATGCCAAAGACCTGATTCTATACCTCATTGGTCAGCTTGGGGCTGATGGCGCTACCTATAAAGCTCTGGAATTTGGTGGTGAATCCTTAGCTGGCTTGAATATGTCACAGCGTCTCACCATAGCTAACATGGCTGTAGAAGCGGGCGCTAAAGTGGGCCTATTCCCAAGCGATGAAATCACCCAGGGCTTTCTTTCCTCACAGGGACGCAGCGCTAGCTATAAACCACTTTATCCCGACGCCGATGCTAATTATGAGCGAATCATGTCCATAAATCTCTCCCAACTTGAGCCGATGGTTTCCTTCCCCCACTCTGTGGACAATGTCCACTCTGCCCGCGACGCAAAAGGAATCAAAATCCAGCAGGTATTCATCGGCACCTGCACCAATGGACGTCTTGAAGATTTAGCCGTTGCTGCCAGTATTCTCCAGGGCAAGAGAAGATATCCCGATACCAGGCTCCTTATTGCCCCGTCTTCACGGCAGGTGCTCCTACAAGCTATAGAGAAAGGCTATATTCACAGCTTGGTCGAAGCTGGAGCAGTTATTCTCCCTCCGGGCTGTGCTGCTTGCCTCGGTTTACACCAGGGTGTATTAGGCGATGGAGAGGCTTGCCTTTCCACCGCCAACCGCAATTTTAAGGGACGAATGGGCAATCCCAAAGCTATGCTATACTTAGCTAGCCCGGCTACTGCTGCTGCCTCAGCGATAACGGGCGAAATTACCGACCCCAGGGAGGTTATCATTGACTGAATGTCATTGCGAGCGCAGCGAAGCAATCTCTTCGCCTTTGAAGGGAGAGGATTAAGGTGAGGGTGAAAATGCCTGAAACAGTGCTCAAGGGAAAAGCTATCAAGCTAGGGGACAATGTCTCCACAGACGACATTATCCCCGGCAGATTTGCCCACCTGAGGAGCAACCTACCTGAGCTTTCCAAACATATCTTTGAAGACCTCGTTCCCGATTTTGCCTCCAGGGTGCATCAGGGCGATTTCCTGGTGGCCGGCGGGAATTTTGGTTTAGGTTCCAGCCGAGAACATGCCCCTTTGGTAATCAAAATGTCGGGAATAGCTGCCATTCTGGCTAAATCGGCAGCTCGCATTTTTTTCAGAAACGCTATCAATCAAGGCTTACCGGTATTGCTCTGCGATACCGCCCAGATTAACGATGGAGACCAGCTTGAGATAAACTTAACCGAAGGAGTGATAACCAATCTGACTTCCAATAGTAGACTTACGTCGACTAAAATACCACCATTGATGTTTGCCATACTTAAGGAAGGAGGGCTTATCCCTTATATCAAAAAGCATAAGGATTTTGAACTTTAGTGAACGTCATTCTGAGCTACACTTCCTCTCCCTGGACGGGAGAGGATTAAGGTGAGGGTGAAGATCATGCAACGTAGAGTAACTTTCATCCCCGGCGATGGCATAGGGCCCGAAGTAGCCGAGGCCACTCGAAGGGTATTAGAGGCAACTGGAGTCCAATTCCAGTGGGATGTCATCACTATAGGCTCCAAGGCCCAGGAAATGTTCGGCACGCCGCTTCCTGATGCTGCTCTGGATTCAATAAGGAAAAATAAAGTTGCCTTAAAAGGTCCGGTGACCACCCCCATCGGTAGCGGGTTTAGAAGCGTTAATGTCGCGCTGCGCAAGAAATTGGACCTTTACGCCTGCCTTCGCCCATATAAAATCTACCCTGGTATACCTACACCGTTTAAAGATGTAGATATAGTGGTGGTCAGGGAAAATACCGAAGACCTCTACTCAGGGATAGAATTTGCCAAGGATAGCCAGCAGACCGTGGAGTTACTGGATTTCGTCTCCAAAGCCACCGGAGACAAAATAAAGAAAGACTCTGCAGTGAGTTTGAAGGTCATATCTCAGACAGCAAGCAGACGAATTGCTAAATTTGCCTTCGACTACGCTATAAAAAATAACAGAAAAAAGGTAACCGCTGTTCACAAGGCTAATATACTGAAGTTCTCCGACGGTCTTTTCCTCGATTCCGCTCGCCAGGTAGCTAAGGAATATCCCGGCATCGAATTTAACGACATGGTTTTAGACACAACTTGTATGGAGTTAGTGCGAAAACCGTGGCAATTTGATGTTCTGGTGCTGCCTAATTTTTATGGAGATTTTATCTCCGAGCTTTGTGCCGGGCTAGTCGGCAGTATGGGAGTAGCCCCGGGGGCTAATATCGGGGACGATATCGCTGTCTTTGAGCCTACCCATGGCAGCGCCCCTAAGTATGCCGGGAAAAACAAGGTAAACCCTATGGCAATGATGCTCTCCGGAGTAATGATGCTCCGCTATCTGGGAGAAAGAGATGCCGCCAATAAACTGGAAAAGGCAATTGCCGAAGTCATCGCTGAAGGCAAAAATCTGACCTACGACTTAAAGCCCGATAATCCTGTAGGCACCAACCAGGTAGCCGATGCTGTGATAGAAAAATTGAAATAAGCTTCCTAATTGTCAGGTCCCAGTGAGAAACTCCACAATAGCGTGAAGCACCTCCTCCGTCTCTTCTATAAGTCCGTGGGCTGAATTCTCGAAGGAGACAAGCCTGGCCTCGGGTATGGCTTTACCCAGGATTGCACCGTTTTCTGGAGGTATGAGAATGTCTCGTTTACCATACAATACCAGAGTGGGTACCTTGATCTGAGACAGCCTGTCATACGCATCGAAATTCATTATTGCGTTCGTTTGACGCATGAAGGCTTCATTTGAAATTGGGTTCTTGGTGATTTGCTGCATTACCAGTTCTTCCGCGCCAGGGTTATTTTTGATGAACTCCTCGGTGAAAAGAAGTGGAATGGTCATTCTGGCCACTTCTTCTGCAGACACAGTACCTCTATCAGGTGTGAGCGCTCTCTGTACCTCCTGAGATGGTTGAACTGACTTCGCACCCCCACAGTAGGTGGAACACAGGACAAGCTTTTTTACCTTCTCGGGATAGTTAAGGACAAGCTCTTGGGCTATCATCCCTCCCATTGAGATTCCAAGCACATTAGCCTGTGGAATTCCCAGGGCATTCATCAAACCTGCGGTATCTTCGGCAAACAATTTGATAGAATATTCCCTGTCAGATATATCGGTGCGTCCCGCTCCTCTGTTATCGAATGCAATTACCTTAAATTTCTCGGAGAGCGTTTGAATCCAGCGAGGATCCCACCAGCTTGTGTTTCCGGTGAACCCCATGATCATTATCAACGGAAATCCCTCGCCATGCACTTCGTAGAACATCTGGATGTCATTTACTTTTATCTTCGGCATTGTCAAAACCTCCTTTCCTAACTATTATTCTCGCTTCAGGAGAAAAGTGAGTAAAGCAGCGATGCTCTTAGCATCACAAATCTCGCCTGAAGTGATAAGCTGAGTAATCTTGCTTATGGGAACTCGCACCACCTCTATTCCTTCGCTGTCCTCAGCTATAAGGCGGCTGGGAACAAGGTCGGTAGCCAGATAGCAGTGTAGATACTCCGTGCCATAGCCAGGAACAGAATAAAAACCACCGAACTCCTCTATTTTCTGGGGGAAATAGCCGATTTCTTCCTGCAACTCACGGCGGACACAGTCAATGGGCTCCTCATTGGGGTCAATGCCTCCCGCAGGTATCTCCAGCAAGAACTTGCCCACTGGATAGCGATACTGGCGAACTAAAAGCACGTTATCCTGTTCATCAACCACAACCACTGCCACGCAATTGCTGTGCTCCACCACCTCCCTGGTAGTCGTCTTCCCATCTGATTTTTCCACGGTATCCATCCTCAAATTCACCGCCCTACCCTGATAGAGCTGTTGGCTAGATAGTTTCTTCTCCGGCATCACCATAACTTTCCCTCCTCCTTGTCATTGCGAGCCCCTTTTTACTGTCATTGCGAGCGAAGCGTGGCAATCTCAGGAAAACAAAACTCTAAACCCTAAATTCGAAATACTAAACAATATCAAATGTTCAAAATCCCAATGACCAAAAAGGTTTTGAGCTTTGAATTTAGATATTGGAATTTGTTTAGGATTTGGTGCTTGGGATTTAGGATTTAAACTCCTGGGTTTCTTTGTTGAGTTTCCTCGTTTCACTCCGAACAAGCCTCGTAATGACATTACACGTGGTAAATAAGGGCTACCTCATCGCAATCAGGAAACTTGGGGCAGCGGTAACACTCTCCCCACACCTTACGGGGCAACTCCGCCTTGTCAACTAATTTAAACCCATGTTTCTCAAAGAAAGCTGGCTCACTAGTAAGGCAAAAAACAGTGGGGATGCCCAGAGCCTTAGCCTCATCAAGGCAAGCCTGGACAAGCGAAGAGCCAATCCTTTGGTTTTGATTTTTCTCATCAACAGCCAAAGCCCTGATTTCAGCTAAATCAAGCCAACTGATATGTAGCGCTGCGCAGGCGACAACTTCTCCTTCGTTCCTGACCACAAAGAAATCTCTAATATTTTCATATATCTCGCTTAGGGCACGAGGCAATATATCACCTTTATCAGCAAAACGATTAATCATTCGACGTATTGAATCAGCATCGCCTACTTTTGCGTTGTCAACTTTCATGTTATCCTTTCCCCTTCAATTTCTGCCATAACGAGCGGTAAAAATAGCTTGGCGGGTGAACCCTCAAGAAGCGAGTGGTATATTGGCTAAGCTTCACCGTAACAGTTTGCTCCTGCTTCAGGGATAAATTAACCTGCCCATCAAGGCTAAGCATGGTTTCTCCTTTATCAGCAACGCTTAGCTCAACTACGCTCTGTGGCGATAAAACTAAAGCACGATCTAAGCCAAGGTGGCAGGATATCGGCATGAGGATGATTTGATTAGATTGAGGATAAAGAATCGGACCTCCCACTGCCAGACAATAGCCAGTGCTCCCGGTAGCTGAAGCAACAACAACACCATCGGCTCGATATGTGGTTAGTTCCTCACCATCAATTTTCGCTTTTACCTGAATCAACCGCGCAATAGGGCTTCGCAGCACAACGTCGTTCAGGGCATGAAAACTTTTCCCGCCAACCTCAGCTTCAAGCATAGCCCTATCATCAAACCAACCTTCGCCATTAATTACATCAGGCAGCTTAGACAAAGCTTCGTCAGCATCTAGCTCGGTAATAAATCCTAGCTGTCCCAAATTTATCCCCATCAATGGCACTGATAGAGGAACAATAGCCCGTGCCGTATGAAGGATAGTGCCGTCGCCACCAATGCTGAGGATTAAATCTGCGCCTGCTATTTGAGCCCTGGCTTCGTCTTCGTCCCAGGCAGAACAATGCCAGCAGGAAATTTTCTTGGTGGATAACATCTTTTCCAGCTCACCAACTAAACCTCGAGCTTTCTCCAGCTTGGGATGATATAAAATACCTATCCTCTTCATAGGCAAATCAACTGTAACATTGCCAAGTTTTAGCGTCAACTTTTTACTATCATCGCGAACCCTACATTCCCTGTCATTCTGAGCCCATTTTCACTGTCATTCTGAGCGTAGCGAAGAATCTGGTGCAGCTCAGGGTGACAATAAGGAGATTATCATTGCAAGCCCTTTTTTACTGTTATGGCGGGCGAAGCGCGGCAATCCCTTACAAAGAAAACTCTAAATCCCAAATCCGAAATACTAAACAATATGAAATGTTCCAAATCTAAATCACCAAAACGGCTTCCAGCTTTGAATTTAGATATTGGGATTTGTTTAGGATTTAGTGCTTAGAATTTAGGACTTCGACTCTGGGATTGCTTCGAAGTAGGCATTATTTATTTGTCATATCACCCTTTAATAGTTTAAAATACACTTTGTTCACATGGGTGCTTTTGAAGATTTCGTCGATATAATCAGAAAGACAGAAGCGATGCAGGCGCTTCTCAAGAGCCTGGCAGAGGAACCGATGAAGTTGCTAACCAGCATTTGTGAGGAATATGAAACCACCAATAAACCCGTCCCTGACCATCATCTCTTTTTAGCAGGACAAGTTGGGGAGACAGCGGTGAAAGTGCTTCTATCGGCAAACATGGTCACCAGGGAAACTGGAGAATTCTCCCTTTATACCTACGAGCCTACCGCGCTGGGTCTCAAGTATCATAAAAAATTGCAGGCCGAGCAAAGACGTCCTAAAGAGCAGCCTGAAGTTGTATAGCCTCGTTGATACCCACGCCCACCTGGACGAATTGGAAAACCTCCAACAAGCACTTGATGATGCTCGCCGAAATGGCGTCATTGCCATAGTAGCTGTCGGCTCGGATTATCACTCAAATATAAAAACTCTGGAGATTTCCCATGAGTATTCTTCCTTCGTCTTTCCCGCGCTGGGATTGCACCCCTGGCAATTAGGCGAGCTCAGCCCTTCCCAAATCAATGATGAATTGGAATTCATCGAGCAAAATATTGCCGGTGCAATTGCCATCGGTGAAATAGGCTTGGACTACCATAAAAGGGTGGTGAAAAGAGCATCCAAGGAATTTCAAAAAGAGGTGTTAGCACGCCTTTTAGAGCTAGCTAAAAAATATCATAAGCCGGTGAGCCTTCATACCAGATATGCCTGGAGAGATGCGCTACAATTAGTTCAGGATGCTGGCGTGGCTAAAGCTGTTTTTCACTGGTTTACTGGATTTTCCAGCGTTCTCAGGGATATAATTAACGCTGGCTATTTTATCTCCGTTACTCCTGCTGCTGAATATCACGAGGAGCACAGGAGAGCGGCTAAGGAAATGCCAATGGATAAGCTGCTTCTGGAAACCGATTGTCCGGTGTATTATGGCCGGGGAACAAAATATCGCTCCGACCCTGCCGATGTAACCAGAAGTTTAGACGCTGTAGCTCAGCTCAAGGGAGTTGACCAGCTTACAATTGCTGAGCAGACAACGAGGAACGCCATTGAGCTTTTCTCTTTGCCAATTGCCATTGCTAACTCCATTGTCTCTGTGAACCCCAACTCTCATTGCGAGACCCCACTGTCATTGCGAGCGAAGCGAAGCAATCTTAATTGAGGAGAAGGAATAATGACACAAGCGATAAATGGCGAAACTGACTTCCAAAAAAATGTCTTGCAAGCAAAATTGCCGGTGTTAGTGGACTTCTGGGCAGAATGGTGCGCCCCTTGCCTCGCTGCCGCTCCTATTCTGGAAGAGCTAGCTAAGGAATATCAGGGGAAAATAAACTTTGCTAAGGTCAATGTGGATGGAAATAGCTCCATCGCTGCCAATTATGGCATCGCCGCCATCCCCACCATGCTCGTTTTCCAGAATGGTCAGCCCGTGCAGCAAATCGTGGGCTTAAGGCAAAAAAGAGAACTCAAAGAGATAATAGACGCTATCCTGAAAAGCACTAAGTAAACAGCCCGCTGAGGAAGTCAAATTCCTCAGGGAGTAACGCCAGCAGCAATGGAAACCGTGCCATCAAAAATCCTGCCAGAGCAGACTGAGATATAGTCTCTACCGAGCCGGGCAAGTACTTGCTCACGATGGCAAGCACAGCGGCAACCAGGAGCAAACCTATTCCGACTCCCAGGATGCCGCCAATAAGCCTATCCAGCCAGCCAAGCAGGGTGATATGAACCAGCTTGGCTACAACCCAGCCGATTACGCCAGCCACAATCATGGTGGCTATCAAAATAATAGCGTAGGCAGCTATTCCTGCCCAGCTAGCTCCACCGGGAGAAAGCATTGCAGCAAATGGCTGATAATAACGTCCTGCTAGAACTATACCTACTACTAGCCCAGCAATGCCAAATGCTGTCCTGATAGCTCCCCGCCATAGACCCAGGAGGCCAAATAAGGCAGCAACAGCTATAATGACTATATCAACCCAGTTCATCGCTTAGATTATAACAGCACTTAAGGCGAGTGTGCTATACCTGCAAAACGCGCGTATGCTCCTTTAGATATGTTGCCTGCCACCCCGAGTGTATTCAAAGCCAACCCTATTATATCAGCCTCCCGCTGAGGCTTTGCTAAATCTCCAGCCATTCAGGGCACCCGTATTATACCCCGAAAAGTACACATGTGTTGTGTCCACCAGTGCGCAGCGAAGCGGAGAAAGTTTGGGCGAACGAGTGCAACGAAGTGAAACAGATACCCGCTTGTTGTGCGAACCCGAATAGGGTCGGAGCGAAGCGGAGAGTTGATTTCTGACTTATCATAGGTTCTTATATTTGTTTTTCCTATGTCTGATGCCGCAATCCCATTGGCAAAGAGAATTCGTGCTAGAGAGGGGAAAGAATTAAAAATTCTCCTCTCTAGAGAAAACGGAGGCTGAGAGAGTTCTTCGAATACCCTCAACCTTGATTATGGAGCTTGCCCTATTTTAGGCTCCATTTACTTGTGCCCTTCACCATCAGGAATACCACGCAGCACACTATCAGGAACGTTATCAGTGCGGATAGAAATATCCCAGGTTTGAATACCCATACGGTAGCATTCTCCCAATCGCCGGCAGGAAGCACAAGCCCTATCACCGGCATTATGAACCCGTCCACGAGCGACTTCACGAGAGCACCGAGGTACAATCCTAGTATGAATCCCACGGCAAGCCCTATTACCTTGAACTTAGACAGAAAGTCTACAAACTCGGCCCAGAAACCCTTGGGCGCCGGCGGCTCTGGCTTCGGCGTCAACAGTTTTCTTATCTCCTTAAGCTCTGCCAAAGTCTCCCTTTCTTCAGTCATTGCTAATCACCTCCTACAGCATGTAATATCAGGTATAAAAAGTAATCGATAACCTATTTCACACCAGAAATCAATTGCCCTAACTGGTTGTTTGCGAACTTTTTGTTCGTTTATCCCAGATAATTTTGGTATATTGCGAATAAAAGGTCCTTTCATTTCCTTCATTTTATTTTTTCTCCCAAAGTTGAGGATATTATATCTATGCACGAAGAGCAGCTCGGACCAGGTTTTCAGTGGAGAATTGTCCATCTGTAAGGCCAGCAAGAGAACTTTCTCTCCCAAAAATTTCATCCCGAATAGCAACAACTGAGAGACCTTTCTTCTCAAGCTGCTTTGCTCTTCGAGACAAGTCCTGGAAGTACTCTATACATGTTCGAAGGGCCTTACGGCCATCCTGTACCACATCGCCCATGGAGGTAAATAGAATAAGCCTGTCGGTCCGGAGTGCAATGAGCTTTTTCATTGACCTTGTAATCCCCGCGATATCCTCCTCTGGTCGGATAACTCTTGGCTTTTCTGAAATAAAAAGGTCTCCCGAAAAGCACCACCCTTTTTCAGGTTCTATTAACGCCACGTGTCCGTTACAATGCCCGGGAGTCTCTACCACGTCAAAATGGAAACGACCAGTTTCTATTTTCTCGGGCAAGCAATCCACTTCAGTGGGTTCTGGATAACCCCAAACCATCTTCTGATATGGGTATAACTTGGGAATTTGGTTGATAAGAGGAATTGATTCACGAGGTGCAAATATTTCGATGCCAAATTTCTGTTTCAGAAGATAGTTGGCACCGATATGGTCTTCATGATAATGCGTATTTACGGCGAACTTGAGATTCTGCCCCTCCAGAAATTTGACCAACTCCTCAGCCGCATGCTTACAGCCGGTATCAATGAGGAGCCCATCAACAAGGTATGCCGCAACCCAGTAAAGCGGTTTCCCTTCAAACTCACGGCTCATCTTAATCTGAATAACTTCCCCAAACTGGTTGACTTCAATCATGCTACTTTTCACCCCAACTTTTAGTCTTGCCCGGCAACAGCGGCATGGTAAATAACTTCGATGTATGCAAACTTATTATTTCCTTCATTCTCTGTCAGCCTCTATCTTTTCGAAAGTCTCGTTTCGCTAAATCTCACCGCATTCGTCCCTGTAGGAACAATAACGGCACAGCCATGAAGGGCATCTCGGAAGCTGGGCTGGCGAAGTTGCCTTCTCCAGAAGCTCTATGCGGCGTATCGCCTCAGCCTTTATGGCACTCAGGTTTCTGAAAGAAACATCATAGACCATCATCTTGGCATTCTCATCACTGACATTAGCATAGTAAAGGAACAGCCTGCCTTTAGGATGGTCTATTAGCGCACAATCAAAGCCCAGGCGATAGAAATAATGAGGAAACGCTGAAGGAAGTCGCTCCCGTTCCACAAGTGACTGAAATTTAGAGATTCGCACCATTGTGGGCAAACCCTGGCGGAGCCGAACTAAATCGTTGAGCGAAGCATACTGGACCGGCGTATTTTCCACTTCCCCGGGAGAACCAAATTGAATCGCCCCCTTAAGGGCACCCGCAAAGCCCATCTCATCCATAGAGCGAAGAGATTCTCCCTTTTCCTCAGCCAACTCATCTTCCGAGATAGCTTCCTGCGATTTGCGACGCTCGAAATATGCCTTCCTGGGGAAGACGAGGTCGTTAGTGCGAAACTGCCGGGATGGCTTTGGCTTGCCAAGCATGTCCAGCAGTCGCTGGCGGGTAACCTCATCAACTTGAACCTTCCCGGCTAACTCAGCGATTTTGTGTGATGAGGACACCGAGCTGGTGCTGCAATCACACACTTTGGAATAGTCACATCCTCTGCCAAACCAGGCACAAACCGGCAAGTTGCTGGGGTCATTAGCAATAAGTGCCTGCAGCAATAGGTCTCGCCGGCGACGCATTTCCTCCCGAACTGCGCCAAGGTCGGGAAAAGCGACATGATAGGCGGTAAGGGGAACCGTACCCGATTCCTCCGCACCCTGCCGTTCATAAATGACAATCTCACCCACACCAACATTGACCATAGCACAATACATGCCCACCTGTTCAATATAAGTTGGCCTTTGCTGAAGTAAGCTTCTTCCTTTCGCCAGCAGCAAAGTTGTCTTAACTTCCACCGGAACATTTTCATAGATGTCAATCTTGCCCACTATGCCTTCAGCCTCCACAAATTGCTCCAGATACTCCTCCCTGGACACGGCAAAACCAAAAATCTTGTGAAATCCGGTGCCCTTCCACATGAGCTGTTGCTTCTCCAGAGGAGGAGCAATCTCAGGATACTTCCTGCGAAAGTAAGCCTGCTTAAGGTTGGTCAAATCAGTCACCGTAACGCGATATGGAGGACGCCGACTCCTCAACTTTTCCATCACGGCGTCCTTAATCGAGCGATTAGCCTCGATGTGGGATACATAAGGTGTGATATTAAAATCAGGCATCTTGCTGTTACCTTTTATTATAAGGTTTTATAAGAATAACTTCACTAGTCATTGCGAGCCAAATGTCCTTTCCCTTGATGGGAGGTGAGGCTTGTCCTGAGCGAAGCGAAGGTATTAAGGTGAGGGTGATGGGTGAAGCAATTTCACGCTTCTTGCTATAATTTTTAATGCCATGCCTTCAGTCGCTTGAAAGCCTCCAGCTTTTCTCTATCGCCAATTCTGGCTTTGTCTAGGGCCTGAGCCAGGAACTGGATGCTGCTATCGTAAGTTCTTCTGTCTACAGGGTAAGGATGACCATCCTTGCCCCCATGGGCAAAACTATAGCTTGCCGGGTCACGCAGGCTGACCGGTGTGTCATAAATTAATTCCGAAATAAGGCTCAAGGCACGAAGTGTCTTTGCTCCTACGCCTTCAAGCCCGAGCAGCGATTCGAAATCCTGCGGTTGGCGCTCGTAAGCAATGGTAAAAATCTTGCCCAGCCTGTCAGGGTGGATGTCCTCCAGGGTGATGTAGGGTCGCCGCGGCAGGTCCAATGTCTTCAACCTGTTTAGCTGGGTCACAATTTTATATGGTTTCTCCTCGGTGGCAACCTGAGCGATGACATCTCTTGCCTTTGTGCTCTCTGAAGCCACCAGATTCAACGCCTCTCCTCTACCCTGAGAGCAAATAGCAGACTGAGGCTCGCAAACAAAATCAGTAACCTTTTCCCCCAGCCAGTGGTATCGCCGGGCATAGCGGTTAACTTCGTTCATCCCCTGCTGAACAACTGCCCAGGAGCCATCTTTGGTAAAGAAAAAAGTATGGTGGTAGAGCTGGTAGCCATCCTGAAGAGCTGAGCTATCCACTTTGGCTGACATTCGGCTGGCATAAACCAGAGTGGATGGATTTACCTTTAACAGATGCCCAAAACCCTCTATCTCCGCCGGAGTCTTCCGTGAAGTTCTGCCTTTGCCGCCGGCAACGAATAAGCCCAAATCCTTCTCCAATCCCCTCATCCCTTCCTTCAATGCTCCGCAAACTGTGGTGGTAACACCGCTGGAGTGCCAGTCATAGCCCAGGACACAGCCAAGGGCTTGAAACCAGAAAGGGTCGGAAAGGCGGCGAAGCATCTCCTCGGCACTAAACTCATCAACGATGACAATGGTAATCTCCCGAGCAAGCTGAGACATCCGTCCAAAGAGCCACGGAGGCACCTTGCCATAATGCAGAGGCAGATTGGCAATCCCGGTCCTCTGCGCTGAGCTAGGCATTTCCAGGGATATTATATAACGTGATTATACCATGAGGACAAGTAAGGAAGAGAGAATTATTGGAGGGTATGCCTGGCTAGGACTTTCCCGATAGCCACTCGGTTATGTCCCTGACATGCCCCCCAATCCCATTATAGCACTAGATTAGGTAAGCGCAAAATTTTATGTCACTCTAAACTTCACCTAAGATAATTGTGAAAATGGAGGGAAATAGAGGAAAAGTTAAGAAAAAGGACGTTGACAAAAATATCCTTCTAGTCTAAAGTAAAAGTAAGATATTGTAAGATAAAGTAAGATATCATAACTAAAAGAGTCGTTATGGTTAAGGGAAGCGAGAAATAAAATGGCTACTAATATTGAACTAAAAATTCCTGTTCTATTTTTTCAAGAGGGCAAAAAGGTAATAGCATATTCCCCAGCTTTAGACCTTTCTAGTTGCGGTGATACTGAACAACAAGCTCGTAAGCGATTTGGTGAAGCTGCTGTGATATTTCTTACTGAAATCCATAAAATGGGAACAATAGAGGAGGTTCTGGAAGAATGTGGGTGGCACAAAGTTCCTAATCAACACACATGGTCTCCCCCTATTTATAGGTCATGTACCGAAGAGTTGGTTAAAATACCTGCAGGAGTCTAAGCACTGTCTAAATTATCCCCTATCAATTGGCAAAAATTTGACTGTATTGTACGTAAAGCTGGTTGCAAATTTGATAGGCAGGAAGGCGACCATCGTATTTACAAGCGAAGAGGCCTGAAACGTCCTATTGTTTTTCCAGCGGATGATGAAATACCAGTGTTTGTCATTCGTAACAATCTAAGGACTTTATCACTTAGTCGAAGCGATTACTTCAAATTTCTTAGAGATTGTTAAATTTATCGTAAGATTAATCTCTTGCCCTTTACTCCATCAATCGCTAACATCATCCTAATACCATTATATAATATCATTTAATGAAGGTTATAGACGGCGGGGCAAAGTCGGGGAGTGGAACCATAGTCCGCTATTCTGTAGCACTGGCTAGCCTGTTGGGCAAAGAAATCAAAATACAAAATATCAGGCAGCGGAGGGATAAGCCGGGGCTGAGGGCGCAACATCTCAAAGTTATTCAAGCTTGCCAGGAGATGTGTCACGGCGTAGTGGAGAACGCCGCAGTGGGCTCTAAAGAGATAACTTATATTCCGAGGGAAAGATTTAACGGTGGGGAATATCACTGGGATATAGGAACAGCAGGGTCAACCACTATGTTCGCCCAGGCTCTGTTACCTCAGGCTTGCTTTGCCGAAAAACCGTCCAAGTTCAGACTTCAAGGAGGGCTATTTCAGGATTTCGCCCCCTCAGCTTATCATATGAAGTCCGTT
>Ga0210004_1000571_pt1 | contig 22782 bp, 9 predicted proteins | sample CryGey13umfilter_FD_185450 | JGI IMG/M metagenome (GOLD analysis project Ga0210004, IMG submission 185450) | Groundwater microbial communities from aquifer in Utah, USA - Crystal Geyser 4/8/14 3 um filter (SPAdes) (version 3) | ecosystem: Environmental > Aquatic > Deep subsurface > Groundwater...
AAAGAGTTTAAATCGTACTATGTAGTATGGAAACAAGACAGAAGAGGCGGAAGAATTATGTTCTATTCCGGTTTAAATCGTACTATGTAGTATGGAAACTTTTTTGAATGCTCACGTTCGGATTTGTTGTTATTTCGTTTAAATCGTACTATGTAGTATGGAAACAAGAATATTTAAAGAATATTTAAAGAATATTAATAAAGTTTAAATCGTACTATGTAGTATGGAAACGAGTGAGAAATCGTAAGGGTGATGTGCATAATATCGTTTAAATCGTACTATGTAGTATGGAAACGAAGAAGGAAAGAAATATATTCGGAAGGAAAACGAGTTTAAATCGTACTATGTAGTATGGAAACGGATTTTTTCCGATATCAATCGAGATAGGCGTTGCGAGTTTAAATCGTACTATGTAGTATGGAAACCGAATTCTTTCGTTACATATTTCATTACATATGAAAAGTTTAAATCGTACTATGTAGTATGGAAACTATTTTGTTTTTGCTATGTATTATTGGTATTATTAGGGTTTAAATCGTACTATGTAGTATGGAAACTTTTTTTCCCGGCGTGAGAACTGCGCTCACGCTCGCTGTTTAAATCGTACTATGTAGTATGGAAACTAGTATTCCATGTGGTCTACAGCACCGACGAGAGAGGGGTTTAAATCGTACTATGTAGTATGGAAACACAATTCGTGAACATTCTTCGAGCACAAAGGTATCCGTTTAAATCGTACTATGTAGTATGGAAACAAAAATAAAATGCCAAAATTCACCATACACATAAGTGGTTTAAATCGTACTATGTAGTATGGAAACCCACATACACATTTCCAGCGGGAAGCGGTTTAGGTGGTTTAAATCGTACTATGTAGTATGGAAACTTATCCGAGAACACTCCTGGTAGATTACTAAAAAATGTTTAAATCGTACTATGTAGTATGGAAACTGTTCCCCCTCCTATAATATTAATAAAATAATAAACAGTTTAAATCGTACTATGTAGTATGGAAACCACAGAGCGAGCGGTTTTTCAAACAAAATCGCTTTCCGTTTAAATCGTACTATGTAGTATGGAAACCATTCGGCATTTTTTGTTATATTGTGTGGATTTACAGGTTTAAATCGTACTATGTAGTATGGAAACCTTTATTTCCGTGCCATTCTCCGCCCACCACCATAGTTTAAATCGTACTATGTAGTATGGAAACTTTTTTTGAGTGTCCTATCCAATATATTTTTTTTGAGTTTAAATCGTACTATGTAGTATGGAAACCCAATATTGTTCTCGGATAATGGTCAAGAACCTTTAGTTTAAATCGTACTATGTAGTATGGAAACTATTTTCAGAAAGTGCACAGTTATCCTTACAACACAGTTTAAATCGTACTATGTAGTATGGAAACTCATGTGTTTTTTGAAGCGGGCGATGAAAAAAAAAAGTTTAAATCGTACTATGTAGTATGGAAACATAAAATCGCGTGCCCCCCAGGATATATCCTTATGGGTTTAAATCGTACTATGTAGTATGGAAACTTGGAATTATTCGACCCAGATTTGCGATAAAAAATAGTTTAAATCGTACTATGTAGTATGGAAACGTCCATCAAGTTCTTCGATGCGCTGACAGAGAGTTTGTTTAAATCGTACTATGTAGTATGGAAACCGAGCATGCTCGCAGCGTTGACCTGTGAGAATATTGAAGTTTAAATCGTACTATGTAGTATGGAAACCATATCAAATTTTTATATACTCGTTCTCCCCGTGCGTGTTTAAATCGTACTATGTAGTATGGAAACCATCTTCTCTTTCTTCCAGCGTGGGAACTGCGCCCACGGTTTAAATCGTACTATGTAGTATGGAAACAAAATCGGTAAAATTTTCTTTTTGAAATCTGAATATAGTTTAAATCGTACTATGTAGTATGGAAACGACGGCCAATCAAGTACGTAATAAGAAACGAATAAAGTTTAAATCGTACTATGTAGTATGGAAACTATTCTTCGTTATTATTTCGATCAGTGCCCGACGGAAGTTTAAATCGTACTATGTAGTATGGAAACCTTCTATTTCGCCTTCTTCTTTGTCTTTTTTTCCCTGTTTAAATCGTACTATGTAGTATGGAAACTTTTTATTTTTTATATGGGATGTATCTCATATTTTTTGTTTAAATCGTACTATGTAGTATGGAAACTATCCCCTACGGAATTTTATGGGTACTAATAATCTTGTTTAAATCGTACTATGTAGTATGGAAACTTCGCTTGAAGCTTGGTGCTTAAAAAATATGACTCAGTTTAAATCGTACTATGTAGTATGGAAACTACGGCACCTGATGATATAAACTCAAATGCGGTTCTGTTTAAATCGTACTATGTAGTATGGAAACTCAAATATCCGTAGTGGCACGGTGGGGCGAAAATGCTCGGGTTTAAATCGTACTATGTAGTATGGAAACCTTCGTGAAAAAATAAACATAGGAATATATCCAGAAGTTTAAATCGTACTATGTAGTATGGAAACTTGTTATCCCGTGTTTGTAATCACAGTTTCTAATGCGTTTAAATCGTACTATGTAGTATGGAAACCATAAAAGGCGTTCTCCTTTTTTTTGAGTGCATGTGGTTTAAATCGTACTATGTAGTATGGAAACAATCATATAAATGAGAATATGGTAAATGATAATATTTAGTTTAAATCGTACTATGTAGTATGGAAACAAAATTGAGGAGTCTGGTTATGTGCCGTATTGTTTCAGTTTAAATCGTACTATGTAGTATGGAAACACGCTTACAACCAACATCAATTTGTCTCGTAAAAAGTTTAAATCGTACTATGTAGTATGGAAACCAATCGGGCATTATCACTAGAAGAAGTTCGAGGTAACGTTTAAATCGTACTATGTAGTATGGAAACTTGACCAACAAAAAGGATTTTTCTATGATGTATGGAGTTTAAATCGTACTATGTAGTATGGAAACCCGTTTGAACCATATTTCTTACGCACCGAGTTTCAAGTTTAAATCGTACTATGTAGTATGGAAACCTAAAACTGTTCTCGGATAATGGTCAAGAACCTCTATGTTTAAATCGTACTATGTAGTATGGAAACTGTTCCGTTGTTGGGTCAGCCAGCACCTTAATAGAAGTTTAAATCGTACTATGTAGTATGGAAACTTTTTTGTGCTGTTCTTTGTCTTATCGTCGGGGTTGGTTTAAATCGTACTATGTAGTATGGAAACTTTTTACCGAAATTAAGATGGTTTTCAAAAATCATGTTTAAATCGTACTATGTAGTATGGAAACAAGAACATCATAACTGATGACGAAAAAAGGGAAATAGTTTAAATCGTACTATGTAGTATGGAAACGCTATGCGTATCGAAGAAATATCGGGCATTGAAAAGTTTAAATCGTACTATGTAGTATGGAAACTATAATCTGTATTTTTTGTGTGGGAAATGGTAAGAGGTTTAAATCGTACTATGTAGTATGGAAACTTTCGGAATTTTGAAGGGCTTTTTGTGCAGCGGTCTGGTTTAAATCGTACTATGTAGTATGGAAACTATCTTCCGATACTGGCGGGTCGACAATTTGAAAAGGTTTAAATCGTACTATGTAGTATGGAAACTCCGACAAATATAATATCAAAAGGTTTCTTTCAGACAGTTTAAATCGTACTATGTAGTATGGAAACTGGCATGGTGGGGCGAAAATGCTCAGGGCGAGATAGTTTAAATCGTACTATGTAGTATGGAAACTATATTATACATGATATATTATATACTTTTCATTATGTTTAAATCGTACTATGTAGTATGGAAACAAAATAACATAACTGATGACGAAAAAAAGGAAATAGAGTTTAAATCGTACTATGTAGTATGGAAACAGATAGAACACCGTTTCATTTTGCATCCAAGTATACTGTTTAAATCGTACTATGTAGTATGGAAACTCATTTTGTCCCATTCTTTTCGCTTCATTCGTACGTCGTTTAAATCGTACTATGTAGTATGGAAACTAGTGCCTGTCCCGCCGATAGCTATGACATCTTTTATTGTTTAAATCGTACTATGTAGTATGGAAACTTCCCTCACCGGGATACGGAAATATTTTGAAGCTAGGGTTTAAATCGTACTATGTAGTATGGAAACTTGCTATGGGAGAGAGTTTATATGCCCCAATAACTCGTTTAAATCGTACTATGTAGTATGGAAACTATCCGTGAAAAAAGAGACATTTTAATTATAATTACTGTTTAAATCGTACTATGTAGTATGGAAACGTATTCCTGTGTTTCCTGGTGTTGCCCAAAGACCGTGTTTAAATCGTACTATGTAGTATGGAAACTTTTTTTTTGTGCTGCTGCTTTTTGTGCTGCTTTTTGGTTTAAATCGTACTATGTAGTATGGAAACAGCAGGAATGGAAAGAAATTGATGACGGAAAAGACGGTTTAAATCGTACTATGTAGTATGGAAACAACATAACACAAAATGAAATACATGGCGAAATATTCGTTTAAATCGTACTATGTAGTATGGAAACTATCAAAGGAAAGGCGTACACTATGTCTCAGCGTCTGTTTAAATCGTACTATGTAGTATGGAAACTCCGATAAAAATTTCATAGAGAGGATAAGCTTGAGAGTTTAAATCGTACTATGTAGTATGGAAACTTGTTGAGTAATAAATAATAATAGATGCTGGTTCATCGTTTAAATCGTACTATGTAGTATGGAAACAAAGAGGAGAACTATCTATAATATCACTACAGATTTCGTTTAAATCGTACTATGTAGTATGGAAACCTTTTTTCTTCAATGCTTGAAAGAGTTCGAATGTTGTTTAAATCGTACTATGTAGTATGGAAACTCAAAATTCCGTAAAGACGATGTATTCGAGATTGAATGTTTAAATCGTACTATGTAGTATGGAAACCTTGGAATCTTGCACGCACCCCAAGCGTATATTTCTGTTTAAATCGTACTATGTAGTATGGAAACTACAGACTTAGCGAGAATATCTAAACAATATGAAAAAGTTTAAATCGTACTATGTAGTATGGAAACCTGAAATTTCAAATGACCCACAATTCATAGCCAATGCTGTTTAAATCGTACTATGTAGTATGGAAACTGCATTCTCAAACCACACCCAGGACAGGATATATGCTGTTTAAATCGTACTATGTAGTATGGAAACATAATACGACTAAATAAGGAACGATATTTGAAACTATGTTTAAATCGTACTATGTAGTATGGAAACCAATTTCAAACGCCTCGTCTATTTGAGAATTTTGAAGTTTAAATCGTACTATGTAGTATGGAAACCTCGCGTGGGAACTGCGCCCACGCTCGCTTTTGCTTTGTTTAAATCGTACTATGTAGTATGGAAACAAATCTGTTTTTGCCCGGCAAGTATTGTTTTTGATAGTTTAAATCGTACTATGTAGTATGGAAACAATAAACAACAACAATGGAAAACAAAAAAAGAATATGTTTAAATCGTACTATGTAGTATGGAAACTTCATAATATCGGAATACAGCATATCCCGCAATTGTGGTTTAAATCGTACTATGTAGTATGGAAACGACATTTCAATATATTGTTCTGCTATTTGAAAAGCGTTTAAATCGTACTATGTAGTATGGAAACCCCTCAATACTTTAAAGAGGGAGTATGAGTTTGAGTGCGTTTAAATCGTACTATGTAGTATGGAAACCCTTTTCTGGACATCTAGTTCCATCGTCTTCACACGCGTTTAAATCGTACTATGTAGTATGGAAACTCAAATGTTTTCCCCCTGATAGCTTCTACCTGCGTGGGTTTAAATCGTACTATGTAGTATGGAAACCTCAATTCGTGAAATATTATGCCCTCCATTCTTTTTGTTTAAATCGTACTATGTAGTATGGAAACAAGTTTGCTGACACTGCTTTTGAATTGCGTCTAATGGTTTAAATCGTACTATGTAGTATGGAAACGGTTTACGTTTGCGATCTCTTTCTGAACATACTTTAGTTTAAATCGTACTATGTAGTATGGAAACTTTTTTTGAAATTTAAAAAAATAATAACAAATAAAGTTTAAATCGTACTATGTAGTATGGAAACAGGAAGACGAGGAAAACAAAAAAGATAAACAAACAAAGTTTAAATCGTACTATGTAGTATGGAAACTCCTATTCTTTTTGGTGCTACTTTTCGTGCTACCGTGTTTAAATCGTACTATGTAGTATGGAAACCCCTTTTGCGGCAATAATTTCCGTTATTAGGCTTTGAGTTTAAATCGTACTATGTAGTATGGAAACACTATATTGTCCTCAACACTTTGAAGCGGGGGTATGAGTTTAAATCGTACTATGTAGTATGGAAACACAGGTGCCGCAAAAAATGCACTTTCTGGGAAAAAAAGTTTAAATCGTACTATGTAGTATGGAAACGCACTATAAAGGATAACTACTCACTTCCTGAAAACACGGGTTTAAATCGTACTATGTAGTATGGAAACATGTAGACTTGCAGAAAATAATAGCAGAAATATCAAGTTTAAATCGTACTATGTAGTATGGAAACACAGAAGACGAAATAAATAAAGAAATAAATAAACTAGTTTAAATCGTACTATGTAGTATGGAAACATCATTTTTCTACGCAACAAAAGAAAAAGATACATGTGTTTAAATCGTACTATGTAGTATGGAAACTTCGGCCCATATTTGTGATAAAAAATAGAGGAAGAAGTTTAAATCGTACTATGTAGTATGGAAACAACCTACCTAGCAATCTTTCATACTGTGTTTTTAGTGTTTAAATCGTACTATGTAGTATGGAAACGTTTTTTTCATCATCATTTCCTGGCGCGCTATATAGTTTAAATCGTACTATGTAGTATGGAAACTTTTCTGCAAGTCTACATTATCTTCTTTTTTCTTTGGTTTAAATCGTACTATGTAGTATGGAAACTTTCTGCTTGAATTTTATAGGCGTTCCTTCGCCGATGAGTTTAAATCGTACTATGTAGTATGGAAACATAAAAGATATCATAGCTATCGGTACGCTAGATACAGGTTTAAATCGTACTATGTAGTATGGAAACTATCGGGTGTATCTCATATTTTTTTTCACCACAGAAGTTTAAATCGTACTATGTAGTATGGAAACTTCATCATCATCTTCTTCATCATCACCTTCTTCTTTGTTTAAATCGTACTATGTAGTATGGAAACACCTATGTCCTCTTCTATGTTGGCCATCGTTGTGTTTAAATCGTACTATGTAGTATGGAAACCCAAATCAGATCTGAAAAGTTTGATTTTGAAAGGAAGTTTAAATCGTACTATGTAGTATGGAAACTTGGTGAAAATATTGTGTGGCTGTATATGAAAAAGTAGTTTAAATCGTACTATGTAGTATGGAAACAGGAAATATCCCGCTAGCAAGTATATCAGCGGATTTTGTTTAAATCGTACTATGTAGTATGGAAACCCGATGACTCATCCCTCACAATGGCGGGATATGACGGTTTAAATCGTACTATGTAGTATGGAAACTACTAAGTATTAAGATTATAAATAAATAAACTCTATCGTTTAAATCGTACTATGTAGTATGGAAACTTTTTTTCTTTGACATTGCATTTTTCGCAAACCCCGGTTTAAATCGTACTATGTAGTATGGAAACATTTCAATGATTTCTTTTTCATCCACGGAATTTTTTTGTTTAAATCGTACTATGTAGTATGGAAACATTGCTGCCTCTCCTTTATCTTTCCATGGTCCTACAGTTTAAATCGTACTATGTAGTATGGAAACCAAAACCTATTAAAAAGCATATGATAATAATATAATGTTTAAATCGTACTATGTAGTATGGAAACTTGGGTTGTTTTTTTTTGTGATTTGCGTGTCTGTTGGTTTAAATCGTACTATGTAGTATGGAAACGTGCATTTTTTGCGACGCCAGCCATAAGTCCTACTATGTTTAAATCGTACTATGTAGTATGGAAACTCGGGGGTTGCCCGTTTATCATGTTTTTTGCTGCACGTTTAAATCGTACTATGTAGTATGGAAACTTATTTTCTGAATGTTAACATCGTCTTCTTTTTTCTTGTTTAAATCGTACTATGTAGTATGGAAACTAATAAATTAAAAATAATAAAAGCATTATCAAAAAAAAGTTTAAATCGTACTATGTAGTATGGAAACTCGTTTTCTTGACACACAAACAAAAAAAATTATAATTTGTTTAAATCGTACTATGTAGTATGGAAACGATAGGCGGGCGAGAAAACGAAGAGGACTACCGCCAGGTTTAAATCGTACTATGTAGTATGGAAACTGTTCGCTTCCCCCCCAATTATTCACGAGCATAGAAAGTTTAAATCGTACTATGTAGTATGGAAACTGTATGCGTATCGAAAAGTATGAAAATCTCGAACAAAGTTTAAATCGTACTATGTAGTATGGAAACTATTATATTTTATTTTATATTGTTTTTGCTATGTTTGTTTAAATCGTACTATGTAGTATGGAAACTCGACTGTGTCCTTCGTGTTGATTGCGTTGATAATCGTTTAAATCGTACTATGTAGTATGGAAACACAAGATAGTTGGTTCCCACCTTAAAGGTGTACGTATGTTTAAATCGTACTATGTAGTATGGAAACCCATATATGGATTTTTGAAGAGGTCGCCGTTGAAGAGTTTAAATCGTACTATGTAGTATGGAAACGAAATGCATATCGATGTTATCAAGACTTCAGAAAGACGGTTTAAATCGTACTATGTAGTATGGAAACTTGGTTGTGCAAGTTCCCAAAGAGCCACATAGAGGTCGTTTAAATCGTACTATGTAGTATGGAAACTGTTCTCCTTCTCGTATTATTTTTTCCATGTTAGCAGTTTAAATCGTACTATGTAGTATGGAAACCTTTACTGGTGCGGAAAGGTATTGTTTTGTGTATTTTGTTTAAATCGTACTATGTAGTATGGAAACATGCACGAGGAGAAAAAACATATAAAAACATAATAAAGTTTAAATCGTACTATGTAGTATGGAAACGACTATGCCAGAGCGTATATGCATGTCTGGTCGGGGGTTTAAATCGTACTATGTAGTATGGAAACTCTTAAAAGTGTGCTTATAGTCCTCAGAAGTGTTATAGGTTTAAATCGTACTATGTAGTATGGAAACGTGAATATACAACAATTACGATATCCAAGGATACAGTTTAAATCGTACTATGTAGTATGGAAACTCATCCTTTCCATCAGGGATAGCGTGGTTTCTGACTGTTTAAATCGTACTATGTAGTATGGAAACTTGCTCCTGCGATTATCATGTTTTTAGTATTCATTTTGTTTAAATCGTACTATGTAGTATGGAAACTAGTATTCCCAACTTTTTTGGTCTTGAGCTCTATTTCGTTTAAATCGTACTATGTAGTATGGAAACCTTTGTGTTTCCGTCAAACCCGATGATTTCTGTCATGTTTAAATCGTACTATGTAGTATGGAAACGCTTTTCCCAGTCGTCTGCCCATTGGTCGTCAAAAGTTTAAATCGTACTATGTAGTATGGAAACTCTTCAAGCGACCATCATACTTCTTTCCGTGCGAATGGTTTAAATCGTACTATGTAGTATGGAAACTATTTTGGAGACCTTTAAGTTTCTTCTTAGCGGAAGAGTTTAAATCGTACTATGTAGTATGGAAACTACTAATATTTCCGTCATGACAAATACTAACTCTGCGGTTTAAATCGTACTATGTAGTATGGAAACCCCCATGTATCTGACAACCTGGGGCTTCTCGAAGATAGTTTAAATCGTACTATGTAGTATGGAAACAACACCGCAAAATGTTGTGTGGTATAAAATATCAAGGTAGTTTAAATCGTACTATGTAGTATGGAAACTACACCAAAACTTTCCTCATCACAGATAATTTGCTCGTTTAAATCGTACTATGTAGTATGGAAACTGTTCTCCCTCCTTAAAATATACGCAAACATAGCAAGGTTTAAATCGTACTATGTAGTATGGAAACCCTGTCGAATTCATAGTTCATATTTCGTATTTTGTTTGTTTAAATCGTACTATGTAGTATGGAAACCGCGTCGTGCGTCTGACAGTTGGTCTATCGTGAATAGTTTAAATCGTACTATGTAGTATGGAAACAAAAACAAACCATTGATGACGATCGGAGCTTTTTTAGTTTAAATCGTACTATGTAGTATGGAAACTCCAAGCGATATCGTCAGCCATTCAATCGCTCGGAGGTTTAAATCGTACTATGTAGTATGGAAACTCCAAAATAGATATTTGTAGCAAGAAAGAGCTTAGGGGTTTAAATCGTACTATGTAGTATGGAAACTAATTCAGTAAAAAGAACATATACAAGAGCAAGGGGGTTTAAATCGTACTATGTAGTATGGAAACTTCCATATGAAGTATATGTTCTGTTTGAAAATATAAGGTTTAAATCGTACTATGTAGTATGGAAACTTCCGACCCCTATCGAAATTATTCTACCTGCATTAAGGTTTAAATCGTACTATGTAGTATGGAAACTTGCTCCCATTATGATTATATTTTTATTCATCTTAGGGTTTAAATCGTACTATGTAGTATGGAAACTTGCGAGACCTCGGAAAAAGAAATAAAACCGAAATGGTTTAAATCGTACTATGTAGTATGGAAACTATTTAGATTTATATTTTTGCTATGCTTATTATTTAGTTTAAATCGTACTATGTAGTATGGAAACTTACGATACTATTATGTTTATATTTGTTACTATTATGGTTTAAATCGTACTATGTAGTATGGAAACCCTTACTGGTTTTGAACGGAATTACCTCTTGATTTGCGTTTAAATCGTACTATGTAGTATGGAAACTGGGGAAAAATCGACACATAACCCCGTGTCCTTTCGGTTTAAATCGTACTATGTAGTATGGAAACCATATATGATTATGAGACGAAGTATTAAATAAAATTTCGTTTAAATCGTACTATGTAGTATGGAAACCAATACATCTGACGATATCAAAAGAGTGTTTAATCCTGTTTAAATCGTACTATGTAGTATGGAAACTAATACGATAAAAAGAACATACACAAGAGCAAGGGGTTTAAATCGTACTATGTAGTATGGAAACTTTTTTTCTTTTTCATGCGAGTAGAATAATTCCGAGTGTTTAAATCGTACTATGTAGTATGGAAACCTGCGGATATTTGGTATGCTGGGTCTTCCCGAAGGAAGTTTAAATCGTACTATGTAGTATGGAAACTGTTTTTCACTTTATTTGTTTTTATTTTTATTGTGTGTTTAAATCGTACTATGTAGTATGGAAACCTTTTCAGGTATCATCACGCTTCTTTCTGTGCAAATGAGTTTAAATCGTACTATGTAGTATGGAAACAAATTAGGGAAATAAGCGTATAAAAAACATGGTTCAGTTTAAATCGTACTATGTAGTATGGAAACTTTTGAATAATAAGGATAACTGCGCACTTCTTGAAAGTTTAAATCGTACTATGTAGTATGGAAACCTCATCCTCATTCTCTACCTCGGTAGAATCATTCCGAGTTTAAATCGTACTATGTAGTATGGAAACCGAACTTGCGGAAGTCCGAAAAAAATATCCTGACCTGGGTTTAAATCGTACTATGTAGTATGGAAACTATCATTTGACCATACTCATTACACCTCATTTTATGTGTTTAAATCGTACTATGTAGTATGGAAACCCAAACAAAGATTTCCTTTGACGACCCGATGTTCCACTCGTTTAAATCGTACTATGTAGTATGGAAACTAACCTCAGCCAACCGATATACTTTTTGTTCTCCCAGTTTAAATCGTACTATGTAGTATGGAAACTCTGGGAGTTTTGAAGTGCTTTCTGTGCTTCTGTTTGAGTTTAAATCGTACTATGTAGTATGGAAACGGTGAGTGATTGCGAACAATTATTTTCATCTTTTTAAGTTTAAATCGTACTATGTAGTATGGAAACCCGCTTTTTTTGGTTTGTTCACTTGGGAAAGCAGATAGTTTAAATCGTACTATGTAGTATGGAAACTGTTTTCCATTGTGTTTTATTTTATTTTTATCGTATGTTTAAATCGTACTATGTAGTATGGAAACTTCGTTATTTTTTTCCATTTGGCACTCAGCACAGATGTTTAAATCGTACTATGTAGTATGGAAACTACACCGCAAGTGATGTTGTGGGAGAAGATGTGAAAGTTTAAATCGTACTATGTAGTATGGAAACTTTTCCGTCAAAGGGAAAGCTTATACGATGTCTCAGGTTTAAATCGTACTATGTAGTATGGAAACCTTCTCTTTCCTCTTCTCCCTCTTCTCCTTCTTCTTCGTTTAAATCGTACTATGTAGTATGGAAACCGGGTTACTTTTTCGTGCCAAGCCGCCTTTTGTGATAGTTTAAATCGTACTATGTAGTATGGAAACTCTCAGAAAATTTTGCTCCACAATAACTACATTCAAGTTTAAATCGTACTATGTAGTATGGAAACTTTTCGTTTTTCTCTTGCAAAGCTTGTTGACTATATTTCGTTTAAATCGTACTATGTAGTATGGAAACTACAGCAGGCGGAAGCTCTGGAAAAAAAGCAGGAAGAAGTTTAAATCGTACTATGTAGTATGGAAACAAATGTCCCCGACTAAAGGCGACAAGGCTGAAGTGTGTTTAAATCGTACTATGTAGTATGGAAACTGTTTTTCACTGTGCTTGTTTTTATTTTATTTTTATCGTTTAAATCGTACTATGTAGTATGGAAACATACTGCACCCGTCCCAGCAATTATTGCTTTTTCATCATGTTTAAATCGTACTATGTAGTATGGAAACCAAAGCGTGCGAGTGCTGTGCCTGCACCTATCACTAGTTTAAATCGTACTATGTAGTATGGAAACTATCATTTGACCATGCTCATTACACCTCATTCTATAGTTTAAATCGTACTATGTAGTATGGAAACCCTACTGTGTCCTTCGTGTTGATTGCGTTGATAATCGTTTAAATCGTACTATGTAGTATGGAAACTTTTTCTTCTTCCGAGTATCCCTTTCATCATCCTCAGGTTTAAATCGTACTATGTAGTATGGAAACTGTTAATTATTTAAAAGAGGGAGAACATAGCAACTAGTTTAAATCGTACTATGTAGTATGGAAACTGCCCCGCAGGTCTTCAATGTGTTGACAGAGTGATTCCGTTTAAATCGTACTATGTAGTATGGAAACCTGCAGACCTTATTTACCCTTTTTTCGTTTATATCAGTTTAAATCGTACTATGTAGTATGGAAACTTTCTGCTTGAATTTTATAGGCGTTCCCTCACCGATGTTTAAATCGTACTATGTAGTATGGAAACAAAAAACGATAGAATTTTCTTTTCGACATCTGAATGGTTTAAATCGTACTATGTAGTATGGAAACCTTTTTCGACTTCTGCTTCTTTTTTTTCCTGCGTGAGAAGTTTAAATCGTACTATGTAGTATGGAAACATGATGATAAGGTGTATGTGCTGATGATATCGCCCGGTTTAAATCGTACTATGTAGTATGGAAACCTCACGATCTAGCACTTCCGTCGGGCTCCGTAACATAGTTTAAATCGTACTATGTAGTATGGAAACATAGAATCTAATAAGAACGTAATAAGAACGTAATAATGTTTAAATCGTACTATGTAGTATGGAAACTTACTCCCATTATGATTATATTTTTATTCACTTTCGTGTTTAAATCGTACTATGTAGTATGGAAACGTGTTTCCGTTGCAGTATAATATATAGATATAGATGGTTTAAATCGTACTATGTAGTATGGAAACTCTTCATATATTTCATTGGTGAAAATATTGTGTGGGTTTAAATCGTACTATGTAGTATGGAAACCTTTTTTTCAGAGTTCAACACTTTTCTCATCACAAAGTTTAAATCGTACTATGTAGTATGGAAACCTTCTTCATCGTCTCCCTCTTCTCCTTCTTCTTCTCGTTTAAATCGTACTATGTAGTATGGAAACCATTTCTGCGGGGGCAAGTGCGTTGATGCTTAAAAAGTTTAAATCGTACTATGTAGTATGGAAACGAAGTAAATCAGATATCTTTGTGCTTCGAGAATGTTCGGTTTAAATCGTACTATGTAGTATGGAAACTCGTCATAGGTATAATTTTTTTTGTATGTAAAAAGAGGTTTAAATCGTACTATGTAGTATGGAAACTTTTTTGCCTGGCTTCCGCTTGTTGCACAGCTTCAGAAGTTTAAATCGTACTATGTAGTATGGAAACCAATCTTTAAAAAAATCCTGTACAGAACATGCGGTTGTTTAAATCGTACTATGTAGTATGGAAACACACAACCCAATGCAAAAAATCCGCTGATATACTTGGTTTAAATCGTACTATGTAGTATGGAAACAGGGAATTAGCACAGTCGTAAGGTATCTAACTTCCAAGTTTAAATCGTACTATGTAGTATGGAAACTTTTTTTCCATTTCATAGTCAATAACGCAATCGTTTTTGTTTAAATCGTACTATGTAGTATGGAAACTGTGATATTCTTCTTCTACTTCCTCTACTTGTTTTTGTTTAAATCGTACTATGTAGTATGGAAACAAAATACAACCTGGTTGTGGCTCTCTGGGAAGGTGAGTTTAAATCGTACTATGTAGTATGGAAACTATATTAAGTATTAAGTATTAAGTTATTAAGATTATTGTTTAAATCGTACTATGTAGTATGGAAACTGTTTTTTTTATTATATCAATGAAAACGGAGAGAGAGTTTAAATCGTACTATGTAGTATGGAAACCTGGTGTGCTAATGACAATGACATCTTTGATCAGATACGTTTAAATCGTACTATGTAGTATGGAAACCATATACGTTTCCGTCGGGCAGTGGTATAGAAGAAAAGTTTAAATCGTACTATGTAGTATGGAAACTCACAATATTCAAATGTCGGGGAAAGTCAAGAAAGCAGTTTAAATCGTACTATGTAGTATGGAAACATATATATCTGGAGGGAGTTGCTATGTTCTCCCTTCGAGTTTAAATCGTACTATGTAGTATGGAAACCAAAGTGTTTCCCACTGTTCTGCTGATTTTTCGTCAGGTTTAAATCGTACTATGTAGTATGGAAACTCATTTGACCCGCTGTATTTTCACGCCATACTCCTAGTTTAAATCGTACTATGTAGTATGGAAACCAACACCTCTAATGATATCAAAAAAGTGTTTAATCCGTTTAAATCGTACTATGTAGTATGGAAACTTTTTTTCTTCATCTCAATTATTTCTTTTTCATCTAGTTTAAATCGTACTATGTAGTATGGAAACTTTTTATTATATTTTTTATACTGTTTTTTTGGTTTAGTTTAAATCGTACTATGTAGTATGGAAACAACATAGCACAAAATGAAATATGGAACAAGATATTCTGTTTAAATCGTACTATGTAGTATGGAAACTACGCTTACCGAGAGTTTCCCAGTCGTCTGCCCATCGGGTTTAAATCGTACTATGTAGTATGGAAACCCCGCATTCAAGATGAAAAATAACGGAAGAGCCATTGTTTAAATCGTACTATGTAGTATGGAAACAATAAAATGTTTAATTTTCTCAAAAATAAAAATACCGGTTTAAATCGTACTATGTAGTATGGAAACCTCACTTATCGAAAACACAATTTCTCACACGAACATAAGTTTAAATCGTACTATGTAGTATGGAAACTCAAACTGAAGCACAGAAAGCCCTTCAAAACTCACAGGGTTTAAATCGTACTATGTAGTATGGAAACGTTTTTTTGGTTATCTTTTTTTTCAAAAAAAGTAACAGTTTAAATCGTACTATGTAGTATGGAAACTTTTATTCCATTCTTCAGTTGCTTTTTTCTTTTCTTCGTTTAAATCGTACTATGTAGTATGGAAACATACAAAATAAGCCACAGTGAATACCACAACAAGTAAGTTTAAATCGTACTATGTAGTATGGAAACTTTTCTTTGAAGGGAAAAGCATACACAATGTCTCAGGTTTAAATCGTACTATGTAGTATGGAAACTATCTAATATGATAAAAATAAAATAAAAACAAGATGAGTTTAAATCGTACTATGTAGTATGGAAACTCCTCAAAACGCAATATCAACGGCTCCTCGACCGCTAGTTTAAATCGTACTATGTAGTATGGAAACCATTTTTCATTTTTTCTATGCTTAAAATTATATTTTGTTTAAATCGTACTATGTAGTATGGAAACTGGTATTTGTTTGGCCGACGAGCGAAGCACCGACATGTTTAAATCGTACTATGTAGTATGGAAACTTCCATATGAAGTGTATGTGCTTTTTGAGAACATAAGGGTTTAAATCGTACTATGTAGTATGGAAACGGAGCCACGGAGAAAGAAAAAATCGAGATTGTGAAAGAGTTTAAATCGTACTATGTAGTATGGAAACCGAAGAAGCAGGAGAAGACGGAGAAGCAGGGGAAGACGGTTTAAATCGTACTATGTAGTATGGAAACTCCATATTACACACAGCCATTAAGTGGAGGAGGGCAAGTTTAAATCGTACTATGTAGTATGGAAACTGCTTAATGATAAGTAGAGGGAAGCGAACATAGAAAGTTTAAATCGTACTATGTAGTATGGAAACCCTATGAGGTTACGCAGGCAAACGACGGGCGATATCGTTTAAATCGTACTATGTAGTATGGAAACAGGATGGGTGTTTTCATCAGCATATTCACCTTATTAGTTTAAATCGTACTATGTAGTATGGAAACTGCCTCGGATATCATCACGCTTCTTTCTGTGCATATGAGTTTAAATCGTACTATGTAGTATGGAAACAGAGTCCCCTGCATACCAAATATCCGCTGTGGCAGGTTTAAATCGTACTATGTAGTATGGAAACTTCCAAAGAGACCTATCGCTGTTATTATCGGATTTTTGTTTAAATCGTACTATGTAGTATGGAAACCTTCTTCTTGTTTTTTTTCGTGTGTGGGAACTGCACCCGTTTAAATCGTACTATGTAGTATGGAAACAACATGAGCATTCAAGATATTATGACAAAAAATCCGAAAGTTTAAATCGTACTATGTAGTATGGAAACTATGCCACACGAGATGAAATACAAAGGTATCTTCTCCGTTTAAATCGTACTATGTAGTATGGAAACGATACATATTTCCGCCACATCCTCACGGGTCAGCGGTGCGTTTAAATCGTACTATGTAGTATGGAAACGAATATCTTCCTATGTTATTCATTTTTTCCTATGTGGTTTAAATCGTACTATGTAGTATGGAAACGAAGAATAGTCAAAGATATACTTGATAGGCGGGCTAGTTTAAATCGTACTATGTAGTATGGAAACATACAACGAGCTGTCGAAGTAGCACCTGGACTATCGTGTTTAAATCGTACTATGTAGTATGGAAACGAATATCAAAATCAGTCAAACTACCTTTTAAATGGCGTTTAAATCGTACTATGTAGTATGGAAACTCGTTTTCTTGACACCGATACGAAAAAAATTATAATGTTTAAATCGTACTATGTAGTATGGAAACCTTACTGCGATAGGCTTGTTCGGAATTGTTGACCCTGTTTAAATCGTACTATGTAGTATGGAAACTTAAAAAGTAAATTCAACGATTTCATGTGTTTTTTGAAGTTTAAATCGTACTATGTAGTATGGAAACCCTCGAGGTATCATTTCTTTCGTCGTTGTTTCTACCGTTTAAATCGTACTATGTAGTATGGAAACCCGCTATGGGGATAATTCGGCCTGCGTGGAAAATGAGGTTTAAATCGTACTATGTAGTATGGAAACTGGTTATGATATTTCCGATTACGATCCCGCTTCTCTTGTTTAAATCGTACTATGTAGTATGGAAACCACTACTGAAAGATTTGCTGTTTTTAGGTATTTTTGTTTAAATCGTACTATGTAGTATGGAAACAGCATAGCACAAAATGAAATATGGAGCCAGATATTCGTTTAAATCGTACTATGTAGTATGGAAACTCCAGACTGATTTCAGAAAAAATTGTAGATGTGGGTGTTTAAATCGTACTATGTAGTATGGAAACTCAATCGAAGCAATATCCTCTGCCATTCAATCATATGGTTTAAATCGTACTATGTAGTATGGAAACTTCCAACAGCGACAGGAATAATTCTACCCGCATGGAGTTTAAATCGTACTATGTAGTATGGAAACTTTATATATATCTTTATATTTGATATAATGAAAATAAGGTTTAAATCGTACTATGTAGTATGGAAACTCGATAATATCACTGCATATTTCAAGCACAGCTTTTGTTTAAATCGTACTATGTAGTATGGAAACTGGAACAGCGATATTATAAGGTGCTCTTTCACGGATAGTTTAAATCGTACTATGTAGTATGGAAACTTCGACCGTAGAATTCAGCAGTCATTTTTCGTATTCGGGTTTAAATCGTACTATGTAGTATGGAAACTTGGCAATAAGGATAACTACTCACATTTTGAAAACACGTTTAAATCGTACTATGTAGTATGGAAACCTACTCCGCAATCACTCGCCTAGCACAAGGGTGTCTGGTTTAAATCGTACTATGTAGTATGGAAACTTTCACACGCAGGAAACTCAGATTATGTAGAAAAATGTTTAAATCGTACTATGTAGTATGGAAACGTAGGAGTTGTGTGCTGTTCTGGATTTCGCAGGAGGAGTTTAAATCGTACTATGTAGTATGGAAACTTACCCCAGCTATTATTATATTTTTATTATTCGTTTTGTTTAAATCGTACTATGTAGTATGGAAACTTATTTTCTGTATGTCTACATCGTCTTGTTTTTTGGTTGTTTAAATCGTACTATGTAGTATGGAAACCTCTCGCACCTTTGGGCAGATAGAATGTGAAGGAAAGTTTAAATCGTACTATGTAGTATGGAAACCTGGAACAGCTATGTTTGGGGGTGTTCTTTCACGAAGTTTAAATCGTACTATGTAGTATGGAAACTCAGGAAAAAAAATAATTGACATCGAGAATATCAAAAAGTTTAAATCGTACTATGTAGTATGGAAACTGTTCATGTATTTTATTGCTGAAAATATTGTGTGATTGTTTAAATCGTACTATGTAGTATGGAAACCATTTTTTGTTATGTATGAGGGATTTATTGTTATTAGTTTAAATCGTACTATGTAGTATGGAAACGTTCATGTATTTTATTGCTGAAAATATTGTGTGATTATGTTTAAATCGTACTATGTAGTATGGAAACTAATCACTCGCAGAGCACAAAGATATCTGATTTGCTTGTTTAAATCGTACTATGTAGTATGGAAACTGTTCGCTTCCCCTTTTATTTTCGAACATAGAGTATGTTTAAATCGTACTATGTAGTATGGAAACTGTTCTCCCCCCTGTAATAATAACATAGCAAAAACGTTTAAATCGTACTATGTAGTATGGAAACTGGTCAGTCCACGAAAATAAATAGTGCAGTGAAACAGTTTAAATCGTACTATGTAGTATGGAAACGAATTTGCGAATGTCAACCTCACGACAGTCCTTTTGGTTTAAATCGTACTATGTAGTATGGAAACCTATTATTTTTTCATTTTTCTCCATTTTCGCTCAATTTTGTTTAAATCGTACTATGTAGTATGGAAACGTGGCCGCAGCACAAGAAAAAGTAGCAGCCAAAGAAGGTTTAAATCGTACTATGTAGTATGGAAACCTTTTTTTTCTGGTGTGAGAAGTGTTGTTTCATACGTTTAAATCGTACTATGTAGTATGGAAACTATCCTCTGCCATTCGATCGTATGATACCACTGAAAAGTTTAAATCGTACTATGTAGTATGGAAACTATCGACGAAGGTGAAGATGGTGTTTATTTACTTATGTTTAAATCGTACTATGTAGTATGGAAACTTTTTTTTTTTATTTCGATTATTTCTTTCTCGTCTAGTTTAAATCGTACTATGTAGTATGGAAACCTCGGACAAGGACTTGTCCGTCTCAGCGACGGAAATCGTTTAAATCGTACTATGTAGTATGGAAACTACATAAGGTGCACCATACAATCTACTTCGTATCTCTGTTTAAATCGTACTATGTAGTATGGAAACTTTTCACAAGGAAAGAAAACAATAAAAGTGGTAGCGAGTTTAAATCGTACTATGTAGTATGGAAACAACAGAAACTCAAAGGACTTCAAAAAATAGGATACGGGTTTAAATCGTACTATGTAGTATGGAAACTACACCGCAAGTGATGTTGTGGGAGAGGATGTGAAAGTTTAAATCGTACTATGTAGTATGGAAACTACCACAAGCGGAAGCCATACAGAAAAAACAAGAAGAGTTTAAATCGTACTATGTAGTATGGAAACTTCTTCACACTCAATCGATTCGTGCAGACCTATGATGTTTAAATCGTACTATGTAGTATGGAAACAAAAAGCACGGTGGATGAAAAAGAAATTATTGAAATGGTTTAAATCGTACTATGTAGTATGGAAACCCCTAAAATTGTCCCAAAACCAGACTTAAGGTATTTGTTTAAATCGTACTATGTAGTATGGAAACTTTTCACAGGGAAAGAAAACAACAAAAGTGGTAGCGAGTTTAAATCGTACTATGTAGTATGGAAACTACTCTGCAAGTGATGTTGTGGGAGATGATGTGAAACTGTTTAAATCGTACTATGTAGTATGGAAACATTACTTCGCCTGCTGTATTTTCACACCACTCGCCCAGTTTAAATCGTACTATGTAGTATGGAAACCACAGAAAAACCTGGAAGAAAAACGAAAAGCAGATGAAGTTTAAATCGTACTATGTAGTATGGAAACCATCACATCAGGTCAACGGTGCGAGAGCGTGAGAGACGTTTAAATCGTACTATGTAGTATGGAAACCAAAATATAGTGTGATATTTTACACTACTACCCATTGTTTAAATCGTACTATGTAGTATGGAAACTTATATAATACAGGAACTAACCATATGATTAATACAGTTTAAATCGTACTATGTAGTATGGAAACCTGACAGCAATTGGTCTGTTTGGAGTCGTTGACCCGGTTTAAATCGTACTATGTAGTATGGAAACCTTATGAAGTTACAACGGCGAACGACGGGCGATATCAGTTTAAATCGTACTATGTAGTATGGAAACTATAAGTATGAATACTGAGATAATGTCTGGGAGAATAAGTTTAAATCGTACTATGTAGTATGGAAACATGGCGATCGGAGCATTTCAAATTGTCGACCCGCCAGGTTTAAATCGTACTATGTAGTATGGAAACTGGAAAGCGGCCTTCGACGATTTCTCGAAACGATGGAGTTTAAATCGTACTATGTAGTATGGAAACTATCTCCCCCAGTATTTTATGCGTAATAATATTAATGTTTAAATCGTACTATGTAGTATGGAAACTCGGTTTCTTGACACGCAAACAAAAAAAATCATAATCGTTTAAATCGTACTATGTAGTATGGAAACGTTTTTTTGGTTACTTTTTTTCCTGAAAAAAAGTAACGTTTAAATCGTACTATGTAGTATGGAAACTTCGTAATAAGGATAACTACTCACTTCTCGAAAACACGGTTTAAATCGTACTATGTAGTATGGAAACACGGAAGCGCAACCGCAGGCGGAAGCTACACAGAAATGTTTAAATCGTACTATGTAGTATGGAAACTTTTTTTCTGCCGTTTTTTTTCTTCCTGCTCAATAGTGTTTAAATCGTACTATGTAGTATGGAAACGACTGTCAGATATCAGCTGTGGCCGAGTGGGGCGAAAGTTTAAATCGTACTATGTAGTATGGAAACCCCCCTACAACGCAGCAAGAAAAAAAGGAAAATGAAGTTTAAATCGTACTATGTAGTATGGAAACTGTTTATATGCAAATAGTGAAAAAGGAGAGAGAACATAGGTTTAAATCGTACTATGTAGTATGGAAACATAACATCGTAATAATAATATAATAAGAATATAATAATGTTTAAATCGTACTATGTAGTATGGAAACTCTGCTTTACTTGTCCGAAATGGTATTATTTCTTGGTTTAAATCGTACTATGTAGTATGGAAACAAAAAATCAGCGGATTTGTGCCGTCTACTTTTGAAAGTTTAAATCGTACTATGTAGTATGGAAACTCTAACAGCCGTTGATACTGTGTTTTGAGAATTGAGGTTTAAATCGTACTATGTAGTATGGAAACTCACTCTCAGGGCATTCAGTTTCTCCGACATCATTGTTTAAATCGTACTATGTAGTATGGAAACTAACGAATCAGACGACATCAAAAAACTGTTCCAGACGTTTAAATCGTACTATGTAGTATGGAAACCCGCTATTCTTGTTCTCGGTTTAATATATGTTTTCTTTGTTTAAATCGTACTATGTAGTATGGAAACCCGCAGATATTTGATATTCTGGTGCCTCCTCAAGGAAGTTTAAATCGTACTATGTAGTATGGAAACATGACACACAGTAAAAAAATAAAACACGCAAACAGGTTTAAATCGTACTATGTAGTATGGAAACTTTACCAACATAGTAATAACATAATAATAATAATAATGTTTAAATCGTACTATGTAGTATGGAAACCATATGAGGTTACCACCGCAAATGACGGGCGGTATCATCAGGTTTAAATCGTACTATGTAGTATGGAAACTGACATCCTCGTCTCATACCACTCCGTT
>Ga0210004_1000575_pt1 | contig 22745 bp, 22 predicted proteins | sample CryGey13umfilter_FD_185450 | JGI IMG/M metagenome (GOLD analysis project Ga0210004, IMG submission 185450) | Groundwater microbial communities from aquifer in Utah, USA - Crystal Geyser 4/8/14 3 um filter (SPAdes) (version 3) | ecosystem: Environmental > Aquatic > Deep subsurface > Groundwater...
CTTTCTACTTTTTCAGTATTCCATTCTGACCTTGCTGGTTTTTTACCAAACAAACTTGTCATATTTTTATTCAATTAATTATATCACTCACGGTGCCAAATGCAACCCTCATGTAAAAAATCCTAAATCCTAAACTCTAAATTCTGAATGAATCATGAATCATAAATCAAATTTTATGATATTCATTGCTCCTATTATACGCCAAATTCTAAATCTTTCAGCCTATGGCGGAAAATTCTAAGCACCAAAGTCCTCGTCTTCGCAAGAACTTTGTTCTTGTGAAGACATGTTATTTAGGATTTGGTGTTTTGGATTTGCGCTTGCACGCGTTATCAAAAAGCCAAAAGACTCTTCACGAGATAAACAAATCATGAATCATTATTGTGTGTTTTTACGCGCATTGCGCAAGCAAGCTCTGCCCGGACATTTCCTGCGGAATTGGCACGCGCAGTAAATCCAAAATTGTCGGCGCCACATCAGCCAAGCTTCCCCGAATTTCCCGCTCGCATAATGCGATTTCACGGCTGGTTCTGTCACGATACCATTGTTTATCAATAAGCATAAATGGGACCGGATTATCATTATGCGCCGTATCGGGCTGGCCGGTTGTCAAATTCATCATTTGCTCAATATTCCCATGGTCAGAAGTTATGATGAGCGTCGCATGTGCCGCAAGCGTTGCGCGGATGATACGATTCATAAGTTCATCCGTGTACGCAGCCGCTTGCTTGCCTTTTTCGTAATCGGTCTGATGCCCGGCTGCGTCGCAATGAACAAAATTCACAACCAATAAATCATACACATGTTCGTCCATGGCTTGAAACAAGCGGCTCGCCAATTCTTCTGACTGCAATTTCACATCTCCGCTTATTTTTTTTGACGGGATGCTGATGCGATATTCGTTCTGAAACGGTCCGCGATGCAGGCCGTTGAAATAATCATTGACTAAATTTGCTTTCATGGATTCGCATATTTTGATGCACCGCTTATTCGCACTGCTAAGCGTTTCGCACAATGAATGTGCAATCGCGTCTTGCGGGAAAAAACACGGAATTAAAACGTGCTCGCCGTACGATGTCATAGCCGCATACGCAACTCCCTGTGGACGCGCCAATGGAAAAAACGGGAAATCCGGCGCGGTCAACGCGTATGCGATTTGATGCATACCGTCATCCCGGAAATTGAAAAATACAACAGCGTCGTTTTGACGAATCTGGCTGTCGTATGTTCCGTCAGAACTTGCAATCCCGGTTGGCTCAATAGTTTCATCGGTCACGCCGCGGCTATACGCGACATCAAGCGCGGACATCACGGTTGATTGCGCTTTTCCGCCCTCAAGCAAAAAACGCGCAAATGTTTCCGTGCGCTGCCAATACTCATTAGTATCCATGGCGTAATATCGTCCAGACACGCTTGCGATACGCCCAAGGGCAAGCGATGAACATAGAGATTGAATATGGGGTAATAACGTTTTCGCTTCGTGCGGAAGCGATTCCTTGCCATCGGTAATTGCATGAATGCGCACATCCGAAACACCGCGGTCTTTTGCTGCGCGCAACAATGCTTCTATATGTTCCGAAGACGCATGGGTTTTTGCCCTCGACACAATCCCAATGAGATGCAAACGGCCATGAGATTGTGTTATATACGATAAAACTTTTTCCAACTCCGGATTTTTAAAAAAAGTTCCGTCCTGAATAGCCATGGTAATTTTCGGATATTGCTGATACACAATTCTTCCTGTCCCGAGCGTCAAGTGGCCAATTTCACTTGACCCGGCATCGCCCCACGCAAGACCAACTGCAATACCAGATGCTTGCAGCCCGAAATACGGAAAATGCGCCTTGACCCAATCATATGTCGGCATCGGAACTTCACGCATAGGATTGCCTTGCGCTTGCTTTCCAATACCAAGACCGTCAAGAATAAGAAGAATGACTGGTTTCATAAGACATCTTTGTTTACAGTATAATCTATCCAGCATATTATCTCAATGTGTCAAAAATGAACTATATGATACAATCTGTCCAAGGAATAATAGTGTAGTTCATATAATTATGCGACCAGATAAACAAAGAGCATTTCTTCTCCGAAGAGAAAATAAAAGCTATAATTCAATCGCAAAAATTCTTTCTGTACCTAAAAGTACTTTGTCTGATTGGTTTAAAAAAGAGGGATGGTCCTTAGTTATTAAGAAGAGGTTGATAAAAAAACAAGGCTATAAATCACGAATAAAGATGAAAGGGCTTAATGCCATCGCAAAACAAAAACGGGAGGCATTATATCTACAACAAAGGCAAACTGCTTATGCGCAATTCAGACAATATAAAAACCAACCCCTTTTCCAATCCGGTCTCGCAATTTATTGGGGTGAGGGAGATAACAAGCTTGAAAATGGTATTATTCGAGTTGCGAATACTGACCCATTCATGTTAAAGTTATTTCATAAATTCCTCAAAACATATCTTCCGGAGATCGGCGATCTTATTAAGGCATATCTTATTTTATATCCGGACTTAAATGATAATACCTGCAAAAAGTTTTGGTCCGCCATTATTCGTGTTACACCGGATAGATTCCTAAAAAGCCACTACATCACGGGACATCACCCGACAAAGAGGCTTCCACACGGGATATGCACAATCTATATTTCTCGAAGGGCGTATAAGGAAAGGATTTGTGAGTGGATTGAACTTTATAAAAAAGAAATACGTGCTATGCGGGTGTAGTACAACGGTCAGTATGCGATCTTGCCAAGATCGAAACGGGAGTTCGACTCTCCTCACCCGCTCCTTTTACCAAAAAGCTTGAATCCACTTTACCCCGTTAAAGGCAAGTCGCCAATGGCGGCCTTGTGTCGTAAACAAAGGTCTCTCACGGGGTTTCACATATTCCTCTTTTGCGTTCAGGGCAGTTTCATGCTATACTTACAGAACATACAGAGCACATGCCTTCTTTTCTTGCAAAAATTTTGCTGCAGTTAGTTGCGAATATTGTGGTTCTGCAACTCGCGGTCGCATACATTCCAGGTGTTTCGTTTTCCGGAACGCTCTTAGACATTATCAAAGCAGCAGGAATCCTGACACTTTTGAATATAGTGCTCAAGCCGTTCGTTGAATTCATTTTGGCGCCGTTCGCATTTCTGACTCTGGGATTGTTTTCGTTGATTATCAACGCGGCGATGCTGTGGCTTGCAACGTATTGGGCGCCACAACTCGCATTTGCAAATTGGAAAGCGCTCTTGTTAACCGCTGTTGCATTCGCATTCATCAACTTCCTATTCCACGCCGCTCAAGCGAAAAACGACTAAAAACACATTATTCATATGCAACTCGCACTTCATGCCGCACAAATCATTCTGTCGCTGTGCATCATTTTATTCGTGCTGCTTCAGCAGCGCGGAACCGGACTCTCCGGCATTTTTGGCGGGTCCGGAGAATTTTACGCAACGCGGCGCGGTTTGGAAAAAGGATTTTTTGTCGCAACGCTTGTGTGCGCGGCACTGCTTGCTGCGAGCGTTATTGTAAGCTTCGTTGTATAAACGCACCATCCTTGTTAGACAGGACTGGTGCTGAGGTAAACCCCGCACCATCCTTGTTAGACAGGACTGGTGCGGGGTAAACGCGCCATTGATACGAATCGTATGGAAATAGCTTCCCTACATGTTTTGGGAAAACGCATTGCCGCATTTTTTTCGCGTGTACGTCCCGCGCGCGTTATTGCGTTATGGCGGGTATTACGTCCTATGGAAAAAATCATTTTTCTTGCATGTTTTGGCATCGCATGCGTAGGTATCGTATGGCTCGGCATTCACGCATATGAAACCAACACCACAATCATTCCTGCGCGCGGAGGAGTTTTTTCCGAAGGCCTTGTCCAACAACCGCAAAGCATTAATCCGGTTATCACAAACGGAAATGAAACGGATGCGCTTCTCGAAGCACTCATATTTTCAGGATTGTTAAAGCCAGACGGACAAGGGGGCGTGATGCCTGATTTGGCGCAATCATTTGAAATGAAAAATGACGGCACGGTCTATGTTGCGACGCTCCGCGACAATATTGTATGGCATGACAACCAGCCGCTGACTGCGCAAGACATTCTTTTCACAATTGATATGATGAAAAGTCCTGCGCTCCAGCATCCGCTTGCGAATTTCTGGAATTCGGTCGCGGTGCAAGCGCTTTCGGGCAAAACCATCGCATTTACCCTTGCCAAACCCTATGTATTTTTCCCGCAATACCTTACATTCAAAATCATTCCGAAACATGTGTGGGAAAATGTTCCGGTAAACCAATTTTTGCTTTCCGAACTCAATAGCAAACCTATCGGGTCAGGCCCGTATCAATTTAAAAAACTTACGCTGGACAGCACAAATGCAACCAAACAATACACGCTTGTGCGTTTTCCGCGCTATTACGGCTCAGGTCCGTATATTGACACGATTGCCATAAAATTTTATCCCGATACAGCAGCAGCTGAAAACGCTTTGCGCAAAAAGGAAATTGCAAGTTTTGCAAACATCCCATGGGACGATATACGAGCCATAGAGCAAACACAACGAATCATCACGCTTCAAAAACCTGTTGTACCTACAACAATCGCTTTGTTTATGAACATGAATGCGGATATACTAAAAGATGTGCTATTTCGTAAGGCGCTTGCGTACGCGATTGATAACAATGCAATTGTGCAAGACGTTTTCCATTCATACGCGGTTCCACTTGACGCGCCTGCGCTCGTCGCAAGCTCAACGCAATATATATTCAACCCAACCCAATCACAAATATTTCTGAATGCCCTTGGCTGGAAAGACACGAATAATAATGGCATACGAGATAAAAAAATGTCATCAAGGGCAAAAACACCAACTGAGCTGGACATATCCCTTATCTATTTGGATGCGCCCGACATGCAGGCTATTGCAGGCCATATTGTCAAAAACCTTCATGACATCGGCGTCAATGTTGCGCTTACTGCGCTGCAGAAAAACGAATTTATGAACCGCATTGACAATAAATCGTTTGAATTAATTCTTGCAAGCGAAACAACGCTGACCGGGAGCGTGCCTGATATATATCCGTTTTGGCACTCATCACAACAAGCTATATTGGGCCTTAATATAAGTCAATACACAAACAAGGAAATTGACCGTATCGTAACTGACATAAGAAAAGCGAACGACCCTGAACGTATCAATATATTATTGGACGGATTTGCAAACCGCATACGCGCCGATGTCCCGGCAGCATTCTTGGTTCGGCCACAATGGACGTGGGCAATTGAAAATTATATTCACATGCCAGACATCTTATTTATCAACACGCCCGCACAGCGCTTCGCGCGCGCAAATGAATGGTACATATACACAAAACGCATATGGAACAATTAACTTCACTTTTCGCATACGTCGAACGCATTGGCGAACAATTTCATCATGGATACACCCAGGGCGCATCCATACGCGGAATCGCCCGAAAGCGGCGTATCGTGTGCGCGGGCATGGGCGGGTCAATTCTTGGCGCTGAATGTTTCCAAACTTTAGCCCTGTCGGAGCGTATTCCCGTGCATGTGACCATCTGGCAAACATACGGCCTCCCGCACGAGGTTCTTGCATTGCGTCCTCTGGTATGTTGTATTTCGTACTCTGGGAACACTGAAGAAACGCTGTCTGCATTTGATACGGCACGTAACCATTCGCTGCCGCTTATGGCATTTTCCACTGACGGAGTATTGCTTCGCAAAGCAAAAAATGCCCATGTGATACACCCTGTAATACCAGACGCAATTGTACCGAGATTCAGCGTTGCATATATGTTCGGGTTTCTCACCGGTATGTATGACAAACAAAGCGTAAACCCCGTTAAATTGCCTTCAGCACTATTTAACGGGGTAAACCCGAACCACATCTTTTTGGCACAAAAACAAATAAGAAAAAAGGCGCGCGCAATTGCCAGAGTTATCAATTCCACGCGATGCCTCGTATATACCATTCCCGCCTTGACATCATTGGGACATGTATGGGAAATTAATCTGAACGAAACAGCAAAAACACTCGCTTTTGCCGACGATATTCCTGACACTGACCATCACGCGCTTGCGGCGCTTGCGTGGCAAAAATCCGTGAAGGATTTTACCGCGCTCGTTATACGCGGATTTGAAGAATCGCCTGCCATGCGAAAACGGCTCAAGTTATCAGAGCAAACGCTGCGCTCAATAGGGCTGAAAACTATTTCCATACAGCTTGAAGGCAAAACAATACGCGAGAAAATTCTGTTTGGACTTGCGCTGGCGCAAATGACCGGGCTTGAACTCGCAAAAATAAAACGCGTCAATCCGCTTGAAACCAAAATTCAGGAACGATTTAAAAAACAACTGCGAAAACCATAGCGCATGCTTAAATGATGGAACCCGCCTGCACATTTGCCTCATGGAAAAAACCCAAGAAACAAAATGAAAATGAAAACAACAAAACAGGTCACGATATCACAGCATAGTTTCGGTGGGTAAACCCGCTATGCGCTTCTTGCTAAAGCAACGGAAACTCGCCTTTTTTAAAACCAAACTAAGGGGATATGGCGGAATTGGCAGACGCACTAGCTTCAGGGGCTAGCGGTAGTAATACCATGAGAGTTCAAATCTCTCTATCCCCACAGGAAAATGTTCTTGTCTTCGCAAGAACTTTGTTCTTACGAAGACATTGTTTCGGATTTTAGGTTTTGGAAATTGGAATTTGTTCAAGATTCAAGATTCAAGGTTTGAAGCGAAGCCCATGGTCTTCTGGCTGAAGGGAAAAACTGCGGCGCAACTATCCCAGTAATGGAGCGAAGATTCAAGTCTTCCTTTATTCATCACAACACAACAATATATTATTAACGAACCGATTTTTGTTTCCTATGCATCAACCGGCTCAATAACATAAATTATCATAGGAATAAAAATAAAATATGATACCAATGAAAAGAACAACAAGAATGCCGAGAGCTCCCCAAACGCCTTCGCGACGCAGAAACGAACCTTCAAGCGCGCATGAAAAAATCATTCATGAATCAAAAAGACAAGAGGCAAAACTGCGCATTATTCCGCTTGGTGGACTTGAGGAAGTTGGAGAAAATATGACCGTTATTGAATACGAAAAAAATATCATCATCATTGATATGGGATTTCGGTTTGCTGATGAAGACCTGCTGGGTGTTGATTTTTTGATTCCAAATATTGAATATCTCAAAGACAAAAAAGATTGGATTCGCGGCATTTTCATCACGCACGCGCACTACGACCACATCGGCGCCATTCCGTACCTGATAGACAAACTCGGGTATCCGCCAATTTATACTACTATGCTTTCCAAAGGCATTATCTTAAAACGCCAGGAAGATTTTCCGCGTATGAAAAAACTGCGCATTGAAATCATCAACAAGAACGATTTCAAAACCATCCAAGCAGGGCCATTCAAGGTTGACGCGTTCCATATCAATCATAATATCCCTGATTCTATCGGACTTGCAATTCAAACGCCCGTGGGGCAAATTATCCACACATGCGACTTTAAGTTTGATTTTCAGCCCGTTGCGGACAAACCCGCAAACCTCGCGCGCATTGTTGAACTTGCCAACCGCGGAACGCTTTTGCTTATGTCGGATTCCACTGGGGCGGAAAATCCGGGGTATTCGCTTTCCGAACAGACAGTTATGGAAAACCTTGACGAAATTTTTGATAACGCGAAAGGGCGCATCATTGTATCCACATTCGCGTCGCTCATTGGCCGTATACAACAAGTTATCTGGCTTGCGGAAAAACATGGCCGCAGAGTTGCTATTGACGGGTACAGCATGCGTTCAAATGTTTCCATCGCGACCGAGCTGAAATACATTCAGGCGCAAAAACATACCTTGATAAAACCAGAAGAAGCAATCAAGCTTCCTGATAATACAGTCGTTATCATGTGCACAGGCGCGCAAGGCGAAGACCGGGCATCTCTGATGCGAATTGTCAATAAAGAACATCGATTTTTCCGCATCAAACCAGGAGACTCAATGATACTTTCCTCGTCTATTGTTCCGGGGAATGAACGCGCGGTGCAATATCTCAAAGACAGCTTATATCGCCAAGGAGCAGAGGTGTTTCATTACAAAATGATGGATATTCACGGGTCGGGCCACGCGTATCAAGAAGAATTGAAACTGATGCTCAACCTCGTCAGGCCGAAGTTCTTTATGCCGATTCACGGACAATATTCAATGCTCAAATCCCATGCGCATATCGCCCAGACCCTTGATATTCCCAAAGAAAACATCGCGGTTGCGTCAAACGGAAATATTATTGAAATCACGCAATCATCCATCAGTATTTCCACGCAGCGCGCGCCGTCAACATCAATGATGGTCAACAGCTTGGGTACAGATAGCGTAAGCGAGGTCGTGCTAAAAGACCGCCAAGCAATGGCTCAAGACGGCATGATGATTGTACTTGCCTTGGTCAAATCAGGAAAGGTTTTGTTTGAACCGGACATTATCTCGCGCGGATTCGTATATATGAAAGAGTCAAAAGACCTGATTTCCGAAATACGCAGACGCACGCGCCATGTCATTGAACGATACGAATCCCGTCCGCGCCACGCGCAAACGGATCGCGACCAAAATAATGATGGCGCATTGAAAAATATTCTCAAAGAGGAATTGGGGCGGTTTTTATCAGCAAAACTTCGGCGGAGACCAATGGTTATTCCTGTGATTAAGCGAGTATAAAAAAGGGTTTAAGGTCTTCGCAAGAACAGAGTTCTTGCGAAGACCTTAATGTTCCAAATTCAAAACAGTTTGGAATTTGTGGTTTGAGATTATTCATGATTCAAGATTCAAGATGTGCTATAATATACCCTGTAGTGTCATGCCAGAGGCAGATCCGCCTTTGGCGGAAAAATGCGACTGCCTTGCAAAAGAATTCCATGCATGTTACATATAAGTCTTCGCAAGAACAAAGTTCTTGCGAAGACAAGGTTCCGCGGACTTCTTGTTATATAAAATAAAATCGGAAATACGGCATAAAATTCTGTCGCATTTCTACTACAAGGTATAGCTATTATGCGTATCCTTTCAGGCATCCGTTCATCTGGACAACTCACTATTGCCAATTATCTTGGCGCGATTTCGCAATTCATTGCTCTACAAAACGAACACGAGTGTTTTTATTTCATAGCAGACCTGCACGCAATCACAACTCCATACGACCCCAAAACGTTTTCGCACAACGTTCTTGATGTCGCGGCAATGTACCTGGCATTCGGTCTTGACCCGTTAAAAACCACGATGTTTCTGCAATCGCTTATTCCCGAGCACACGCAACTGCAATGGTTATTAGCAACCATCACGCCCATGGGCGAACTTGAACGCATGACGCAATACAAAGAAAAAACGCATCAAGGCGACCCGGCAGATGTAGGGCTGTTTATGTATCCAGTGCTTATGGCTGCGGATATTTTGCTGTATAAACCTCAAGCAGTGCCGGTTGGCGAAGACCAAGTGCAACACGTTGAACTTACCCGCTCCATTGCGGAAAAATTCAATAAACGATTCGGTGAGACATTTCCTCTTCCTGAACCAAAAACGCTGGATAAAGCATTTTCGCGCATTAAATCATTGCAAGACCCAGCAAAGAAAATGTCAAAATCAGATGACAATCAAAAAGCATCCATCGGGCTTATGGATACACCGGAACAAATCAGGGCAAAAATGAAATCGGCAGTTACGGATTCTAAAAAAGATATAGTATTCAATCCAAACAAAAAACCTGCAATAAGCAATTTGCTTACCATTGCAAGCGGATTTTCTGGACTTCCAATTACTATGCTTGAGCAACAATTCAAAGGTGCTTCATACGCTGATTTCAAAATGGCTGTTGCTGATATGATTATTGAAAAACTGACGCCCATGCATGAAAAATATTATGAGCTCATCAAAGACAAAAAGAAATTGAAAAACCTCTTGGTTGACCACTCGCACAAAGCCCAAGTAATTGCCTCGGAAACACTCAAAGAAGTGCAGGAAAAAATGGGGCTGGCATTATAGAACTTGAAACGTAAATCTTAAAACTTGAACCACAGGCACCTGATTAGATGATAAACACAAAAACGGGCTGTGCCCGTTTTTGTGTTTATTGTATTCAAAATACTTTCTATGTTTGATTCCAATGAATAACCTCTGTGACAGAATTTTTTAAGGTGCTAAATACTTTCTGCAGGTCTTCGCCTTTTGCTTGTATGGTTCGTGTAGGCAATACTGGACTAAACAAAAACCACTCTTGTTTATACACATTTGGGTCAATAAAAATCCTGATGCTTTTGTCAAAACCAAATGGATATGCGCAACCTGGTTCTGCGCCAAAATATTCTTTTAATTCTTCCGGGGTTGCTAAACGAATTTTGCTCGCATGCAAATCCTGTTTGACTGCGCTCATATCTGTTCGTTTTCCCTGCAATGTTACATACACAATAAAAGTATCGTCAGCTTTCAAAACCATGCATTTGCCTTCTGTGCCGAAAAAACCAGTTTCTTTTTGAACCGCAGCTAAATCTTCGTATGTCAATGCTGCCCGATGTTCAAATAATTTATATTCAACTTTATTGGTATCCAATAATTCGATAAGCTTTTGATATTGTTTAATATTGTTGTACATACTCAATTTTGTGCATAATAGATTTTGTGCATAATAGATGGATTGCCGGGTTTACTATCCTATTGAACGATCGTCCAATAGGATAGTTATGAATGGTTTATTGATTTATTTCTATTTTGGGCTTTAGCAAAATTCTCTTTTCTTATTCTATTTTTGTCCCTCACACCAGAGGACCATAGGCTGTGCTTATGCTTGCACGCCGAAGTGCATTTTAACAACGTAGGCCTGCCTGCGGTAGGCAGGCGTGCCTGCACACTGAAGTGCATTTCGGCACGCAGGCGTGGATGAATGACGTTTCGGGATGTCGCCCGTGAGGCTCCACTTTCCCTATTTTGAATTGAGGTGACATTTTTCTGCAAGCAAAGGGCTGCGCCAATTGGGGCGGCCATTTGCTTTATTCAAGGGTTTACCACGTAGTAGATTTTCAACATAATACATCAACTATATTGTTTATTATTATTTATTGATTCCAATCCACAGTTTTTCTTTGCCATCGGCCATTTCAGTTTCATACGCAACTTGATGTTTCTCAAAAATGACTTCTCGTGCTTTTGTTTCTTTTTTAAGCAATTCTACGTACTGTTTTAAAAACGCAAACGCACCCAACGCATCGTAGTACAACGTAATCGTATCCTGCGGCAAAAGCCCCATTGCCTGCCTGCCTTCTTGAACAGTTCGTACGAGCTCACGCACAATGCCTTCTTGCTTTAACTGCTCCGTGATTTCCGTATCAAGCCCAATTGCGCTGTCTCCTTGACTATCAACGACACATGATGATTTTTCAGAAATACGGTTAACAAATCGTATTGTTTTTACATTCACTTCATCAGCCAAAATCGCGCACAACTCTTCAGACAATGCTTGTTTTTGCGCAATTTCCACAACACCCAATGGTTGACGCACTTTAATCACAGCTTTTGCGCGAAGCGCCAAAATGCGCTCCGCAAGCGCGCGAATTATTTTCATATGATCAAGAATTGGAGCAGAACCGTTTATGTTTTCAGGTGGTTCGGCTCCGCTCTTCATAAGTGCGGGCCAGGATGCCATATGCACGCTTTCCGGAATCTGGTTTTGGTCTTGCAAACGTCTTCGAATTTCCTGCCATATGTGTTCTGCCAAAAACGGAACAAATGGAGAAAACATAATTACAAAATCAAGCATCATGCGCGCGCAAAACGCAGACACGTTCATGAGTTCATCGGCATTTTCCGGCTTTTGAAATCTGCGGCGCGACCTGCGAATATACCAACGTGACAAATCATCAATGAATTCCTGCAATGCCCTGCTTGCTTCATATACACGATACGCATCCATATGGTTTTTGACAGTTGTTGAAAGCAATGCCATACGCGCATTCATCCATTGGTCCATAACTTCCGTTGCTTGTGCTTTTGCCATATCTACCTTTTGGGGCGCGTACGTTTGCCAAAACTTCAAAACATTCAGTATGGTCATTAAATCCTGATGCGCGCGGCCTTTCATGTCTTTTTCGGAAAAACGCTTATACTCTCCAGGGTCGTTTAACGTGTAAAAATACCAACGCAATGCGTCAGCGCCGTATGTGTTAAATATTTTCCATGGATTTATGATATTGCCTTTGGATTTGGACATTTTTTCTCCATGCTCATCCATAACATGCCCCATGGAAATAACATTCAAAAACGCAGGACCAACGTCAAGCAAGGTACTGATAGCCAAAAGCGTATAAAACCATCCGCGCGTCTGGTCAATCGCCTCGGAAATGTATTGTGCAGGAAACGGCAATTTGTTTCCCATAAGCTTTGCATACGCAACTGGTTCGGCTCCGCTCACCACAAGTGGTTCGGCTCCGCTCACCACAAGTGGTTCGGCTCCGCTCACCACAAGCATATTCGGGTCCTGACCAAGTTCAATCTGTTCAAACGGGAAATGGAATTGCGCAAACGGCATTGCGCCAGAATCAAACCAACAATCAATCACATCCGTGACGCGATGCATAAGGGCTCCGCATACAGGGCATGCGCATACAACCGCATCCACAAACGGGCGGTGCAAATCAACTTCACCTTGGTCGTTATACGGAAAATTTGGCGAGGTGAACTTTTTCATTCCTGCCAATGCGAATCCGTCTATTTGCCATGTCTGGCTAAGCGAGTGCGTAACAAGTTTTGATTCCAAAAGCCACAACGGGTCTCCGTGGCTGATAATCGCAATGGTCTTGCCATGATATTTCGCATCGTACTCGCGTACAACCGCAAGCATCCGTATTTGCACGTCTGATAAACTTTCTCCATTTTCAGGTTTTTTTGAAAACAGCGCATCCAAAGATTCTGTTTTTGTCGCATGATAAAATGCGTCGTATTCGGATTCGGGTTGATACGCATATATGCCGCAATTAATTTCGCGCAACCGTTCATCATATAAAAGTTCTGCATTGGGAAATTGCTTATGTAAAATCTCTGCTGTTTGCCTGGTACGCGCCAAATCCGAACTGATAATCATATCAATATGCGTATCCCTCATAGATTCGGCAAGCAGCCGCACTTCTTGAATTCCTTTCTTGGTCAGGATGCTGACCATATTTTCTTTTTCTGGCCATGGAGCCAAATACTTTTCCACATTGGACCGGGACTCGCCATGCCGAATCAACACATACGTATTCGGTTGATACGCATTGCGCGATAAATCCTGAAGCGACCCTATTGCAAGTTTGTGCGTAGGATTGCGGTCGCACACCCATATCGGAAGCGGCGTTCCCCAATACCGCTCGCGGGAAATCGCCCAATCCTTCACATCCTTCAGCCACTCGCCGAACCTGCCTTGTTTGAGATGCTCGGGCACCCAATGAATCAATTCGTTATTTTGAATCAAGCGGTCTTTCAAAACACTCATGCGAATAAACCATGATTGATGCGCATAATACAACAAGGGTTCATGGCACCGCCAGCAAAACGGATAGGTATGCGTAATAGTTTCGGTTTTATACAGCACGCCATTGTCTTTGAGCCATTGACGAATGGCCGGGTCTGATTTTTTCGCGGGCTGATTAGCCCATAACGCAACATCCGAAATGAAATTGCCTTGCGCGTCCACCGTGTGGTATTCGGGCAATGCATAGCGTTTACCCAAATCATAATCATCAATACCGTACATAACAGCAGTGTGCACGATACCTGTTCCTTCTGTTGCAGTGGCAAAACTCGCTGGCAAAACTTGAAATGCGTTTTCAATATTTTTCGGATTCGCGTTTTTGATATACGGAAACATCGGCTCGTACCGCATACCAACCAAATCAGAACCGCGCGATTCCCGGATAATCTCATACTCATCCTGCAACACCTGTATACGGTCTTTGGCAATAATGTATGTCGTGCCATCTGTGGTGAGCGGAGTCGAACCGCCTGTGGTGAGCGGAGTCGAACCACTATTTTTTTGCTTGAGCCATACATACGCAATATCAGGATGAACCGCCAACGCCACATTTCCAGGCAAAGTCCATGGAGTTGTGGTCCAAACCATAAAATACGTGTCAGGGTGTTTGCTATCCGCTACTTTGAATTTCACATACACGGATTCTTCTTGCGCATCCTCGTACCCTTGCGCAACTTCATGCGACGAGAGCACAGTCCCGCATCTGGTGCAATACGGAACGACTTTGTAATCCTGCTGGAGTAATCCTTTATCCCATGCTTTTTTCAAAATCCACCACAGCGATTCCATATATGACGCGTCATAGGTAATATACGGATGCTCCAAATCCAACCAATATCCGATGCGTTCGGTAAACTTATCCCATTCTTGTTTAAACCGCCACACGGATTGTTTGCATTTTGCGTTAAATGCAGCAATGCCGAATTGTTCAATGTCAGCTTTTGTTTTCGTTTTGATTTCCTTTTCAATTTGAAGTTCAACCGGAAGCCCGTGCGTATCCCAGCCCGCTTTGCGCAACACATTATATCCTTGCAAGGTTTTATACCTGCACACAACATCCTTAAATACGCGCGCAATCACATGATGCAGCCCGGGACCTGCGTTCGCGGTCGGAGGACCTTCAAAAAACACGAATTGCGGACGATCGGTTTGCGCGTTCACACGCTCAAATATCCGTTGTTTCTTCCAAAAATCCAAAATACGCTGTTCCAAATCCGGAAACGGCGAGGTTTTGTCTTGGTGCGTGTTTTCTTTTTTCATACGCATGATTTTCAGTATAATGGATTTATTACATACGAGATAATACGCCAATACCCAACAATCCCAATCCCATTTTGATAACTGTCATTGCCTGCGCAACTAATTTTAATCTGACGCTTTGAACTACGGGACCTGCATGAACAACATGATGCGTTTCGTACCATGCATTGACCATTGTGGCAACCTCGTACACATAGTTCGCAATATAATTGGGCGCGTATTCTTGAGACGCCTGAAGCACGACATCATGGAATTGAATCAATTTTTTCAGCAACACATTCTCTGCGTCATCAAACAATGCGAAATCTTTTTGTGTCCATGTTGTTTTTTTCGTTTTTACTTTTGCCTTTGCCTTGGCGCAAATACTTGAAAGCCGCGCATAGGTATACTGCACATATGGCGCGCTGTTGCCCGAGAGCGAAAGCATAGCATCCCAATCAAACAAAACATCTGTGTTTCGATTTTGCGACAAATCATTATACTTGATTGCGCCAATGCCGATGACGCGCGCGATGGTTCGCAATTGTTTTTCTGAAATAGTTGGATTTTTCTTTTTGGCAATCGTATACGCGCGTTCGCGCGCTTCAGATATCACATCGCGAAGCGATATAAAACTTCCGTGCCGCGTGGAGAACTTTTTGCCGTCAAACCCAAGCATCATGCCGAATTTGACATGCACCAAAAGCGCATGCGCGTCCAACGGATGCAAACGGTTAATCGCAAACAACTGTTCAAAATGAAGCGCTTGTTCATTTGCAACCACATACAGCACCGCATCAGGACGCCATGTTTTGCAGCGAAACGCGATAGTTCCTAAATCGCTGGTGATATACAAAAACGCTTCATCGGTTTTTTGAATAAGCGCGGGCGGGAGTTTTTCTTGGTCAAGTGGAACAATTAAAGCGCCTTGGCTTTTTTGCGCAATGCCGCTAGCGACCAAATCTTTGACAATGGAATCTGCAAGCGTTCGGTAATGGCTTTCGCCATACTGATGCTGAAACGGCACAGTTCCCAATAATGCGTATATATCCGTAAACTCGCGAATGCTTATTTTAACCAAAGCGCGCCAGATTTTCATGTTTTCCTTGTCTTTACGCTGAAGTTTGACTGTTTCTTGTTTTGCGCGTTCGGTCAGTTCCGGGTTATCTTCTTCCCCGTTCGTAAACCGCACATACAAATCCTGTATATCTTCAAGAGACAGTTGGGCAAGCGATTTTTTTGAATATGTTCTGTACGCCGCAATTAATTTTCCAGCAAGCATGCCCCAATCCCCCACATGACTATCCGTGATAACCCTCCACCCCATATACATATATATGCGCGCAAGCGCGTCGCCGATAATCGTTGACCTGATATGAGCAATTGCAAGCGTTTTGCCAATATTGGGACTTGAATAATCAACAACAATTGTTTTCTTCTTCCTTTGCTTGATTGCGGCTTGAATATTTTCTGATGCAATGTGCGCAACCCATGCCGGATGCAAAACAAAGTTTATGTATCCGCTTTTCGCCTCAATGGCAGAAACAAACTTACAAAATCCTTTATTTGTTTCCAACTCTTTTTTTAAATCTTCGGCAAGGGCAAATGGCGAGGCACTGCGATTTTTCGCCAACACAAAAGCGATATTCGTTGCATAATCGCCGAACTTGGAGTTTCCTGATGGGAAAACAGAAAAATCACATTCAGAAACATTGAGAATAGCTTGTAACTTCCCTTTTAAAAAGTCTGCAATAAACATAGAGTATTTATGTATTGTACCATGTAGGTATAAAAAATCCCTTCATAACCGAAGGGCTTGCTTCTATACCATAATATCAAAACCCCCGGGTCAACACCGAATGCGAATCGCACGGATAATAATGGAGGGTTGAAATATCATATTGATATCATACAAATCAATCCAGTAAAAGTCAAATACTTGTAAGTAAAACGGCTTTGATTCATGCGTATTACTTACGTAAGTTATATAGTAAAGATTGTTACAATATATAACGATCGTAACATAATGTAACATCTGATGCTGTATTTCTGACTTTATTTTATAAACAAAAAGTCCGCTAGGCCTTGTCTTCGCAAGAACTTTGTTCTTGCGAAGACTTTACTATTTGGTTACTTTTGCTAAGGCAGTCGCATTTTTCCGCCAAAGGCGGATCTGCCTCTAGCATGACACTACGGGGCATACCATTTCTTGAATCTTAAATCTTGAATCTTGAAGCTTGGGATTTGAATCGTGGAACTTGGAACGGTGTAAAACGAAAAGTGTAAAACGGAAAGTTAAAAATAGTTTTACATCTTACGTTTCTTTATTTTGAATTTTTCGCTTTGCATTTTACGCTTCTTTGTTTTACATCTTACGCTTACCTTTTAAGTCTTGGGTCTTGAACCTGGTGCTTGCTTAGGATTTAGTGCTTAGGATTTAGTGCTTAGGATTTAGTGCTTCCCTTTACGCACGAGCGCAAGCGGTCAGGCGGGATGTTCAAAATCTACTACGGGGTAAACCCTTGTAGTGAATTTTGAACCGCTTTCAGCTTCCCGCTTTGCGGGATGTTCAAAATCTACTACGGGGTAAACGCCGTGCTATACTAAAAAACTCAAGTTTGTTATTTGTTTTCAGTATCCACCCATCTAATCCGCTTTTTCGCCCTATCGGGCCGCAAACCGGAGTAAGATGGGTGTACAATTACTGATATGGCAGTATATGCTCAAAACCGAAAGGCGCGGTTTGACTACGACATATTGGAAACCTTTCAAACAGGTATTGTTTTATATGGATTTGAAGTCAAATCGGTTCGGGCAGGACGCGTAGACCTGAAAGATAGTTACATAACTGTCAAAAACAACGAGTTATGGCTGTTGAACGCCAAGATTTACCCTTTGCAACCCAAAAACATTCCCGCAACATACCGAGAAAACCGCAGCAGAAAAATATTGGCGCATGCGGATGAGGTCAAGCGCATGATAGGAAAAATCCGCGAAGCAAGGTTGACGATTGTGCCTTTACAGATGTATAATGTAAAACGATACCTGAAGCTTGAGTGCGGACTTGCCAAAAGCAAACGCGCATTTGAGAAACGCGAACGTATTAAAAAAAGGGATACGGAGCGGGAAATCGAACGTTCTTTAAAAAACTAAAACTCAACCTCGAAACTTAAAATTAGGATTTATGATTTCGTCTTAGGGTTTTACTTTGTTGGGGATGACGTGCTTTGACATGTTTGGCAATGCGGTATGCGAATCGAGGAATCCTGTACCCCTCGTAAAACACTCGGGAATTCAATATATGCCAATTTCGGCGTAAATTCCTTTGCTCCGGCGTTTGCTGTTGCATAAAGGCGTCCTGTTTTTGAATGCTCAGTACAAAAATATGGGCGTAACTCAACTGAGCTGCGCGAGCGTTCCTGCTTGAAGAACGCTAGCTAAGCAATACTCAAGCGCATGAAAGAAACGTTTTCTTGGTTTCGCGCCTTTCTATGAAATAAAATCAAGATGCATTCGGAGAAATATCGCATCTAACCGAGCATGGACGTGGGTTCAACTCCCACCATCTCCACCGTCCTTCGTTGAAACTACGGAACGGTTTCTGTACCGTCCTTCGTTAAAACTACGGAACGGTTTCTGTATAATCAACGAATACGATTCCGTGATGACAGGTATTCCGAAGCTTTAGCGAAGGATACCCACCGGGTAGCAACCCTGCAATATGCAGGATCACTACAGAAAAGTTCTGTTGCAAAAAAATTAATTCATACAACTTCTATTTTTAGGCCTTATTTCAAGCCCAAACAAACAAAATTCCGCATGAATGATGCCATCACGGCGCAACAGGTCCGTGCCATTGATGATAGCGGCAAAAATCTCGGCTGTATCAGCATTGAACAAGCCCGAACAATCGCCAAGGAACGCGGAGTTGATGTTATCCAAATTACTCTTGACCCTGAAACGCCCGTGGTGCGCATTATGAGTTTTGGCAAATTCAAGTATCAACAGGAAAAACAAGAAAAAAAACATAAACCCAAAGAAAAGAAAATCAACTCAAAAACGGTCCGCATCAGTTTAGTGAGCCAGCTCCACGACTTGCAGGTCAAAGCAAAACAAGCAGAAGAGTTTTTAGAACAAGCCCAGCACGTGCGAATTGATTTGATGCTGCGCGGCAGACAAAGGGCGCATCAGGACCTAGCGCGCGAAAAAATAAAAAAATTCCTGACACTTATCAAAACGCCCATCAAAATCGACCAAGAACGCATGACTCCCCGCGGACCGCAAATTATTATTAGTAAGTCGTAATCATACATGGCAAAAACATTAAAACTCGTGAGTAAGCGACTGCGTGTCACGAAACGAAAAAAGGTCTTATTCCGTTTAGCGCAGCAGGGACATGCAAAAGCCAAAGAAGCCGGCGATACGCGCAGAAACAAACGCCAACCACATCAGTCAACAGCGCCGTTTCTTAAAAAGGTCGTCAAAAAGTATCCAATGAAAACATAAATCATTATCATCACGTATGACACGCGTTAAACGAGGAGTAAGTTCAATAAAAAAGCGCAAAAGCGTACTCAAACAAACCAAAGGATTCCGCGGCTCGTCAAAAAACAAAGAACGGCAGGCAAAGGAACGTCTCCTACACGCCTACACGCACGCCTACACAGGCAGAAAGCTTAAAAAGCGCGACTTCCGCTCTGTATGGCAAATTAAAATCAACGCAGCTGCTCGCCAAAACAACACGACCTATTCACAACTTATGCATGCAATAAAAATAAGCAATATTGCGCTGGATAGAAAAATGCTCGCCTTACTTGCGGAAAAATACCCCAAAGCATTCAAAGCGCTCGTAAAAGAACTAGCACCAATAACGAAATAACGAAAAACGTCCCGCGTGCACACGCGGGACGTTTTTCATAAACTAATCTGAACGCACTTCGCCGCTAAGTGATGAATATATAATTTTCCCATTTTCTAAAATGCGCAGTATGCGCTGTTCCTCGGAAATAATATAAACAGTCGTACCTTGCAATCGATATGAACATGCAATGCCTGCTAAATGCCGCGCATGCACTTTCCTTGCAAACCCGAATGCATCTGACAAATCATCTGCCTTACCCGACGCAATTTCTTGCGCAACTTCTTTTGGCTTCATATTTTCCAAATACACGCCGCTGGCAATGAGTATTCCCTGCTGGCTTATCAATACAGCGCCATCAAAATGCGAAAGTTGCATAAGCAATTCAAGCGTATGTTCAGAGGAATGCTTTTCCAGTTGATACGCTTTTTTATGAAATACATTCTGGGTTGCGTCCGGAAACGACGCGTAATCCTTGAACCACTGCTGTTTCCACCCGTACACGACCAGCATGCCAAATGAAGACCTGCGCTTTTTCATCAACCGCCGCAACAACAAATACATCCGCATTTTTTCTTGCTGCTGCCTTTCTGTTCCTGAAGATTGCAAAGAGCTCATAACTAAAGACTGCTCCCACAATGGGCTTGCAAAAAGAAACATGCTCCGCATATAGCGCGGAAAAAAACGAAACAATGGCTTCATGACCGCATCATACTATTCATGTTTGCAAAAATGCAATTAGCTGCGCAGATAATTTCGTATTCAAAATGTTTTTTGCTTCCAGCCACCCGCGGCGCGCAACACCCACGCCAAACCGCATCACATCAAGTTGATGCGTTGTGTGGCTGTCTGTTCCCAAAGAAAACAAAATCCCGAAATCCTTACCCATGCGCGTCAAATTGGCGTTCACATCTAACCGGTTAGGAAACGCATTGATTTCAATTGCGGTTTTGGTTTGTTTCGCGCACGCAAAAACTTTCTCAAAATCAAGCTCGTATCCTTCGCGCTGCAACAACAATCTGCCGGTTGGATGAAATAAAATATCAACATGGGGATTTTTCATAGCGCGCATCACACGTTCGGTCATATCGCGTTTTGACATGGAAAAATGCGAATGCACCGCAGCTCCAACCATATCCATTTTCGCCAACAAGACGTCCGGAATATCAAGCAAGCCGTTTTTTAAAATATTCACCTCAAGTCCTTTCAAAATTCTCAGTGTGCCAGCGAGTTTTTTGTTGAGTAAATCAATTTCTTTCATTTGCCGTATAATCTGGCGTTCATCCATGCCAGCCGCAATGCCTAAACTCTTGGTATGGTCAGTTATAGCAATATACGCGTACCCGAGCTGGAGCGCTGCCATTGCCATTTCTTGTATGGTATTTTTGCCGTCAGACCACGTGCTGTGCATTTGCAAATCGCCATTAATATCTTGTAATTTCACGAGTTCTGGCAATGTTCCTTTTTGCGCCATTTCGATTTCTCCTTGGTTTTCGCGCATTTCCGGTTCAATATAATCCATGCCTAATTTTTCATAAAGTTCTTCCTCGGTCTTACCTGCAATCATAATCTCCTTATGCGCAGTTCCGCGTTTTGGCCCGCGTTGACCCGCGATTTTAAAAAGGCCGTATTCGTTGAGTTTCCATCCTTTACTAATTGCAATTTCCCGCAATGCCACATTATGCTCCTTAGACCCGGTAAAATAATTCAGCGCCGCTCCCCAACTTTCGCTCGGCACAACACGAAGGTCCACATCAATGCCGCTTTCCAGCCGCACGGATGATTTAGTTATTCCTTTAGCGTATATTTCAACAATAGTGGGAAGTGAAACAAAATAATCCATAAGCGCTTTTGGATTTTCGCTTACTGCAAGCATATCAATGTCATGCACGGTTTCTTTCATCCTGCGTATGGAACCCGCAATTTCAATTGCTCTCACGCACGGAACCCGCGCCATACGCTTTCGCATGACCAGCGTATCGTCGTATACGGCCCCGAGCAAAAAAGTTCCTGCTGATTTTTTTGAAAACGCCACATGTGTTGCAAGTTTTTCCTGCGTTTTTTTGCCAAATCCTTTAATATGCTCCAACTTTTTTTGCGCAAGCGCACGTTCCAAATCCGCAAGTGTTTTCACTTTAAGCGTTTTATACAATTTCAGTGCGGTTTTCGGGCCAATGCCTTCTATTGCAGAAAGCGACGCCATGTCAAACGGAAATTGCTTTTTCAATTGCTCCAATTGTTTTATCTTTTTTGTACGAATATATTCCTGTATTTTTTCCGCAAGCGCTGTGCCGACTCCGGGGATTTCGTTTAATCCTTTTAACCCATGTTCATGATATACATCAGATACATCTTTTTCGTATATTTCCAATGACTGCGCAGCGCGTTCGTATGCCTGCGGCTTGAACGCAATGTTTTGCGCGTATAAATACTGCGCAATCAAACGAAACAATTTTGCAATTTCGCGATTCATATACATATTGTAGCAAAAATAACGCTATTAAAAAATATAGTTTAAAAAAGCGCCGGTGTGAAACCGACGCTTTATATTTTTGGGGGCCGCGCGCCCCCTTATGGTCCGCAATAACAATACGGCGGAAATGCCGGGCCGTCTGGCCCGACATCCCCTGCTTTGCAGGGGGTTGGGACATCACCCCATTCGGGGTGAGTCCTATCATTCCCACAGCGGTCAGAGACCGCCATGGGGTTGTTCTGAGTGAATACCCAGTAGCAAGCTGGGTATTCAATCGGAGTCGGCGTTGTTGCCGACTCCTGTACATCCCAACCAGCACTGCTGGTTGGGATAGGGGTAGAAGACGGAGGAGAAGGATTAGTTAAAACAACCCAAACTCCCCACCACCCATCTACAAGAAATATCAGTATTGCCACCCCTAAGATGACGTAACTTAGGGGTGGTGCCATCGCCATCGCCGCAATGGCGATGGCCAAAGCCACAATCAAAATCAACCCCCATAAAACGGTCTGCCACCATTCCATGGCGTCCTCCTTGCGCGGAGTTATATTATACCACAAAATCATAAATATTACAAAACTTACAAAGCAAAAA
>Ga0210004_1000588_pt1 | contig 22404 bp, 18 predicted proteins | sample CryGey13umfilter_FD_185450 | JGI IMG/M metagenome (GOLD analysis project Ga0210004, IMG submission 185450) | Groundwater microbial communities from aquifer in Utah, USA - Crystal Geyser 4/8/14 3 um filter (SPAdes) (version 3) | ecosystem: Environmental > Aquatic > Deep subsurface > Groundwater...
GGTGGAAGTTATTGAGGCAATTAAAGAAGCATAAGCGAATAGGAGTTTTTTTGTAGGGGCGACATTTATGACGCCCGTTATTGCTAATATTCCAAATTCCTTTGCTAGCTTCCTGTTATTCTGTTATAATTAAAAAATAATGGCTAATCCACTTTCCTCTTTTCTTTCACCAGCTCTTGACCTGTTGGGGCAGAATTTAAAAATTCTTCCTGCTGTTGGGGGAGCCGTTGAAGACTTGCAACATCCTGATAGAGAGGAATTGGATGACACACTGCTTACAAGAGGAGAAGAAGCGATAGAAGCATTTGCAGAAACTCCAGAGCCGGCTCCCGATAATTTATATCGTCATACTCCATCTTTATTTCGAAATGAAAATCATTTCTTTCAATTTTTTATCGATGGTTGTATAAGTTCCTACTATTTGGGAACAGCTATTGAGGGTAGACGTTCCTTTCCTATTGAATTAGCCCAAATAGGAGCAGCAGTCATTAAACGTCAAAAAGATGGAACATTAAAAACATTCAAAAATAAGCGGAAACTTCTTTTATTGCTTCCTCGCGGAGGGGGCGGACTTTCTGATACTCTTTGGATAAAGTTGCAAAGACAAAGTCCAAATCAAGAGATATTTAAAGTAGTAGATATAAAGGAAGAAGATATTTTAAGTAGGCAGGAAAGAGGCAAAGACCCACGTGATGTAGCTGGTGGAAAAGCAAGATGGGAAATGCACGAATTGGAAATATCACTTATAAGTTCAATTTATGAGAATCAAAACCAGAAAATTTGGACTATATTAGATGGAGGACTACGGATTGGTAATGTTCCCAAAACCTATCCACTTATTGGTGTAGCCAAAAGTTTTGCCAAAAATCCAGAATTCTTTCTTGGAACAGGGCGTAAACCAAAAAGAGTAGATATAACCACTTTATTAGCTGGATTACCTTTTTCCTCTCGAACAGTAGCTTTTAGTATGAAAGGAGGGAATATTGCTTTTTGGTATGTTCGATTAAGAGAGCAGAAAGAATTAGACTATCCTTTAATGGGTGTAGTTAAAGTTGAAGTTTGGCGTAAAGATAAAAAACCAATTTCTTCAGGTATGGCTGATTTAATCTCTCGTGCTTTAGTAGCTGAGAGAAATGTAACTCCTTATGGAATTGACCGTCGCTGGCATTGCCATCTTTATCCTATTCATATGACTGAACAAGCGATTAGGAGTAACTTTTTTTCAAGACAGGTGTTAATGGGCTGTATAAAATGGCCAAGGCCACAAACGGGAGGTAGCAATGAATAAGGAGAGAAATATTCAGAAAATCGGCAAGACATCTGCGACAGATAGAAATCCTAACACTTCTGATAAATTCAATTTTTGGCTCAGTCCCGGAGTTATAGTAAACCCCTTTGACATTGTTGAAGTAGAACAAGTAAGCCATGAGGGAAAAAGCAAGACATTTGGATTAGTAACTATTTTGGAACACAGCACCGATTCTCCCACCCATCTTGCTAATTTCATCTCCAGTAATTTTGGTGAATTGGAAGAGGAGCCAAATACTCCCAGACAGGGAACAACCATTGCCAATGTGAATGTTTTAAGTAACGATAAGGCTATTTATATGCCTATTCCCAGTGAGAAAACTGTCAAGTTTGCTGACGAAAAAGAGATTCAAGTTGCTTTGGGTATTGATGCTATGAAACCGGAGGATAGAATACCTGCTGGTCTTATCAAGATGAGCAATGAAACGGCTGCTGTTGCATATATTGACCGACGCTATGTCCTTGGTCCAGAATCTGCTCATATAAACATTTCCGGGATAAGTGGTCTGGCAACAAAGACCTCTTATGCAATGTTTCTTATCCAGTCAATATTGCAGAAAACTCCCGAAAAGGAAAAAGATAAAATTGCAGTAATTCTTTTAAATGTCAAGCACGGCGACCTTTTGCAAATTGACCAAAGACCAGAAAGAAAATTCTCACCAGAAGAAATGGAGATGTGGGAATCACTTGGATTAGAGCCAAAACCATTTGACTCTGATAAAGTTCACTACTTCTTACCTCGGGGAAGAGATGGTCAACCTAATAGCTTTCTTACGCCAGATATCTATCATACTTATGCCTACGATTTAGACTCTACTGCTGATAAACTTGACCTGCTATTTGCCCAGGTCCCTGATACCTACTTCACTTTGGAATCTATTATCGGTGAGATTAAAGAAGGAATGAGAAACAGAGAGCCAGAATTCAGAAATGTCAATAGTTGGGACAATCTGTTAAATGGGAAACCTTTATTTGACCCAGATAAACGGGCAACAGTGGCTAAGTGGAGAGATATACGGGGTTCTTCAATTGGAGTTTTCCGGCGCCACATAAGAAGAATGATTAAAACTACCCAATCAGGAATTTTTGTAGATAGTCGTTCTGCTCATGAGAAAATTCTAACTGATGAAATTATGAATATCCAGGGCGGACATACATATGTAGTGGATATTGCTAGACTTTGTGAACATGAGCAAATGCTTGTTTTTGGAGACCTTCTTAGAGCAATATATAGCCTTAAAGCAGAAACTCCTGAAGAAAGAAAAACACCGATTCCGGAAAAAATTATCTTCTTCGTAGATGAATTGAATAAATATGCTCCTAAAGGTGAAAGAGTTGCTCCTCTTACGCAAAATGTTTTGGAAATCGCAGAAAGAGGAAGGTCATTAGGTATAAACCTTATTTCTGCTCAGCAGTTTATGAGCGCGGTTCATCCAAGAGTAACCGGAAACTGCGCCACAAAAATTTTAGGAAGAAGTGGTTCAGCCGAAGTTCTTCAGTCTGATTATAGATTCCTTGATAAAGAAATAAAATCTAATGTTACCCGCCTTTCTAAAGGAGAACTTCTTTTAAGCCACGCCGTCTATCGCCAGCCAGTAAAAATTATTTTTCCGAAACCAGCCTACAGACAGCAAGAATCTTAATTAGATATGGGTATTGAAGAAGAAATTAAACTATTGTCTCCAGACTTTACAAAACGCACTCTACAGGCAGCAAAAGAAGCCCATAATGAAACAGAATTTAGAACAAAAGTAGCAAGGTATATTGAGGAATTTGCTGAAAAAGTTAAACTTACCATACCTATAAGAGAGGAATATACACTGATAAATGGTCGAGCAGATGCTGTCTACAATCGTCTTATTATTGAATATGAAAACCCAGGTACTCTAAAAGAAAAAAATAGTTATCGTGTCAACCAGCATGCTATCACCCAGGTAAAAGATTATGCCCAAGCCCTGGTAAGAAGGGAACGGCATAAACCTGAGCGTTTAGCCGGTGTTGTGTTAGACGGCTATCATTTTATCTTTGTCCGTTTTAAAGCGGGTATCTGGCAAGAGGATAACCCTCTGAGAGTAGAAGCTTCTTCTACTGAACATTTCCTTAAACTTTTAGCCTCTTTATCTACTGAACTTGCCCTAATTCCAGAAAACTTAATTAGAGACTTCGGAGAGAACAGTTTTATTTCTCGCAAGGTAGTCAGCACCTTTTACAGAAGTTTAACGGAAACTCAAAATCCCAAAGCAAAAACCTTATTTGAGCAATGGTCTCTGCTATTCAGTGAGGTATGTGATTACGAGAAAGCGTCCAAAATAAAAATTGAATCTTTTGCCAGGAATTTTGGAATAACAGAAGAAAGAATAGACCCTTTTCGCTTCTTTTTCTCCCTTCACTCCTACTATGTCACCTTCATTAAACTTTTAACTTTACAGATAGTCCATTATTATACCGTATCTAAGTCAGATGCAGACTTAAAACAGGCGGCTACTTTTGATAAGGAAAACTTAAAATCTTATTTTCAGGAGATAGAAAAAGGTGCTATTTTTAAACTGCTTGGATTAGCAAATTTTTTAGAAGGCGATTTCTTCATCTGGTATTTAGACCTCTGGGAGGAGAAAATTTACGAAGCTCTAAAATCTCTTCTTTCTAAACTTGCCGACTATTCCCTTCTCACTTTGGATGTCGACCCGGATACAACCTGTGACCTCCTCAAAAAACTTTATCAACAACTTATGCCCAAGGAGTTAAGGCATAATCTTGGAGAATATTATACCCCTGATTGGCTGGCAGAGAGACTTTTAAATATGTTGGAAGCAGGGAAATTTGAAGGGAACCCTGATAAACGACTTCTTGACCCTGCCTGTGGTTCCGGAACATTTTTAGTAATTGCTATCAAGAAAATTCGGCAATATGCTAAAGAGAAAAAGATTCCTGAATCGCAAGTTCTTGAGAAGATACTTTCCAATGTAGTTGGTTTTGACCTAAATCCGTTAGCGGTGATTTCGGCAAGGGCAAATTATCTCCTGGCTTTGGGTGACCTTCTTCAATATAGAAAAGGCGAAATAAACATACCTGTTTACCTGTGCGACTCCATTATGACTCCTCAAGAAGGCAAAGACCTTTTTGGAATAGAAAAGGTAAAGTTTAATACTGCGGTAGGTCCTTTTATAGTTCCCAAATCTCTTGTTCAAGCACAATATATTGATACCCTTTCCAATCTCTTAGAAGAAACTACTCCCTTAAACCTTAATAGAGAACAATTTATAGAAAAAATTACCCCAAAATTTCCCTTAATACCAGAGAAAGATAAAGAACCTATTGATATTCTCTGTAAACTTTATGAGAAACTTCTCAATTTACAAAAACAGGGTATCAACGGCATCTGGGCAAGAATTATCAAGAATGCCTTTGCTCCTTTATTTGCCGGTGAATTTGACTACATTGCCGGTAATCCCCCCTGGGTAAATTGGGAGAGTCTACCGGAGAATTATAGAAGGGAACTTGTGCCCTTATGGTCGGAAAAATATGGTCTCTTTCCGCATAAGGGTTTCGAATCGATTCTCGGCAAGGCAAAAGACGATATCTCTATTTTGATGACTTATGTCTCGCTACATAAATATCTCAAATCCGGAGGTAAACTTGGATTTTTAATAACTCAGTCAGTCTTTAAAACTTCCGGAGCAGGTCAAGGATTTAGGAAATTCAAATTACCTGACGGCAAGCCCATCCAGGTTTTGCATGTTGATGATATGGTAGAGTTAAACCCCTTTGAGGGTGCATCTAATAGGACCAGTGTAATTATTCTTCAAAAAGGAAGACCAACCAAATATCCGATGCCATCATATCTCTATTGGAAAAAGATTATAAAAGGAAAGTCCATTGATTTAAGAAGCAGTCTGAAAGATGTGATGGAAATAACTGAAAGGAAGCAATTTTCTGCTGAACCAGTAAATGAAAATGACTTGACCTCTTCCTGGATTACCGGAAGACCAAGGGCAATAAAAGGGATAAAGAAAGTTTTGGGACAGTCAGATTATGTCGCTCATGCTGGAGTTTATTCTGGTGGAACCAATGGAGTTTATTGGGTTGATATTATAAATAAGAGACCCGATGGGTTAGTCGTTATCTCCAATCTTACTGAAGGAGCAAAAATAAAGGTGGAAAGTGTCCAAGCTACTATTGAGTCAAATCTGCTCTATCCACTTTTAAGAGGCAGAGATGTAAAAAAATGGAAGGCAAAACCTTCAGCATATATTTTAATTACTCATTTACCTGGTATGAGACTTAAAGCAATAACTGAAGATGAGATGAAGGCCCGATATTCTAAAACCTATATCTATCTCAAAAGATTTGAAGGAGTGTTGAGAAAAAGAGCGGCATTTAAGCGTTATTTTACCAAGAAGGACGGTGGTCATATTGTGGAAACAGCTCCTTTTTACTCTATGTTTGATATTGGCGATTATACCTTTACTCCGTATAAGGTGGTGTGGCCCAATATTGCCTCTAAAATTGTCTCTGCGGTAATTTCAACCAAAGAAAATAAGGCGATTCTTCCTCAACATATAGTCACTTTAGTCGCTTGCGAATCATCTAAAGAAGCACATTATATCTGCGCCTTAATGAATTCAAAAATTGTAAATTTTGCTCTTCAATCATATTCAATGAAAGGTGGAAAGAGCTTTGGTGACCCTCATGTCCTTCAAAATATCCGCATCCCCAAATTCAACCCACAAAATAGTCTTCATCTTAAACTTGCTGAACTTTCGGAAAGGGCTCATCAAGCAGCAGAAAAAGATAATCAAGAAGAAATAAATAAAATTGAAGAAAAAATTGACCAATGTGCCGCTAATCTTTGGAGTTTGACTGACCGTGAATTAGGAGATATCAAAGATTCATTAAAGGAATTAAACGAATAAGAAGGAGGACTGAAATCTATGAAACCACTAGAAAAAAATGTTCAGTACGTTGAAATTCAAAATATTTCATATGATGTAAACAACCCCAGAGGAGAAACAGGGGAGCAAATTGAGAATGACCAAGAATTCAAGAAACTGGTAACTTCTGTCACACAATATGAAATTTTGGAACCATTGATAGTTAAAAAGGATGAAACAAATCCGGAACATTTTAAACTAATCGATGGAGAGAGACGATTAAGGGCAGCAATTAAAACAGCGGAAGGTAATCTAGAATACAAAGTTCCGACTCTTATTGCAAAGGACGATATGGATGGAAGGATTTTGGCATATCAAGTACATATGTTGAGAAAAAATTGGAGTAAAGCTGCGGAAACCAAATCCATAAAGACAATTATTACAGATAGCAAACAAGATAATCCAAAAATCACGGAGAAAGAACTAATTAAAAAATTAAAAGAAATAACTGCACATACAAATGCTGAGATTTCGGATTTACTTAAACTCATTGAATATGATGATGATATTATTAAAAAAGTAATTTCCGGACAAATTGATATGAGTTATCTAATTCAAATTGAATCAAATTTTATAAGACCCTTAAAAGGGAAATACCCGTTATTATTACAAAAATACGGAGAAGAAAATGTAAGAAAGTTACTCGTAAATAAAGCCGTCCATGGCTTACTTGTTAATACACGCTTTTTAATGGATAAGTTTAAATATGTTTTTAAGGATGAAAAACAAAAGAATAAAATAGAAGAATTGATAGAGATTTTTTTGACCAATAAAAATAAAAATATTCAAGAAATTTTTGACGAATACCTCACGTTAAATCCACCTTTGGATAAAAAAATAAAAGCGATTAAGAAATTACCAAAAACAAAGATTAAAAGAACAAGGTATCCTGAAGAAAGACCTGGGGTTGATAGCTATAAAAAAATAAAATTAACAAAAAAAGAAGAAAGTTCTCTGGAAAGTATAAGGAAAAACTTTGAAAACATTGGTAAGAAATTAAGTCATGAAGAATCTGATTATATTTCCGAAGCCATTTATTGTTCCGAAAGAAGTTGTTATAAAGCCGCTCTTGTTATGATTTGGGCAGCTGGAATAAGTAAAGTGATTAAATATATCTCCAATAATATTACAGAATTTAATAGTGTCTCAAAATCTATGTCCAAACTAAACAAAGATCCTTATCGTCAATTAAAAAACTACAGGACAGATGTTTTAACAGAAGATGACTTGCGCGATGGCAAAGATCGGCAATTATTGCTCTATTTACTTTATAAAAAAATAATTACAAGAACAGAAGATAATAAATTAAGAAATTGTTATATAACCAGGTGTGATTGCGCCCATCCAACAGATATTAAGTTAAATATCCATGAAGTTACATCTATTTTTGAAAACATTTATAAGTTGTTTTTTAATAATCCAAAGTTAATATGAAAATCCTTTTAGTCGAACCCAATTTTCCAATACCGCCAAAGAGCAAAAATCACGCCCATTTTCTACCTATCGGTCTTCTAAAAATAGCTTCTTATCATCGCTCCTTGGGTGATAAGATTGAATTACATCGCGGAAATTATCCAGCTCAATTCTATCCTGATCAGATAAAAATAACCTCTCTCTTTACTTATTGGTCAAAATATGTCTGGGAAAGTGTTTCTTATTATAGGAAGTTTTATCCTAAATCCTGGGTTGAGATAGGTGGCATTTATGCCTCCTTGATGCCTGAACATTGTAAAGAATCAGGATGTGATAAGGTTGAGAAAGGATTATATCGGAAAGGAGTCGCAGAAAAATATGAACCAGCCTATGACCTTGTAGATGTAGATTATCAAATCATACATGCCTCAAGAGGTTGCCCTCAGAGATGCTCATTTTGCGGGACCTGGAAGATTGAACCTGAAGTCACCTATAAAAAATCTATAAAAGATGAAATTAAATTCAACCGGATAATCTTCTATGATAACAATTTATTGACTAATCCCCATATCAAAAATATTCTAGAAGAATTGGCAGAAATGAGATTAAACAATAGATGTATTCAATGTGAAAGCCAAAGTGGATTTGATAGAAAAATGCTCACACCAGAAATTGCTTTTTTACTTAAGAGAGCCCATTTCAAAAAACCCCGCATTGCTTGGGATGAACCCTATTCTAAATGGTCAGATGTAAAAGAAAAGATAGAAGTTTTAAAGGAGGCAGGCTTTAATAATAAGGAAATCTTTATCTTTATGCTCTATAATCACGAACTTCCTTACGAAGAGTTAAGACGCAAGTTAGATGCTTGTAAGCACTGGCAGGTCCAGGTAATTGATTGTCGCTACCGTCCCTTGAACCTACCCAATGATAGATATAATCCTCGTGCTAAAAGTCAAAGAAGAGGAGAGTATTACATTCACCCTAATTGGGAAGACTGGCAGGTAAGAAGATTTCGTCGTTCTGTCCGCCGCCAGAATATCTGCGTTAGATACGACATCCCCAAATGGCTCCCTGGCTGTGAGGAAAGATATATCCCATTTGAGTAAAAAACGAAAGTTTCTCTTCATAGTAAGCGTCTTTTAGGAAAGAAGAGTTGATGGATGCCATAGAAAAAAGATTGGTTAAAGAATTGGATTTAGCCGTACATGAAAAGTATAAGAAAGTCTGATAAATCAGGCAACTACAAATTCCCTTGTAGTCGCTCCATTTGCTACAAACTTAAACGAGGAAGTCTAACTACGCAGATTCCTACTAAAGTTAGCATAGAGTATATATAGCGGAATTTATGGAGCAAAACGTTCTATACTACCCTATAGTTTAAAAAAACTTTTGTTACAAGTGTTTATTCAAGGGTGATATATGAATAACTTTCCCAAGCGTAAAAGTATACGTTTGAAAAATTATGATTATTCTTCTAATGGATTCTACTTTGTGACGATTTGTACACGTGACAACAGACCAATTATTGAAGAGTATAAAGAAAAAGTTGATATGACTTTGTTAAATCTTCCTGAACGCTTTTCTGGTTTAACCATTGATTATTACAGCATAATGCCAACTCATGTTCATGTGATTTTCATTTTTGAAGATATTAAAGTATCTCTTGGTGAGATAGTGCGAGCATTTAAGGCATTAGTAAGCAAAATTACTGGAGAAAAGAATTTCTGGCAACGTAACTATTATGAGCATGTGATTAGAACCCATAATGTGTTGTCTAAGATTAGAGAGTATGTTCAGAATAATCCGTTAGTGGAGAGAATAAAATTTGAACAGTTTTATGAAACGGGTTCGATGAATCGAACCCCTACAAAGTTATAGAAAATACAGCAAGAATCTAATTTATCAAACCCACAAATCTCTATTAACATGTCTATCTATTCTCCAGGGAAAAAGGATTTACCAATTTTAAGGCTTCTTAATTGGCTAAAGGACCATCGGACGTTCGTTTTTTTAGAGACCGCAAGAAGAAACCCTTCAAATCGATTTTCCTATATTTTTGTCCATCCGGTTAAAGTCATTGAGTGTTACCAAATCGATGGAATAAGGGATGCCTTTGCTCAACTTGAGAGCTATTTAAATAAAGGTTATTATGCCGCAGGCTTTTTCTCCTATGAAATGGGTTATAGTTTTGAGAACTTATATCAAGCAAAGAGAAACTATAAGTTTCCTCTCATCTGGCTTGGTATTTTTAAATCCCCGATTGTTTTTGACCACCGAAGAAATAGATTCTCGCCGGTCATTGCGAACCCTTCGCTCTCGCTCAGGACAGGCTCCGTGAAGCAATCCGACAAAGTCGTTGCGAGCGTCAGCGAAGCAATCTCAATGAGATCGCCACGCCCTGACAAATCGGGGCTCGCGACGCTCCGCGGATTGCCACGCTCATTTTATTCGCTCGCAATGACCTCAGGGGGTGCTTACCAGATAAAGAATCTGAGATTAAATGTCAGCCAGAAGGATTATCTTAATTCCATTAATAAAATTAAAGAGTTCATCCGGGCGGGAGAAACCTATCAGGTCAATTATACGATGAAGTATAAATTTGATTTTAAAGGTTCACCCTACCAGTTATATCATACCCTGCGCAGTAATCAATCCGTTTCCTACAGCGCTTTCATCAAAACAGAAGATTTCAAGGTGCTTTCCTTCTCCCCGGAGTTATTCTTCAGGAAAAAAGAAGATGAAATTTGGGTTAAACCGATGAAAGGAACGATGGAGAGAGGAAGAAATACAAAAGAGGACCGAATCAACAAAAATAAACTGAAGTTTGATATAAAAAATAATGCAGAAAATATAATGATTGTTGATTTACTTAGAAACGACCTGGGCGTAGTTGCTCAGGTGGGCAGTGTAAACGTGCCAAATATTTTTACGGTGGAGAAGTATGAAACTCTTTTTCAAATGACTTCAACGATTAAAAGTGTGTTAAGAAAGAATCTTTCACTTTACAAATTATTTTCCGCCATTTTCCCTTCCGGTTCGGTCACCGGCGCTCCCAAGATCAGAACCATGCAAATTATCAAAGAGTTGGAAAAAGAACCGCGGAAAGTCTATACCGGCGCGATTGGATTTTTTACTCCGGAGAAAAAAGCGGTGTTTAATGTCGCGATACGCACTCTGTTTCTGGAAGGAGAAAGAGGAGAGATGGGAATTGGAAGTGGCATTGTCCAGGATTCCGATGGGATTTCAGAGTATGAAGAGTGTAAATTGAAGGCGGATTTCCTGGTAAATCCCAGGCCTGAGTTTCAATTGATTGAAACAATGCTCTGGTCAAAAAAAACCGGTTTTTTTCTTCTAAAAGAGCATCTTCGTCGATTAAAGGATTCATCTCTTTATTTTGAGTTTCATTATAACCAAAAGCACTTGAGAGCTCTTCTTTCCGAACTGAAAAAACAATTTAATGCCGAAACCCTTTATAAAGTCAGGCTGCTTCTTTACAAGGATGGAAGCATTTCTCTCACCCATCAGAAATTGACGGGCGTCATAAATTCCGCAAAATTAGCAACCATCTCAAAATTCAGGACTTCATCAAAAGCTCTTTTTCTCCGGCATAAAACTACCAACAGAAAATTATATGATGAGGAATATCGGAAATATAGAAAATCAGGGTATTATGATGTTCTCTTTCGCAATGAGAAGGCTGAAATTACCGAAGGGGCAATCTCCAATATTTTCATTAAATCGGGTAAATTCTATTACACGCCCCCTCTTGCCTGCGGACTTCTTAACGGCGTTTACCGTCGGTATCTTCTGAATAAAAGACCGAATATCAAGGAAAAGGTTTTGACTTTGAAAGAATTAAAAAATGCGGATAAAATCTATCTTGTCAATTCGGTAAGAGGAATAAATAAAATTGACCTCGTTAGGAATACTGAATAGAACCCCGAATAGAATTTACTCAAATTTAAATGTTAATATAGAATTATGATACGAGCTTTGCCGGTTGGTAAACTTAATTCCAATCTTCTTTCCGGGTTAATTAAGAAATGTTATCGGAAAGATAAATCTATTATTGTCCCTCCCAAAATTGGCGAGGATGCGGCGGTCATCCGGCAAGGAGATAAATATTTAGTCCTTTCTACCGACCCCATTACCTTAACCAAAGGGGAAATTGGCCATTTTGCTGTTTTAATTAATGCCAATGATATCGTTGCGATGGGCGGAAAACCTAGGTGGTTCTTAACCGCTAATCTTCTTCCTGAAGGCAAGACCACTAAAAATGACGTAGAGAACCTTTTTAAAAATGTTGCTGCTATCTGCCGGCAATTGGATATTACCTGGGTTGGGGGCCATATTGAGATTACCTCAGGATTGAAAAAACCGATTGTAATCGGGGAGATGATTGGGACGGTTGAAAAAAATAAAATAACTCCAAGTTCAAATGGCAGGATAGGGGATGACCTTCTCTTAGTTAAAGGAATCGCTATTGAGGGAACTTCCATTATTGCCCGGGAAAAGGAAAAATATCTCCGGAAAAAATTCCCTCCTTCTTTTTTAAGAAAAGCCAAGAATTTTTTTCTTGCTCCGGGTATCAGTATTGTAAAGGAGGCTCTTTTAGCCAATAGTTCGGTTAAGATTCATGCGATGCATGACCCCACTGAAGGGGGTATTTCTACCGGTATCCGGGAGATTGCCCAGGCCTCGGGAAAGGGGGTATTAATCTTTTCGGATAGAATTAAGATTTATCCGGAGACAAAAATTTTATGCCAGGAGTTTGGGCTCAATCCCTGGGGTCTTATTGCTTCGGGCTCTTTATTGATTAGTTTAAGCCCAAAAGAAACCCCTAAACTGCTTCAGGTTTTCCAAAAGAAAAAAATTCCGGTTGTGGTTATTGGTAGAATCAAACCAGAAGATTTTGGATACAAGATAGAAGTAAATGGTAAAATAAAAGAACTGCCAAAATTTAAGGTGGATGAGATTACTAAAATTTATTGACCGGGAAGGTTAATAACTGAGTTTCCTTTGCTTCCCATGAAATTAAAACCTTGCGATGAAAAATCAGGAAATTGCCGAGATTTTTGAAAAAATTGGAGATATCTTAGAATTCAAAGGGGAAAATCCTTTTAAAATAAATGCTTACCGAAGAGCCAGCCAGTCTTTGAGAGACTTATCCGTTGATCTTGAGAAAATCGCCGGAGAGAGGAAACTCCGCGGGATTCCCGGGGTAGGGGAGGGGATTGCCCAAAAAATCGAGGAATACTTAAAAACCGGCAGAATAAAAAAGTATGAAGAAATTAAGAAGGAATTCCCGGAGGAAATTATTTCTCTGCTTAAAATTCCCGGAGTAGGGCCTAAAACCTTATCTTTGCTCGATCAGAAATTTAAAATCAAAAATCTTGCTGGCCTGGAAAAGGTTATTGAAAATAAGTCTTTAACCGGACTGCCGGGGATGGGAGAGAAAAAGGTAAAAAATATCAAAAAAGGAATAGAATTTTTTGAGAAAAAAAAGGGAAGAACCCTTCTCGGGGTTGCCCTTCCCTTACTTGATGAAATCATTGATTTATTGAAGCCAAAGGTAGAGAAGATTTCTTCTGCAGGTTCTCTGCGGAGAATGAAGGAAGATATTGGGGATATTGACATTTTAACTACGGCCAAAAATAGCCGGAAAGTTATTGACTATTTTATCAGTCTTCCTTTCGTTGAGAGAATTCTTGCCCGGGGGGAAACTAAGGCCTCCATTATCAGCAAAAAAGGAATTCAGATAGATTTGCGGGTAGTTCCCTCTGATTCCTATGGCGCTGCCCTTCAATACTTTACCGGCTCCAAATCTCACAATATTAAACTGCGCAGCATTGCCAAGGAAAAAGGAATGAAAATTAACGAATATGGTTTATTTAAAGGGACGAGGAAAATAGCCGGGAAAAATGAAGAAGAAATCTATCAAGCTCTGGGTTTGCCTTATATCCCCCCTGAACTCAGAGAGGATCAAGGCGAGATTGAAGCGGCCAGGGAAAAGACTCTGCCCTCTCTGGTAAAATTTGATGAAATCAAGGGCGATTTTCACATTCATTCCGAATATTCTGACGGAGAAGACAGTATCAGGATGATTGCTGAAACCGCCGGGAGTTTGGGGCTCTCCTATTTGGCAATTTGCGACCATTCCCAATCGGTAAAATATGCCGGAGGATTAAGCATAAAAGATGTTCTTAAAAGAAATGAGGAGATTGATTATTTGAATAAAAAGTCAAAAAGAGTTAAAATCTTAAAAGGAATGGAGGTTGATATTCTTGCTGACGGAACTCTGGACTATTCCGATGCTCTCCTGAGAGAACTGGATTTGGTTATTGCCGCAATTCATCAGGGATTCAGGAAGAATGTAACCGGCAGGATGAGAAAAGCGATGCAAAATCCCAATGTGGATATTATTGCCCACCCTACCGGCAGATTGATTTCAAAAAGAGAAGGCTACCGGCTGGATTTGGATAAAATATTTGAGATTGCTGCAGAGACCGATACCGCTTTGGAAATTAACGCTTGCTATGACCGTCTTGACCTTAACGATAACAATTCTCGCCGGGCTAAGGATTTTGGAGTTAAACTTGCCATTGGTTCCGACAGCCATAGTTTAGGAATGTTGAAATATTTAAAGTTGGGAGTTGCGGTAGCAAGGCGCGGTTGGCTGGAAAAGAAAGATGTACTTAATACCTACCCTTTGACGAAAATATTGAAGAGAAAAAATGTCTGAGAGAAGAATAGGGAAAACTGCGAATGAAGCATTTGCGGAAGCGATGAGGCAGATTAATCCTGATGTTGTTGCGGCTTATCCCATTACTCCTGCTACCGAAATTGTCCAGATTTTTTCGCAATTTGTGGCTGATGGGAAAGTGGATACGGAATTTGTTCCGGTGGAAAGCGAACACAGCGCGATGAGCGCTGTGATAGGAGCATCCCTTGCCGGAGCAAGAGCAATGACCGCAACCTCATCGCAGGGGCTTGCTTTAATGTGGGAAGTTTTAAATATCGCTTCCGGTTTAAGATTGCCGATTATAATGCCGATGGTTAATCGTTCTCTTTCAGCTCCAATTAATATCCATTGCGACCACAGCGATTCAATGGGAGCCAGGGATACCGGCTGGATTCAGATTTTCTCCGAAAGCGTCCAGGAAAGTTACGACAATCTTCTCCAGGCAGTCAGGATTGCCGAAGAGATGTTTTTGCCGGTGATGGTTACTACCGACGGTTTTATTCTTTCCCATTGTCTGGAACTTATAGAGTCACTCTCCGATAAGGAAGTGAAGGAATTTATCGGTAAGTACCAACCTAAAAATTTCCTTCTGGATATAGAGCATCCAATTACCATTGGCGCTTTGGATTTGCAGGATTATTACTTTGAGCATAAACGTCAGGAAGCGGAAGCGATGATTAAGAGCAAAGAAGTTATTCTAAAGGTAGGGGAGGAGTTTGGGGAAAAATTTGGCCGAAGCTATCGCCTCTTTGAAGACTACAAAATTTCCGATAGCGAAGTTGCTATTGTGGTAATGGGCTCTACGGCAGGAACAGCCAAGACTGTAGTTGACCAGTTGCGAGAAGAGGGAATAAAAGCCGGGCTTTTAAAATTAAGGGTTTTTCGCCCTTTTCCCGCAAAGGAATTAAAAGAGGTGTTGAAAAATGTTAAAGCAATTGCAATTTTGGACCGCTCCGATTCCTTCAATGCAGTGAGTGGTCCTCTTTTCAGCGAGATAAGAAACGTTCTTTACGATTTGGAAGAAAGACCAAAGATTGTTGATTATATCTACGGGCTGGGTGGCCGGGACATTGGGTTAAAAGAAATTAGAGGAATTTATCAGGAGTTAGAGGAGATAAAGAAAACCAACAAGATTAAAACCCTGGTGCAGTATTTGGGAGTACGAGAATAAATAAATTGTAACCACGAATTAACACGAATATTGTAGTGGTCGAGCTTGCTCGACAATGTAGCGGTGCGATTTATCGCACTTGTTGTAGGGGTTCGATTCATCGAACTCGGGCAGAGTAAACTCTGCCACTACATTTTCATCTGTTGTTGGTGAATAATAAGGAGAATAAATGGCGAGTTTAAAGGAATTATCAGAAAAAAAGGATTTGTTTGTCAGCGGCCATCGGTTGTGTCCTGGTTGCGGAGCGGGTATTGTTGCCCGGCAGGTCCTTCTGGCCGCAAAGACCCCGGTGGTAGTAGTGGCTTCTACCGGTTGTCTGGAGGTTGCCAGCACCATTTTTCCTTATTCTGCCTGGGCGGTTCCCTGGTTCCATAATGCCTTTGAGAATGCGGCAAGTTCGGTAAGCGGGGTTGAGGCGGCTTATAAGAGTTTAAAAAAACAGGGAAGAATCAAAAAAGATATTCGATTTATTGCTTTTGGAGGGGATGGCGGCACCTATGATATTGGATTGCAGGCTTTATCCGGAGCGGTAGAGAGAGGACATCGTTTTCTCTATATCTGTTACAATAATCAAGCTTATATGAATACCGGAATTCAGCGTTCCTCCGCTACCCCCAGGGGGGCAAGTACTACTACCGCTCCCGCAGGGACGGTAAGTCAGGGAAAAGTTCAATTCCAAAAAGATTTAATCGGTATTATGGTTGCCCATCAAATTCCTTATGCTGCCGCGGCAACCGTAGGAAAATGGAATGATTTTATGAGTAAAGTGGAAAAAGCTTTAGATACGGACGGACCCAGCTTCATTGATGTTCTGTCCCCCTGCCGCTTAGGCTGGAGATATCCTCCGGAGAAAACGTTGGAAGTGGGAAGACTTGCGGCGGATACCTGTTTTTGGCCTTTATATGAAGTAGTTAATGGGAAATATTCTCTTAGTTATAGACCTAAGGAGAAAAAACCAATTACTGAATGGCTGAAATTACAGGGTCGTTTCAAGCATTTATTTAAACCGGAAAATAAAAGTTTGTTGGAAGACATTCAAAATCATATTGATAAGCGCTGGGAAAAACTTTTAAAAGTAGCATCATGCTAAAAATTGGCGTTGAGGCAGTGGATATTACCCCTCCTCTCGGAGTGGAGTTGTGTGGTTATGGATTCTATTTGAAAAGAAAAGCAAAAGGAATTCATGACTCTCTTCATGGCAAAATACTGATTTTAGAAGATAGGGGAGAAAGGTATCTTTACCTTAACTGCGAATTAATCGCTCTAGGTGAGGATTTAGTAGAAGAGATTCGACAACTAATTGCAGAAGAAGCAAAAATAAAAGAAAAAAATATTATTTTCTCCTGTACTCATACCCATTCCGGACCGGCAACTGCTATTCTTTATGGCTGTGGCGAGATAGATGAGAAATATCTGTCTTCTTCTTCTCTGCCAGAGCAATTTCTCAGAGGGGTAAATAGAGCTCTCAAAAAGATGAAAAAAGCTAAGATTGGCTTTGCTAAAACCACAAGTGATTTATCTTACAATCGAACAAAAAAGGATGGAATAGTTGACCGCCAGGTTATGGTGGCTAAGATTGATACCGAGGAAGACAAGCCTTTAGCGATTCTTTTTAATTATGCCTGCCATGCTGTTTGCCTGGGAAGAAAGAATTTTCTTATCTCTGCTGATTTCCCTGGTTTTGTCTGCCGAAAAATTGAAGAGACAACCGGAGCAAAGGCTTTCTTTCTTCAGGGAGCCTGTGGGGATATTGACCCTAAAGGAGGACCTTGTCCCTCCTTTGAGAACGCAGAAAAATATGGGAAGATTTTAGCCGATACGGTTTTAGAAGTTTTGCCAAAGATTGAAACCAATGCTCAAGTAAACATAGATTTAGTTTCCCGAAAAATAAAACTTCCTTTGGTAATAGATAGAAAAGCGTTGATGGAAGAAGCAGAAGAAAAAATAAGTGTTTCCCCTGCAAGAACGAAAAAGTTTTATCAAAATTGGAAAAGAAGATTCTTAAAGAAATTAGAAGAAAATATTTCATCAGAGACTTCTGCAGAAATACAGGTTCTTTCGGTCAACGATGCCTGTTTCTTCTTCCTTCCGGGAGAAGTATTTACTAAATTTGGTTTAGAAATAAAGAGTGGACATTCCTTTAACTATAATTTCATTGTTGGTTATAGTAATGGTATAATTGGCTATATTCCAGATAAGGATGATTTTAAGAGAAAGGGATATGCGGCAAGTCTTGCTCCCAAAATCTATGCGGAGTTTCCTTTTCAAGATAATGTAGGAGAAATATTGGTTAATGAAGCGCTGAATTTATCAAGAGAAAAATATGGAAAAATTAGCCATTAATGGAGGAGAACCGGTAAGGACAAAACCCTTTCCTTCCTGGCCGGTTGTGGGAGAAGAAGAGAGAAATAATCTCTTAGAGGTTTTTGAAAGCAAGAAGTGGTGGTACGGAGAAAGAGTAAAGGAATTTGAGGAGAAATTTGCTGATTTTCAGGATACCCAATATGGAATTACCTGCACCAATGGCACTGCCGCTTTGGAGGTCTCTCTCTTATCCGTAGGAATTGGCCCCGGGGATGAGGTAATTGTTCCTCCTTATACCTTTGTTGCTACCGCATCAGCGGTATTAAGAGTAAATGCGATTCCTATTTTTGCCGATATCAGTTTAGAAACGGCTAATCTTGACCCGATAGATGCAGAAAAGAAAATCACTGAAAAAACAAAAGCAGTCATTCCGGTTCACTTCGCTGGTCTTCCTGTAGATATGGATGCTTTTAATAATTTAGCCAAAAAACATAACTTAAAAATTATTGAGGATGCCTGCCATTCCTGGGGAAGCAAATGGAAGAATAGAGGAACCGGGGCTCTCGGTGATTGCGGTGCTTTCAGTTTTCAGATGAGCAAAAACATTACTTCTGGAGAGGGAGGGATCATTCTTACGGATAATCAGGAAATTGCCGATAACGCTCGTTCCTACATTAATTGTGGTAGAGGCAAAGATAAACCCTGGTATGAGCATTGCCTTTTAGGCAGTAATTTGAGGCTTACTGAACTGCAGGCGGCAATTTTATTAGGGCAACTTACCCGCCTGGAATCCCAGGTGTTAAAAAGAGAAGAGAATGCTAAATATCTTAATGAAAGATTGAAAGGAATGCTAGGAATCAAGATTATTGATAGTGATGATTCTCGCATCACCAGGCGTTCCTATCATCTTTACCAATTTCGTTATTTAAAAGAAGAGTGGAGAGAAGTCTCAAGAGAGAAATTCTTAGACGCTTTACAGGCAGAAGGTATTCCTGCAAGTAGCGGTTATCCTCATCCCCTCTATAAAAATCCTTTATTTCTAAGAAAAGGAAAAGGACCAAGGTTTTGCCCTCTATCCTGCCCCTACTATGGCAAAGAGATGGATTATAATCAGGTTTCCTGCCCGAATACCGAAAAAATCTGTAAAGAAGCAGTCTGGTTTTCCCAGTCAGTCCTTTTAGGAGACAGGGAAGATATGGATGATATCATCAGCGCTGTTAAAAAAATCAGGGATAACATCTCTGTAATAATTTAGTTTTTTAAAAAAATGAACTCTTTATGGATTGGGGCAATTTCCCTCCTCCTTTTCTTTTTAGGCTATAAATTTTACGGAAGAATTGCCGAAAGATTATGGCAGATAGATCCGGAAAGAAAAACTCCGGCAATAGAGAGAGAAGATGGGATAGATTATGTTCCGGCTAAAAACTGGCTAATTCTCTTTGGTCATCACTTTGCCTCTATTGCGGGAGCTGGCCCGATTATCGGTCCTGTTATTGCCTGTGCTATCTGGGGCTGGCTGCCGGCAGTAATCTGGATTGTTCTTGGTTCCATTTTTTTAGGAGGAATACATGATTTTTCATCTTTGTTTATTTCAATCAGGCATGGAGGAAAATCAATCGGGGATATTGCTGAATCGGTGGTTAATTATCGCACTAAAATTATTTTTTCTTTGTTTCTCTGGTTATCTCTTATCCTGGTGGTAACGGTTTTTGCGGCCGTTGGCGCCCAGACCTTGGCCGCCCAGCCCAAGATAGTGGTTCCTACTTTTGGGCTTATCTTTGATGCCATTCTACTCAGTTTAATGATTTATAAATGGAATCTTAACCAGGTAGTCAGCACCGTTATTGGTGTTCTTATCCTCTTTGGTCTTATTATTTTGGGGTATTATTTCCCTCTCTCCATTCCGGGGGGAGCAAGAAACTGGATAAAGATTCTTCTTCTTTATGCTTTTATTGCTTCGATAATTCCGGTAAATATCCTTCTTCAACCCAGAGACTATCTTTCGGCCTTTATCCTGTTTTTCGGACTTTTCTTTGGCTATTTGGGCCTTATTCTTACTCATCCGGTCATTCATACGCCGGCCTATATTGCCTGGAAGGGGACTGGAGGAGCTCTCTGGCCGATGCTTGGCGTTATTATTGCTTGCGGCGCAATCAGTGGTTTTCATAGTCTTATCGCCAGCGGCACCACCGCTAAGCAGTTATCCAATGAGAAGGATGCTAGAAAAATTGGTTATGGGGCAATGATTGCGGAGGGGGTTTTAGCAGTTTTAGCTGTTCTGGCGGTTTCTGCGGGACTCTATTGGAGCAAAGCCTCCGGCCATCTTAATCTTATCTATCCGGAAATAATAAAGAACGAGGGCTGGATTGTTGCTTTTGGCAAGGGCTATGGTGAATTGATTAAGCCAATCTTTGGTGTTTTGGGAGCATTAATTGGCATGATAATGTTAAATGCTTTTGTAGTGACTACTCTGGATTCAGCAACCCGTATTACCCGTTATATCAGTGAGGAACTCTTTGGAGAAGGTTTAAGAATTAAATTATTCAGAAATCGATATCTTTCTACGCTGGTGATTGTTGCTCTTGCGGGCTGGCTTGCTCTGGGCAACTGGCAGGCAATCTGGCCGGTTTTCGGCGCGGCTAATCAACTGGTTGCCGCTTTGGTCTTGTTGATTATCAGCCTTTATCTTTTAATCAAAAATAAGCCTACCCGCTATACCCTGATTCCCGGGCTCTTTATGCTGGCTACGACCATTCTTGCTTTGGTTTATGAGGCAAACACTTTCTTCCGCAGCGGGAAACTGCTCTTAGGCGTGGTGGCAATTATCCTTCTTATTTTGACCTTCTTCATTGTGGGAGAAAGCATTAGCGTCATTTGTAAGAAACGCAAAGTTATGGTATAGAAATAATATTCCCCGGTAGCTTATGGGATACACAGGAAAATTAGCCGAAAAACTCAGAGCGAGAGAATTACGGAAAAATGGTTTATCCTATAATGAGATTAAAAAGATTCTTCATGTTTCTAAAAGTACGCTTAGTTTATGGTGTAGAGATATAACTCTTTCTGGGGAGTTTGAGAATCGCTTAGCTCAGCGTAAACTCAAAGGAGCATTAAAAGGAAGTATTGTAAATGCCAAGAAACAGCAGAGAAAGCGTATAGCGGAAACAGAAAAAATTCATAGAAAAATAAGAGGATGGATTAAATCTATTTTACGGAATCCGTTATTTGATAAAGAGATCCCCGGTAGCTCAATGGTAGAGCGTTCGGCTGTGGTTAGCAGCGCTCAGCAGTAATGCTGAGATGAAAAGTGGGTGAATTCAGGAAATCCTACCCTTACTTCAAAGTGACTCAAAGTGAGTAAGTATGGTAATCCTGAGCCAAGTTAGCTGATTTTAAAGGCGGCTAAAAGGTGCAGAGACTAAAGCTGACGAATAGAATAATGCTTATTAGCGCCCACCTCCAGTATATAAATTTATGTATTGGATGATGAGATAGTCCATGCCTTATGGAAACATAAGGGAGTTTTTGTAACCGAAATGTTGTAGGTTCGAGCCCTACCCGGGGAGCTGACGGGTTAAGTAGGAATTATCCTATCTTATAAGAAAAAGGCTAAAGGTATTGCTTTTCTCAAAGAACTTTATTTTTTCAGCAACTCTGTAAAATCCTCTGTAGTTAGATTAGCATCGCGAAGAAGTTTCTTGAGTAAGCCTGGTTTAATTTCTTTATGGTCTGGCACAGTTAAAGGTTTATGGAGAGGATTAGATTTATCCCGTAGCCTGATATGACTGCTTTTCTGTTTTACTACAATATAACCTATCTTTTGAAAAATTTTAATTGCCTCTTTTCCAGAGACAACGGGAAGTTTAGGGCTCATCTTGTCACAACGACACTTCCTACTAATGCCTCTGAACCATCTGGTATCTCCTCGCCTTCTGAACGCATATCCTCCAGACAGAGCGAAACAGCCTCTTTGATATTGGCTAATGCCTCCTTAATTGTCTCTCCCTGACTATAGCATCCAGGAAGGGATGGACAACTTATTACATAACCTCCTGTTTCATCAGGCTCTAAGATAACCTTATAATCATAGGTCTCCATAAATCCTCCTTTTCTTTTGTAAAATTATAACATTAACAAGAAGAAAAATCAAAAAGTTTTTTATGATACAATTTCTCTCGGATAAGGTAACTCTTTTTGAAGACGGAAGGCGATTTGCCCCCAATCCCCCTATTTTAGAAATAGTGAGTAGCAGGGTGGGGTATGCGGATGAAACAGTCAGAAATCATTGATAGAACAAGAGGTTAGATAACCTTACCCGAAATGTCGAGTGGGTTGCAATAATCCCTGAATTTGTGATAGAATAACCTCAGGATATTTATAGATTTCTCCCCAGTTTAAAGTTCGATAATCGTCCCACCCGGGGAGCAGTGAACCTGGAAGAAGGTAAAGTACTTGCAAGATATCCTTCTAATTCGAAACCTTTATATAAAAATAAAGTTGTTGGTATTTTATATCTTGGTGCATAAAAATGGCGA
>Ga0210004_1000589_pt1 | contig 22369 bp, 22 predicted proteins | sample CryGey13umfilter_FD_185450 | JGI IMG/M metagenome (GOLD analysis project Ga0210004, IMG submission 185450) | Groundwater microbial communities from aquifer in Utah, USA - Crystal Geyser 4/8/14 3 um filter (SPAdes) (version 3) | ecosystem: Environmental > Aquatic > Deep subsurface > Groundwater...
GGTACTTGACACCTGAAATGGTCGTTTTGAAAAAAAATCTAAAAAAGTAGGATTTATTCAAGTAAGAAAGCAGGGGAACCAAAGAAAATGGATGATGATTATTTCCTGGTAAATAGGCGAAGAAAAAAGAAATTCGCAAGATTGGCTGATTATTTTGGGAAAATTAAAAAAACAGGAAAAATTAAAAAAATAAACATTTTGATTTTTATCATTCTTGCGCTTAGCGCAAAATTATTTTTTGGCGTTTTTAAAGAAAATGATGTTTTTGCCCAAAAAACCGTTTTTTTGAAAAATTTCTCCATGGAAGATTTTCTTTGGACAACTAATAAAGTAAAGAAAACAGAAATTGGCTTTTTGAATGATAAAAAATCGGAGGAAATTTGTCAAAAATATTTTTCTAACAAAGTTAAAGAGGATATTTTTCAAAAGAATTATTTTTTGTCAAATTTGGTAAAAGGTTATCCGATAGAAAAAATGATACCTAGTATTTCTCAGGAAAATCAAAAAGTAGTAGCTTTTTTAATTGGAATTGCCAAAAAAGAAAGCGATTGGGGAATTTATTCTCCGCGAAAAAATGGTCTGAATTGTTACAATTATTGGGGATATCGCGGAGGATATAATTTGACTGATTCTGGATACAGTTGTTTTGACACTCCTGAACAAGCGGTGAAAATTGTGGGAGACAGAATAGAAGAATTGATTGGAAAAAGAATTGATAGTCCGCAAGAAATGGTTGTTTGGAAGTGTGGAAGCAGTTGCACTGGACACAATCCGAAAGATGTTAAAAAATGGATAAGCGATGTAGGGATTTATTTTTATCAATTAATCTAAGCTAGTAATAATTTTTTTTCTGTATTTTTTTGATTTTAGATTGATAAAATCAAAGTAATCTTTATGTGAATTCAAAAAAATTGTCTATTTTTCAAAAAAATCATTCTTATTTTTTATCAAACGCACAATTTTTTTATGACTAAAAATAGTTAGAAAGATAAAGATAAAATAAAAATTTGCAAAGGTTTTTTTTATTTCTGTTTTGGAGTAAAATGAAACAGTTCAAACAATTTTTTAAATTCTTAAAAAAATGCGATGGAAAATAATATTCAAAAAGCGTTTTTTATAAAAATAAAAGATAAAAGATGAGCGGGTTTTTTTTAGCTATTGGAGCTTATTTTTTAATTGCGTTGGAAACAATTTTAGACAAGTTTCTTCTTACTTCCAAAAGAGTTTCTCATCCGGCTAATTATGCTTTTTATTCCGGAGTGATGAGTTTTTTTGCTTTGGCTTTTTTTTATTGGGGATTTCATATTATTTTGGCGGAGAGAATAGTTTTTTATCTGATCCCTGGAATTATTTTTACTTATGGGATTTTATTTCTTTTTTTTGCCATTGAGAAAAATGAAGCTAGCCAAGTGATTCCGCTTGTGGGGGCGGTTATCCCGATTATTATTTTTTTCATCTCCGTATTTTTTCTCAAAGAAAAATTGAATATAGTAGAGATTACAGGGGTGATATTTTTGATTGCTGGAGGGTTTTGGTTATCTTTCAATATGCGAAAAAATGTAAAAGGGAAATTTTTTGACGGTTTTTATAGCTCAATTTTATCCGGATTATTTTTGGCTGTCGCCTTTTCTTGTTTCAAACAACTTTATAATCAAGACAATTTTATCAATGTTTATATCTGGACTAGATTAGGAGTAATGTTGGGAGCCTTGAGTTTGCTTTTTGTTCCCGCTTGGCGGAGAAAAATTTTTCAGTCTTTTTCCAATTTCAAAAAACCTTCCGAAAAAAACAGAAATTCGGGAGTTCTCTTTGTAGCAACTAAAGCTTTAGGGGGATTGGGATCAATTTTGAAAGAAAAAGCCACTTCATTGGGAAGCATTATAATTGTTAATTCTTTGATTTCCATTGAATATGTTTTTATTTTTGTTTTAGGGATTGTTTTTTCTTTTTATTTTCCGATGGTTTTTCAAGAAAAAAAAGATGTAAAAAACGCTTTTCAAAAGTTGACTGCGATCGCGCTCATAACAATCGGAATAATTTTAGTTTCCGGATTAAATTAGTTGATAAATTTTGAGAGTATGCCAAGTTTAGAAAAGAATTAAAGCAAATTTTTTTTAAAGACACTAAAAAAACAAATATAGAATTTATGCGTTTGCCTCAAAATTACTAAAGAATAATGTGTGAAATTAATTTAATTCCTGCCAGTTTAATTAAGATTGAATCACTTAAGAGAGGTTATTATTATTAATTTTTCTTCAAACGCGTAAGTTCTAAAATATTAAAAAATTGATTGTTTAAATTTAATTTTATGCGAATTTTTAGAAAAATTATTCTTATTTTTTCCAAAATAGTTTTGATTATTTTGATGATAATTATTTTGTTTTTTGTTTATTTCAATATTCCCGTCAAAGATAAAAATAAAAAAAAACAATTAGGGATAACTTTTTCCGGACGATATGCTTCTGACATCGGAATGGATCCGCAAAAAACTTTTTTAGCGATTTTGGACGAGCTAAAAGTCAAAAAAATTCGTTTGCCAATATATTGGGATTTGGTGGAAAAAGAAGAAGGACGATATGATTTTTCCGAAGTGGATTGGCAATTGAGAGAAGCCGAAAAAAGGCAGGCGGAAATAATTTTAGTTGTTGGTCAAAAGGTGCCTCGTTGGCCGGAATGCGCTATTCCGGATTGGGCGAATAAAACTGATCAGAAAAGAAAAAATTCTCTTTTGCGTTTTTTGAATGTAGCAATCAACAGGTATAAAAATAATTCAACGGTCAAATATTGGCAAGTAGAAAATGAGCCTTTTTTGCGATTTGGAATTTGTCCCGTTCCAGACGCTGATCTTTTGGACCAGGAAATAGCTTTAGTGAGAAAAATTGACAGGTCTAGAGAAATAATTGTAACAGATAGCGGAGAATTGAGTTTTTGGTTAAGCGCCGCCAAAAGAGCGGATATTTTTGGCACTACTTTATACCGAACAATTTACAAAGAACCTTTTGGATATATCACTTATCCTGTCGGACCGCGTTTTTTTCATTTTAAATATTGGATTATAAAAATTTTTGCTCACCAAAAAAAAGCCATTATCGCAGAACTTCAAGCAGAACCTTGGATTTCCGGTTGGACGGTCAACGCTCCTTTGGAAGAACAATTTCGTTCTATGAATGTTTCTCAATTGAATGAAAATGTTTCTTATGCTCAAAAAACTGGATTTGAAGAAATTTATCTCTGGGGAGCAGAATGGTGGTATTGGTTAAAAATGGAAAAAAATCATCCAGAACTTTGGCAAGAAGGAAAGGAATTATTTTCTCAAAGTTAATTTCAAATGTAATTAAGAATTTACGCATTTTAAAATTTTTAAATCCAATTTTTAAAATCAAGATTTTTTTGTATAATTTAGTGGATGTTCAACCATTCAACAATGCCAATTTTCGCTAAAAGCGTAAATTATATTTTTTTATGAAAAAACATATCGGTCTTCATTACATAAGCGGAATAAAAAATTTTTTTATTTTTGTTTTGATTATGGGGCTGGGATTAGGAGGAATGTTTTTCAGTGTGCGAGTTTATTCGGATTTTTTTCAAACTTCAATTTTTTTCTCAAAATCAAATGAAATTGTCAGACCAGCTGATTCTTTGGAAATAAATTTTTCTTTGCCGATAGAAACATTTGGATACGCGGAAAAAATTGAAATTATTCCGCAGCAAGAAATAAAATGGAAATGGGAAAATTCCAATAAAAAGTTAAAAATTTTTCCTAAAAAAAATTGGCAACCGGAAACAAATTATAAAATAATTTTGCCAGCGGGAAAAAATATTATGTTTTGCGACACGCCTTCTGAAGAGTGGTCTTTTTCAACAGAAAAATATCCGCAAATTTTGAAAATAATTCCTCAAAACAACGCAACGGATGTTATTTTCGGCGCGGAAGATCCTATCATGATTGATTTTGCGAACACTACTCAAAATTTTTCTCTAAAATTTACTTTAAATTCTAAAAGCGATTTATTCATTCAAGATAATTCTTTCAAAACTCAGTTTAAAATTTTGCCAAAGGAAGAAATTTTAGAAGGGGAAAAATATCATTTGGAAATTTATGCCAAATATCTTTATTCTCCGGAAAAAGAATATAAAAAAATTTTTGAAAGTTATTTTGAAACTGAAAAAATAGAACCGATTGTTTGGGAGAAAGATTATACTTTAAGAATAGCTCAAACTAAAAAATACACTCGCGCCAAAATCAAAGAAGGAAAATATATTGATATAAATTTGGAAACGCAAATTTTGTCTTTCTTTGAAAATGGCAAGATATTGGACGCTTATTTGATTTCTAGCGGAAAAAGAGGCATGGATACTCCCCAGGGGGAAACTGAAATATTTAACAAAACTCCGCGCGCCTATTCCAAAGCTTATGGACTTTATATGCCAAATTGGATGGCTTTGAAATCGGACGGAAAATTCGGCATTCATGAACTTCCCGAGTGGTCGGGAGGATATAAGGAAGGAGAAGCTCATTTGGGAACTCCGGTTTCGCACGGTTGCGTAAGACTGGGGGTCGGGTCGGCAAAAACTCTTTATGATTGGGCGGAAATAGGAACACCGGTGATAATTTATTAGGAATTGAAGATTGTGATTTTCAAATTATTAAAACAATGACTTTGCGTTTTTAAATTGAAAATTATCTAAAATTATAAAGATAATTATTGGTTGCGAAAGAATTTTTTTTCAAATTAAACTAAACATCTAAGTCATCAAAGAATGATTCAATGAAGAATTTTTTTTTAGTTTTAATTAAATATTATTTTCCGGTTTTTCTTTGGATGGGAGTGATTTTTTTCTTTTCCAGTATTCCCGGATTACGCTATTCCCCCAATGATATGGAAGAGGTGATTTTGAGAAAAGGAGCTCATTTTACGGAATATTTTATTTTGACAATATTGTTTTTTAGAATTTTTTATGCCGAACGCAAATATTCTTTTCTTTTGTCAATTTGTTGTTCGCTTTTAACATTAGGAATTTTTTCCGCAAGCGATGAACTTCATCAAAGTTTTGTCGCGGGACGCACAGGGAAATGGGAAGATGTTTTTTACGATATATTTTCCGGTTTTTTAGCTTTGGAAATTTTGTTTTTTTTCAAAATTAAAAAAAGAAAATTCATTAAGTTAGCGTTGATATTTTTGACAATTTTTAGTCTTGCGATTTTGGAAATTCAAATGATAAAAAAAGCGGGAGGGGAAAAGTCTTTCAAGAATACTTTGCAAGAAATTGAAAATTGGCCGGAAACAATAGAAAAAAATATAAATCCCAAAAAATACATAACCGGAGGAAAAGCAAAAACAAAAGAAAGCGAAAAAAATGAAGTTTCCCCAAAGAGCAAAGAAGAAAAAAACAAATCAGAAAAAAAGAATGATTTTGTTTCCGAATTGCCTGAAGAAATCATATTGGAAGTTCCTTTCACTTCTCAAGCTCCTTTTTTTGTTTGGGATGAAATTCATGAGGAAGCTTGCGAAGAGGCGACTTTGGTAATGATGAAATATTATTTGGATGGAAAAAAACTTGATCCGAAAATTTCTGAAAATGAAATTCAAAATATCGTAAAATATCAGATAAAAAAATATGGGGATTATAAAGACACTGATTTGAAAAAGACAGCGGATATTTTTTTGGATTATTATGGTAATGGAGAAAATTACAAAGGAAAAAAAATGAAAGTTATTTATGATATAAAAAAAGAAGATCTAAAAAAACATCTTGTTCAAGGAAATCCGACGATTGTTCCAACGGCGGGAAGATTGTTAAAAAATCCCAATTTCAAATCTCCCGGTCCACTTTATCACAATTTAATTTTAATCGGATATAAAAATGAAAAAATTATCGTCAATGATCCCGGAACAAAAAAAGGAGAAAAATATGAATATTCGATAGATATTTTGTTTGAAGCTATTCATGATTTTCCCGGAAAAGCGGAAGATATTAAAAAAGGGAGAAAAGCAATGATAATTTTAGAATAAAAAATTTCGCTTGTTTTAGGAAAATCTTTGTGGTAATATATTATTGCATAGCTTAGAAATAACTGAGATTGCAAAAAGAGAGTTGCTGATTGCAAAGATTTAGTTTTATTGGTTGTATAGATTAAGTGCACGAGTTTTAAGACAATTGGTTTTTAAAATTTTTTTAATAAATTTAATAAAATAGACAGGAGGTGAACAAATTATGAACAACAAAATGACAAGCGATATTTTGATGGGAGTGTCTGTTTTAACAGTGATTATTTCCGGTTATGTTTCTCTTTCAGGAAAAGATGTTTTTGGTTTGGCGGGAACTCAATGGATGTTGGTGGCAATTGTTTTGGCGATTTACGGTCTTTATACCAAAAAAGCGGACAAATAAACGGGTGTCTATTTGTAAGATTTTTTTGTAAATTTAGTTTAAAGAATTTATTTAGCCTTCAAATTTTAAAAGGTGTAATTTTTTCCAAGAATTTTTTATGTCCAATGTTGTTGTTGATATAGAAACTGTCGGTTTTGATTTTAATTCTTTTTCTCAAAAAGATCAGGAATATCTTTTGAAGAATTGTCAAAATGAAGAAGAAAAAGAAAAAGTTGAAAACAGTTTAGCATTGTCTTCTCTTACGGGAGAAATGGTTTCGGTGGCGATGTTGAATCCGAAAACCGGAAGAGGAATGGTTTTTTTTCAAGATAAAAATTCTCAAACGGAAAAATTTGAAGAAAACGGGATTTTATACGAAGCTGGAAATGAGAAAGAAATTTTAGAAAAATTTTGGGAACTGGTAAGAACTTACGACAGAGTAATCACTTTTAACGGGCGTTCTTTTGATGTTCCTTTTTTAATGATCAGAAGCGCTATCAACAAGGTGAGAGTTAGCAAGAATCTTTTAGGCTATCGCTATGAACATAAAATACACTGCGATCTTCTTGATCAACTTACTTTTTACGGGGCTACTCGGAGATATAGTTTAGACTTTTATACTAAGCGATTTGGAATAAAAAGTCCTAAAGAAGAAGGTTTGGACGGTTCTATGGTGGGAGATTTATACAAAAAGGGAAAATATGTTGAAATTGCTCGCTATTGCGCGCGCGATGTTTTAGCCACCGGGGAACTTTTTGATTATTGGGATAAATATTTACGTTTTTAATGGAAAATTTTAATGGAAAATTAGAAAATGAAAAAAACAAAGTTGGCGGTTTTTGATATAGATGGAACTATCTTTAGAAAAAATTTGGCTTTTGAACTTATCAATGAATTGGCTTGGTTGAAAATTTTCAAGCGAGAAGTTAGAAACAAATTGGTTGAATTTTATTCTCAATGGTTGGATCATAAAGGCACTTATGAAGAATATCGCAAAGCTTTAGTGGCATTGTATGTGGAAAATATCAAAGGTTGTCATGAAGACGATATAAAAAAAGCCAGTAGAATTGTGGTGCCATTTTTCAAAGACAGAACATATATTTTTGCCGATAAACTGATTAAATCTTTGAAAAATAAAAATTATCGCATAGTGGCGGTTTCTGGATCTCCATCGGAAATTGTAGAAGAATATAACAATTATTTGCAATTTGACGCGGTTTTTGGTTCAGTTTATGAAAAAGATAATAAAGGTTTCTATACTGGAAAGGCGATTTTTGAACCGACAATGAACAAAGGCAATGTAGTGAAACAATACGTTGTGGAAAACGAATTGACTTTTGAAGAATCGTATGGAGTGGGAGACACAGAGTCGGATGCAACTTTTTTAGACATTGTGAAACATCCTATCGCTTTCAATCCCAATTTCAATTTGAAAGAAATAGCGCAAAAAAAAGGATGGGAAATTGTGGTGGAAAAAAAGGATGTGATTTATAAAATTAGTTGAATTGCGAGAGATATTTTTTATAGCGATACAAACTAAATTTTTTAGTGAATAAATTTGAAAAAAATATAAAAAATTCCGAATTTTAAAATTATTGCGATAAAAAAAATTAAAGCGATTAAAACAAATTCCAAAATAAATTTTTTTAGCTAAGGTTAAATGAGCCATACTTTTGCAAGAAAATCAAATAATATTTTAAATTTTTTGAAATAATTTTTTTATGCAGTCTTATTTATTTTTTTTAGCTATCGCGATCATTTTTATTTTTTTTCTTTATCTCATTTTTGATTTTGCATCCACAAACGCAAATGCTTTTGGGAATAAATGGACTAAAAAAACTCTTTGGATTTGGCTTCCTTTTTATGCTCTTTGGCGTTTGATTCGCGAAGTTTTTTTCCTTGATAAAAAATAATAAAATTTATCTGTTTTAAAGAAAAACTAAAACGCTGAATTTTTTTGAACTAGATAATTTTTTAGTTTCAGAAAAATTTAACGCGCTTTGCAAAATTTTATCGTTTTTCCTTTTTTCAAAAATTTTCAAAAATAGGCTAAATTTTGATGTTTTCTAACTAAAATCTTCGAGTGTAAGTCCGAAAGATGAAATTTTCCGCCGTAAGCGGATAAGCCAGTTCGCAACAAATGAGAACCTAGAGTATGAGATTGAGAAAGTTTATAATAAAAAAATATCGGGATCAACCGATATTTTTTGTTGAGAAATCCTTATTTTAAAGATTTAAAGTTTGTTTTAGGCGGTAAAAACTATTTTACTTTTTCCACAATTTTTTCAAAAATTTTTGGATTTTCCACTGCCATTTGGGATAAAACTTTTCTATCCAATTCAATGTTATTTTTTTTTAAAGCACGGGTAAAAAGACTGTAGCGAAGTCCCATTTCTCTAAGAATGATATTTAAACGAGTTATCCAAAGGCGACGCATAAGTCTTTTTTTCGTTCGTCGATCGCGTAAAGCGTAACTGCCCGCTTTTATTACCGCTTGTTTGGCGGCGGCGTAAGTGGACTTTCGACGCCAACGATATCCTTTAGCGTCTTTTAGGAGATTGTTTCTTCTTTTGGAAGCGGAAACTCCGCGTTTTACTCTAGTCATAAAATTTTGACACAAATTTACCAATTATCGCGCGAATTTGCCGAAAGCTGTTTTTGCAAATGGCGTTTTCATTCGTAAACCGGTATTTATATAAATTATAAATTTGTTAAAGCTTTGAGAACATTTTTTTCGTCCGGTTGAGACAATCTGACAATTCTTTTCTTTTCCCGACCAAATTTTCCAGTCTCTTTGGAATTGAAATGATTTTGCCCCGTTTTTCTTCGCAAAACTTTTTTCTTCTTGGTAAGTTTGATTTTTTTTATCAAAGCTTTTTTTGTCTTTAATTTTGGCATAGCTGTTTAAAATTTTTTATGTGATTTATTTTTTAATAAAAATTGCAAAAATTTTTTTTAAAATTAACTTTTTTGGACTTAACTTTGAAAATGACAAATGCTAAAAAATGTTTAAAAAAAATAATCCAACAGAATTGTCTTTTATTCGGGAACTATAACCACATTGTATCCGCCGGGATATTTCTTTATTTCTTGTTCTATTTTATTAGGAATAGCGATTGTTTTTATAAAATTTTCTAAACTTTTTTTTGCCAAATCGCTATAAGTCTTTTCTCTTCCGCGAACGGTTACTTCAATTTTTACCTTGTTGCCTTTTTTCAAAAAATCTTCCGTTTGTTTTCTTTTGAAATCCAAATCATGTTCGTTGGTTCTGGCTCTGATTCTGATGCCCTTGATATCAAAACTTTTTTGCTTAGCTTTATTTTGACGTTCTTTTTTGGTTTTTTGATATTGGTATTTTCCGAAATCCATAATTTTGCAAACAGGAGGATCTATTTTAGGGGAAATTTCCACCAAATCCAAAAATTTTTCTTTGGCGAGATTAATTGCTTCCGGAGTGTCTAAAACGCCCAATTGTTTTCCCTCTTCACTAATGACTCGGACTTTTTGCGCTCGGATATTTTCATTTATTCTTGTTTGAGGCTCTCTTTTGACAAGAGGCTTTTTGAAATATCTTCTTCTAATCTTTTTGAAATTAATTATTATTCTTTGGTGGAGATGATGGGAATTGAACCCATGTCCAAAATTGTTCCATTAAAACAAACTACAAGTTTAGTTTATTTGAAATTTTTCAATTGGAAAGCAAAAAATAAACGAAAGACTTTCCAATTTATTTCCGATTTGTTTTTGCAAAAATTGTTCGGAAAAAAACAAGAAGTGCTATCCTGAAATATAACACCGGGTTCTCGTTTATCAGGATTAAACGAGCCGATGGCTAAAGCGCTAACCGAAAAGGTTTAGGCTAAAGCGTAAGCAAAATTGGTTGAAAATGCGTTAGCAAAAGCAACCTTTGCTTTTGTTATGAAGTTTACACTTATAACTTTTGGCAAATTTTTTTACGAGAATTTGCCATTTACTCGACTTGCTTGTTTTGAAAGGACAATTTGTCGAAACCTAACATCCCCAAAAAAAACGCATAAAAAAATTTTTTAGAAATAATAAATTTTTTTGCATTTTTTATTTATCGTTTGATAACATAATTCTTCTTATTTTTCTGTCTGTCTCTCTTTTTTTGATTTGCTCTCTTTTATCTCTCTTTTGTTTTCCTTTTCCCAATCCGAATTCCAGCTTGATGAGTCGCCCTTTAGTATATAATTTAATTGGCACCAATGTCAAGCCTCGCATTTGGATTTTTCCGATCAAATGTTTTATTTCGGCTTTTCTCAAAAGCAGTTTTCTTGGTTGAGTAGGGGAGTAAAAAACGTTCTCTTTGGCATTTTTATAAGGGTTTATATACGCGTTTGTTAGAAAAAGCTCTTGACCGTGCGCGGTTACAAAGCTTTCTTTGAGACTGGCGTTGGAATTTTTCAAAGATTTGACCTCTTGTCCGGACAAAACCAAACCTGCCTCGTATTTTTCAAGGATAGTATAATCAAAGATGGCTCTTTTATTGAAAATCAAATTTGCCATAATCTCATTTTATCATCTAAAACAAAAAAGAAAAAGGGGATTATTTTTTTTATGTTTAAAAGTGAAGAATTTTAGCTTAAAAAAAGAGAAAAAATATCTGGAAAATACTTGAAAAGATATAAAAATTATGCTATAATTGATTTGTGAGTGAAGAACTTTTGGTCTTCTCTCTTTGTTTTCGTGGATTTTATTTTTTTATTCTAAAAAATATGAGATTTTAGCTTTATTTAAAACAAAAACTGATTTTTTAAAAAGAGGGGATGTTTTTCAAAACAAAAAACAAAAAAGACAAGCACAACCAAAAAAGAACTCTAAAAAAAGTGTTGAAAGTTAGGGGGCTTTTTGTTTTTCTGAAAAATATCACGCAAAAAGAATCAAAAAACGCGAAAAATAAAAAAATAAATGAATTTATTTCAAAGCGAAAAGACAGCATTAGAGCTTTTCATAAATCCGGTAACAATCAGATATATTTGAAACAAACATTGGAAGATTACTTTGATTTTTCTTCTATAAACAAAAAGAAATTAGGGAAAGAATATTAAGTATTTTCTTTTATTTTCGCTTTTTTGGAAAAAACCAAAATAATTGGGAAAAAGATATTTAAAATAGGCTTTAAAATATCATATAGGCTAACAGGAGTAATTCTAATTGGAATCTTTGTTTATGGAGTTTCTCCTTATTCTCTATCTGCTCCTCAATCGGTAACTATCACCACTAAAGCTGAATGGGAGACGGGAACAAATACAGATATTGCCACCAATGGGACGATTGAAACGCGAGACGCTATTCAGCTTAGTCCGAGTGGCGATTGGACGGCGCGCGTCTGGGCGCCACCGGAAGATATCATTGGTGGTGGACATACTTCAGTGATGGTGGACAATTATCTTTATGTGATGCGGGGCTATTCCGACAAAGCTTTTTGGCGTTTTAACACAGAAAGCAGTGAATGGGAAACAATGCCGGATTTGCCGATGCCGTCCTATTACGGCGCGAATATGCTGTATGATCAAAACGGCAGTATCTATATTATGTTTGGGGGTTTTTCCAAAAAGTTTTATCGCTACAATGTGGCAGAACAAACTTACACGGAATTACCTGAGCTTTTGGATACGCCGTGGGTGGGAGTGGCAATGGAAACAGATGGATCAGATATCTTTGTTTTGTGCGGGAACACTTCCACTGATTTTTGGAAATACGATGTTTCGGAACAGTCTTGGGGCAATCTTTCCGCCACGCCAGGAAATGTTTCCACCGGCGGAAATCTGGTCAATGGACAAAATGGGTATTTATATCTTCTCCGCGGAGGAAACACCAATTATTTTGATAGATACAACCAAACTACGAGAGCTTGGGACACCTCACCTCTGACTTGCCTACAACTGGATGTACCGGCGGAAACTGCAGGATAAACGGAGAACAAAAAGGAGTGTATCACGGAGGATACTTGTATTTTCTGCAATCAACCGGAAGAACTGATTTTTTGCGGTTTAGCGTGGCGGGAAATTCGTGGGAAATTCTTTCTTCCGATGCGGCACCGGCCACAGTCAATTATTCTTCATTGACCCTCAATAGCAACGATGATTTGATTTACGCTTTTCGCGGGAATAGCACTTTTGATTTTTGGAAATTTGATCCGGACGCGGTGGCTGGACAACGTTGGGTGGGACCGCAACAAGTGAACAATGGAATAAACGGGACAGTGGGAACGGGAGGCGATTTAATTTGGAATGAAGGATCCGGCGCTTCCAACTATGTTTATGCCATCCGGGGTGGAAATACGGCTAATTTTTATCGCTACAATATTGCCACCAATACTTGGATGACAATGGAGAATGTTTCCTATGGCAATGTTAATTATGATCTCAAAGGCACTTGGTATAACGGCAACTTATATTTTCCTCGTTACAACAGCAAAACGGTTTATACTTTTAATGGATCAGCTTGGGAAACGGTTGCCGATCCATTGCCGGCGGTGGTTTATAATGGCGCAGCGATGGCTTACAATTCCGGAGACAGTCGCATTTATATTTTGCGCGGGGGTGGAACACAAACGATGTATTATCGTTCAACAGCCGGTGGCGATTGGTCAACGGCTTCTAACATCGCGGTAGATGATGGCGGAACAACTTTAAACTATTATCCAAATGTCGGGGCGCGGATGGTTTCCGATGATACTAGTCTTTTTATTATGCCCGGCGATGGAGAAACGGCCTTTATTCGTTATAATACCGCTTCCAATACTTACACAAAAATGGCGTCCACGCCTTTTTCCCAATATTATGGCGTAGATATGACTTATAACGATAATGGGAAAATTGTTGCGCTGGCCGGTTGGTATAAAGATGAAACTTGGGAATATGATATTGCCGGTGATACTTGGCGTCGTTTGCCCGATAATCAAAAATTTACTTATGGCAGAGGTCCCTATAATGGCGCGTCTATTGAATTTGATGGTGGAACCAATTTTTACGCCACTAATGGAGGAGCACTGGCGGATATGTGGAATTTTTCGGCGGGAGCGACAAATTATTCCACTAGCGGAACATATATCAGTCAATCTATAGATCTCTCGCAAGTGACCAGTTGGATTTCTTTTACTAAAAATGACAATACTCCGGCAAACACGAGTCTTGCTTATGAAACAAGAACCAGTGCCGACAATGAAACTTGGTCGGATTGGGAAACGTTGAGCGGAAGCGATATTCAATCAGCTGTCAATCGTTATTTGCATTGATCCGGACGGAAATATCGGCACCTCTGAAATTGCATATTTCACCACGCTTGATCCACCGACAATTTCGGAGGTAACTGTAAGTGAAATAGGATTAAATTCAGCTATTATTTCTTGGAAAACCAATATGAGTTCTACTTGCACATTGAAATATGGAAAGGGAGCTTATACAACTACCATAGAAGAAACTTCAGCTGGGACCACTCATTTAGAAAAATTGGCTAACTTGGAAACAGCTTCAATTTATAATTACCAAATTGACGCAATTGACGCCGATCTTAACAATTTCAATTCTGATGAATATACTTTTCAAACTTTGGAACAAACAAAAGTGACTGATTTAACTGTGCAAAATAAAGAAAATGTGGATGCCCCAACTATAACGGTAAATTATAAAACATCTCATTTGGCAAATACTCTTGTAAAATTCAAATCTAACTCAGAAGGAGAATTTCACAATTATCTGATTTCCGATATGGCTGAAAATCATGAAGCGGTTATAGAAGGGTTGGATCCGGCGTTGGAATATACAATTATTGCCAGTGGAGTTGACACTAATGGAATAGAAGTGGCGACGGCGGAGGCGAAAGTAACCACACTTACCGACAGTCGTCCACCAACAATTATAACTAATCGTTCAGTGGGAAAAGTGATTGGCCGGGGAAAAGATGTAACAGCCAATTTGTATGTTAAAATAGAAACAGATGAAGCAACTAGGGTGGAAGTTCTTTTTGGAAAAGGCTCGCTTTTAAATAATTTTGATCAAAGCACGCCGGAAGATCCTTCAAATACATATCATTTAATCACTATTCCCGCCACTCCCGGTCAGGTGTATAGTTATGTTATTCAAGCTTTTGACGGAGCGAACAATGAAACAAAATCCGTAGTTTCAACTGTGGTAGTGGAAGGAACCAAAGAAAATGCCACAGAAATTGTCGTAAATACTTTTCAAAATAAATTTGGTTGGATTTCAAAAATATGGACGAAATAAAAAATGAAAACGAAAATAGAATAGAAGAAAATAAAGTTAATCAATTTGATTGGAGTTCTTTTGCAAAAGAAAATAAAGCTTCAATGGAAAAAATTGCAAGGGTCATCTTATAACGGTTCTGATATTAAAGAGGGCGAAAGAGAGGTTGTGGTTGTGGCGGAAAATGTTTTTAAGGATTTTATTTTGGGCGCGTCTATTGTTAGTGTGCTTAAAGATGTTAGTATCAAAGTGAAAAGGGGAGATTTTGCCTTGCTGATGGGACCTTCCGGATGCGGTAAATCTACTTTACTTCATATAATCTATGGTTTGGAAGAACCGACTAATGGGACTGTTTTCGTGGACAAAGAAGATATTTGGGGACATAGCAAAAATTGGCGCGCTTTTTTTAGAAATCAATATATTGGGTTTATTCCCCAACAAGCTTTTTGGATAAAATCGCTTTCAGTGGTGGAAAATATCGCTATTCCTGGATTTATCAATGGAAGAAGTTACAGAAAAAGCGTTGAGAGGGCGCATAAGACATTAGAAGTGGTTGGAATGGAAAAATGGGCGCGGTATCGTCCTTTTGATTTGTCTGGAGGGCAACAACAAAAAATTGCTCTTGCTAGAGCGCTTCTTTTAAATCCTAAATTTATAATTGCTGATGAACCGACTGGAAATCTTGACCAGAAATCGGGAGTGCAACTTATGGAATTGATAAAAAAATTTAATCAAGAATATGGAATCACGGTGCTTATGGTAACGCACAATCCTGAACAGGTTAGTTATGCGACGAGAGTCATTAAAATGGTGGATGGAAAAATCGTTTTGGATGTGGATGATCCAAACGAAATTTCAAAAATGACAAATGAATTTTAACCCATTCTCAAAATTTATTCAGAAAAATAAAAACCGTCCCAAAGAAAAATGGAAAGAAGTCCATATGGGGATGGGATTTTTGATGATTTTATATATCAGTCTGAAAAATTTAAAAGCCGGAAAAATTCGTTCGGTTTTGACTATTGGCGGAGTGGCGTTGGGAATTGGAGTGATTACATTTTTGCTAAGCATGGGATTTGGAGTGCAAAAATTGATTGTTGAAGAAGTTACCAAAAATAATCCTTTGGATATTATTGATGTCAGCAATGGAAATCTAGATAGTGTTATATATTTGAATGAAGAATCAATAGATAAAATCAAAAAAATTGATGGTGTGGGAAAAGTGGAGAAAAAAGTCAATGTCGGAGGGAAAATAATCTTGGGGGAATCGCAAACAGATGCGGTGGTTTTTGGCGTAACAGAAGGCTTTATTGAATTGGCAAAAATAACTTATCAAAGCAAAGAGAATAAATTTTCCAATGGAGAAAATAGAGCGATTATCTCAAGCAGATTATCCGATCTTTTAGGGTTAAAAAGTGTAGATGAAACCATTGGAAAAAAGATCACTTACAATATAGCGGTTAATCAGGATATCAGTTCCAAATTTTCTAAAGATAAAAAATTTGAAAACAGTGAGACGGAAATTGTCGGAGTTGTCAAAAGCGATGCGATTGTGATCTATTTGCCTTTTGAGGTGGTGAAAAATAGTTTTGAAGTTGATTTAGCGCAAGAAGGCAAAGTCCAAATAAACAATATGGAAAAGTATGGTTTTGCCAAACAATCGTTGGAACAAATGGGTTTTGTTACGGAAAGTGTCAATGATTTAATCAAAGATATAGATTCTTTTTTCAATACAGTCAGAGCGATATTAGCGGTTTTTGGAATTATTATAATGTCTATTTCCGTTATGGGAATGCTCAATACTTTGAGTATTTCTCTTTTGCAAAGAACTAAAGAAATTGGAATATTGAAGGCATTGGGAACGAAAAGACTGGATATTTTCAAAATGTTTATTTTGGAAGCGATACTGATAAGTTTTATTGGGGGAATTATTGGTTTTTTGGGCGGTTATGGAATAGCTCTTTTGGTGAATAAAGTTTTAATTTTTTTTGGTCAGAAAGTAGGAGTAGAATTATACTATTTTGTCTATGTGCCCAACTATTTTAGCGGTTTAATAGCGGGTTTCATCTTTTTTTTAGGGGTTATAACGGGAATTATGCCGGCTACTCGTGCGTCTGGAATCCATGCTTTGGAAGCTTTGCGTTATGAATAAAAAATATTTTCCAAACATAAGCTGATTTGCATAAGTTCATGATGTGATGCGTTTGCTGGACAAAGAGAGAAAAATCTGTTACAATAGGAAAGTAGTCAAGGCTTGAAAATGATTGTGAAAAAAAGCCAAGAAAAAGAAAAAACACGGGTGAACACCCGTTTTTTGTTTCTCGGGCTATTTTTGAAAAAATCACCGATGAGAGACAATTTTTCAAAAAAAAGATAATTTTTTTAGGGAGAACAAAAAAAATAAAAAAATGAAAAAAATAAAGATAAAAAATAGATATTTTTTCTTGGCAATCAGTTTTTTTTTGCTGGTGTCTTTTCCGGTTTTGGCAAAAGAAATCACTGCTCAAAATGTGATTGATTTGGTCAACCAATCTCGCCAGGAAAATAATTTATTGCCTCTTCAAGAAAACGAGACATTGAAAAAAGTTGCACAAGACAAGCTGGAAGATATGGTCAAGAATCATTATTTCGCACATACTTCTCCGACAGGAATCAATCCATGGTTTTGGTTTTCCAAAGAAAATTATGATTACAAATATGCCGGAGAAAATTTGGCGATAAATTTTTTGGAGGCGGGGGAACAACACAAAGCGTGGATGGAAAGTTTGACACACCGAAAAAATATCTTGAATGAAAAATTTCAACAAATCGGGGTGGCGATAGGCGCCGGAGAAATTGACGGTCAAACTTCCATTATCGCGGTGCAAGAATTTGGAACATTAGCTGACGCCAAAAATAATTTTTCTGGCCAAGAATTTTTTTCTGCCAATCAAAAAAATGTTTTGAAAAAAGAAGAAAAAAAAATAACGCCTCAAGTGCTTCAAGCGCAAGAAGAAAAAAATTCCGATTGGAATTTAGGGGAAAATTATTTCTTTATGAAAGATTTTTTTGCCCAAGAAAAGGGAATAAATTTCAAGAGTGAAATGGCGGTGGTTTTGGCGATGATACTCGTTTTTATTCCAATAGCGTTTATGCCGATAACATTTATTTCGTTGGGAATATCTTTAATGATAGAACTGGAAAAAAAGAAAAAATATCCGACAGTGCAAGTTTTGAAAGTGAGATGGGAAAAATAAGGACTATTAAATTATATTTTAATAGAAAAAATAAATAGCAAAAACAAAAAACCTGCCAAGGTTAAAAAAATAAAGGCAAGATTCCTTGTCTTTCCCCAAATTTATTTGGGACCTCAAATAAAACGGTGTTGGTGTTATCGCTAAGGCCGTTTTTTTATTGTTAAAAATTAACCTAATACTTTTACCATAAATTCCTGCCTACCGGCAGGCAGGTCGGTGTCATTTTAGATGATGTGATGCGGAAGATTGATCGGTGAATATTCACTCGCTATAATAGGGGCGTAAGTATTAAGGGAAGTATGACCAAGAAGACAGAGAAGATATTAGAGGCAATAAGGTGCTATGGATCTTTGCGGTCAATTGAGTTTGTGAAAATGTTTGGCGTTTCCACTAAAACAATCTATAAACAGTTGAATTTAAAATTTAAAATTTATAAATAAAAAAATCATCATTATGAAAATAATTTGTGCTTGGTGTCAAAAAGATATGGGAGAAAAATTAGGTGGCGAATCTGATCTTATCACACATAGTATATGTCTGGATTGCAAAGAAAAAGTTGGGAAAGAACTGAAAGCATTAAAGGCAAAAAAATTAGAGATAGAAAATTAGAAGAAGGAGATAAAAATTCAGAATTAAAATTTAGGTAAAAAAATAGCTTAATATAGTTTTTTTTAGTTTGTGCATTTTTCAAAGATATTTTCCCCAGAAAGCTTTTTTTGGAAGGGAAGTTGCCCGGCGTGGAAACTTCCCTTTTTTTGTTTTTCAAATTAGGTTAAAATTATTTTATGGAAAATAAATATCAGGCTATTATGCTGGGAAAATTTAATGTCGGTGAAACTGATCGGATGTATTCTTTTTATTCGGCGGAAGCGGGAAAAAATATGTTTGTTGCTCGAGGCACGCGCAAGTCAAATGCCAAATTGTCAGGAGCTTTGGAAGCGATAACATATACGGAAATTTTTGTTTCTCGCGGACGAGGACGTGGACAAATCACTGGAGCGATACCAATTTTGAATTTTTCTCAAATTAAACAAAATCTTTTCTCTTTGGAAAAAGTTTTTTATGTTTTCAGGATTTTTGATCAATTGATTTGCCAAGAAGAAAAAGACAGTGAAATTTTTGCTTTGCTTTTGGAATATCTGAAAATGATGGAAAAAAATTCTCAAAAAGAAGGAGAGAAAATTTTGGAGAGAAAAATTTTAACTTTGGGATTTTTATTCAAAATTCTTGAAAAAACCGGATATGGTTTGCAAATGAAATTTTGTGTCAATTGTTCGCAAAAACTGATTCCGGGAAAAAATTGGTTTAGTTCTGCTCAGGGCGGAACACTTTGTGCGCGATGTTCTCAAAAAGAAAAAGGGAAAATAAGGATAAAAGACGAAGCGATAAAAACAATTCGGATTTTTTTGGAAAACAGAATCGGAAATTTTGAAAAAATAAAGATCAATTCTGAAGGATTATCCAATTTGGAATTTGTGGCACAAGAAGTGACACGTTGGATCATTGGTTGACAGAAATTTTTTTTTTTGGTAAAATTCGGGTGTTGTTGAGTTGAAGGATGAATTTTGGTGGAGTTTTTGAAAGTTCGCTGTGGCGAGCTTTTTTTTAGAAAAGAGCTAGGTTATAATAATTAACGTGTTTTTTAAAATCTATCATTCCCTTAAAATCAGGACAGAAACAGACTAGGATTAGAGGAACTCTAACCTGATTGCAATGATTGCCATTATGGTTAGTCAACTAGATTTTTTAGGCTAAATGCGAAAGAATTTTATTGAAGATAAATATTCAAATTATATAAAAAATTATGAGAAAAAAACAAATTGAAAAAGAGGACAAGGCTAGAAGCGGTTCGGGAGATTTTAGCGGAGCCATTGTTCAAATTTGCGAAGAAAAAGGGATTTCCAAAGAAAAAGTGATTGAAACTATTGAAGCGGCTTTGGCGGCGGCTTACAAAAAAGATTATGGGAAAAGAGGTCAAAACATAAAAGCTTTTTTTGATGAAGTTTCCGGAAAAACAAAATTTTTTTTGATAAAAGAAGTAGTGGATGAAACGACACGAATTTTTTCTTCTGAAGAAGAAGAGGAAGAAAAAAAAGAAGATTGGGCGAAAGATAAAAAGAAAAAAGAAAGGAGAAAAAAATCGGACTCAATTTTGGAAGAAGAAAAATTGCCCAGATTTAATCCGGAAAGAGATTTTACTGTGGAAGAAGCGCAAGAAATGAAAAAGGGAGCGAAAGTGGGGGATGTTATTGAAATAGAATTAGAACAAAAAGAAGATTATGGTCGCGTGGCGGCGCAAACTGCCAAGCAAGTGATAATTCAAAGAATTCGCGAAGCGGAGAGAGAGGCAATGTATGAAGAATATAAAAATAAAGAAGGAGAAGTGGTGAGCGGATTGGTGCAAAGAATTGAAGGGCGAAATGTTTTTGTGGATTTGGGAAAATCAATCGGAATTCTTTTTCCGCAAGAGCAAATAGAAAAAGAAAATTACAGATTGGGACAGAGATTGAGAGTGCTCATCCAAAAGGTGGATATCGGTTCCAAAGGACCGGGAATAATACTCAGCCGTTCCAATCCTGAAGTAATCAAAAAATTGTTTGAATTGGAAGTGCCGGAAATTTTTTCCGGGACTGTTCAAATTAAAGCGGTGGCGAGAGAAGCCGGAGAAAGAGCCAAAGTGGCGGTGAGTTCTTCGGAAGATGGAATTGACCCGATTGGCTCTTGCGTAGGGCAAAAAGGAACTCGTGTTCAAGCGATAATTGACGAACTTTGTGGAGAAAAAATTGATATAATCGCTTGGAATGAAAATCCGGTGAAATTTATCTCAGCGTCTTTGTCTCCAGCCAAAATTTTGCGAGTGGATATAGATGAAGAAAAAAAACAAGCTGTGGCGGTAGTTCCGGATGATCAACTTTCTTTGGCGATTGGAAAAAAAGGTCAAAATGTTCGTTTGGCGGCCAAGTTGACCAATTGGAGGATAGATATTTCCGGAGTTAGCGATAATGAAAAGGAAGAAGAAAAAGAGTCGGAAAAAGATGCAGCTAAAAAAGAGGATGAAATAAAAGATGAAAAGGAGGATAAAATAAAAGATGAAAAAGCCAAAACGCAAAAAGAACCGAAAAAAAAGAATTAAGAAAAAAAAGAGCAAGAAAAATAAAAACTTAAATGGCTGAATAATTTTAAAAGAAAATAATTTTTTAGCTGTTTGAATAAAATAATTTTTTAAAAAAAACAAGAAATTTCTAATTTTTTTAGCGATTGGCTTGTTGTAAAAAAAATGAATTTGTGGCATGATGTTTCCTTAGGGGAAAAATATCCGGAAAAATTCAATGTAATAATTGAAATTTCCAAAGGATCCAAGAATAAATATGAAATAGATAAGAAAACAGGTCTTATTAAATTGGATAGAGCTATGAAATCGGCGCAAGATTATCCTTTTGATTATGGTTTCGCGCCTCAAACTCTTTGGGAAGACGGAGACGCGTTGGATGTGATTGTTTTGAGCACACACCCTCTTTTAACCGGAATTTTGGTGGAAGTCAGACCGGTGGGCGTGATGCATATGATTGATTGCGGAGAAAGCGATGATAAAATTATTTCAGTTCCGGTGAGCGATCCTCGCTGGGAAGAAACATTGGATCTAAAAGATTTGAACAAACATATGATCAAAGAATTTACGCATTTTTTGGAAACATATAAGTCCATAGAAGGAAAAAAAGTGGAAATAACCGGAGTGGAAGGAAAAGAAGAAGCTTTGAAAACCATTTTGAAAAGCGTTAAAATTTATCAGGAAAAATTTGCCAAGTAATTCTAAAAAAGAAAGATATAAGAAAATATTATGATCAAGAAATTGCCAAAATCAAGAGTTGAGTTTGAATCTGTCGTGCCTCTTAGTGAGTGGAAAATTTTTTTGCGTTTGGCGGCGGAAGAGATATCGCAAGAGATCAAAATTGCCGGTTTTCGCCCTGGCAAAGCACCTAGAAATTTGGTGGAACAGAAAGTTGGGAAGGCGACAGTTTTCAATAACGCGGCGGAAAAAGCTGTGAGCAAGAACTATCTTGAATATATAAAAAAAGAAAAAATAGAGGCGATTGGCAATCCGGAGATAAAAGTTTTAAACGCCGAAGAGGAAAAAGATTTTCGTTATAAAGCGGTAGTTTCTGTTATGCCGGAGATAATTTTGGATGAAGGATATGTAAAATCTATCAAAAAGATAAACGAAGAATTTGCCAAAAAAATTGTTGAAGTAGGGAAAGAAGAAGTGGATTTGGAATTGGAAAAACTTGCTAAAAGCAGAGTAAAATTGATTACTATCCGAAGAGAAGCGCGAAAAAATGATAGCGTGGAAATAGATTTTAATGTTTTTATGGACGGAGTTCCTATTGAAAATGGACAAAGTCAAAAACATCCGCTCATTATCGGCAAAGGAGTTTTTATTCCCGGCTTTGAGGATAAAATTGTTGGAATGAAAGAAGGCGAAGAAAAAGAATTTGAACTTGATTTTCCGTCCGATTATCACCAAAAAAATTTGGC